>Ga0075163_10000741_pt1 | contig 43132 bp, 68 predicted proteins | sample JI1023141ADNA_FD_71478 | JGI IMG/M metagenome (GOLD analysis project Ga0075163, IMG submission 71478) | Wastewater effluent complex algal communities from Wisconsin, to seasonally profile nutrient transformation and Carbon sequestration -... | ecosystem: Engineered > WWTP > Effluent > Algae...
GTAACAGCCGCGATCCAATCAAGCTTGGCGAGCGCGCGCAGACCATGGTTGGCACGACTCTGCTTTCTTACGGCCAGCAGTGGCGGTCAGCCGTCACGCCCGACAAGATTCGCGTATGGATCAGGCAGGGATCGACTGTTACCCGGGGCTGGGGCGTGGCGCGTTCCGACGAGAACATGGATGACGGGCTGACTTACACTCGGACGTTCATAGCCGACAACAATGCCTACATGCTGTCCTGGCCGATGACGGGCACAGAGACGGACGCCTTGCTCTGGCAGTGCCATCCGGCAGATACGACTACAGCGCTGGAAAAGAAGCTTATGCTGGTGTTCCAGACCGTCGACGGCGAGCAGTGGTCCTATGCCGAGGGCGGCCCATCTACGCCTTTCACGGCTGACTGCTTTGCGGAAGGCTTCACGCCGCCCGATCCATGGGCGCTTGGCGACATCATCTACGATCCGGTCGCCAACAACCCCTATGGCACCTCCTATCCGAACGCGCGATGCCGCCTCACGTCTTGGGTGGAGGTTCGTCCGGCATCGGAAGGCGTTGATGCGAAGTTCGCGGCCTGCATCGAATGGTTCGACAACCGAGCTCCATTGGCAGACTACACCTTGGCTCGAAAGGGTTATTTCGAAGTCGAGATGAACGACGCCGGCCCGATTATCAGCGATGTCAACTGGTACTGCGTAACCGGGGCCGCTCAGTTATCAACCAACGGATATGTGGGCATGTCGTGCGTTCTCCGGGAGGGCATGGTTGCCTGCTGCGTCATTCGTCCGACAGGCGGATCGGTGCTGACCGGGACGGCGGACGAGACAGCCGTGACCGACACGCAATCGATCTTCATGGTCTTAGACCTTCGCGGGTCTGATCCAGTGAAAGTCCCATTCGAGTTCGGCGTGGATGAATTCGGAAATCCAAAGATAATAACCGAGTACATTACCAACAACGACGTTTATCGCCCTGTGTCCTGCGTCAAGGATGTCTGGCTAAGTTCGACCTACACACACGAACTGGCTGACTTCTCGTTTTTCAACGAGGCATCGGAGTACGTATATTACGACGATTTCAAGGTCAACCAACGGCCTTTCAAAGTTCCTTCCTTCCCAGCATAGGATTAAACACAATGGCAACCGTTGAAGTCGTTGAAGAACTTGGCGTCATCCTGTCCGATGACGATGCCGCACCATTCGTTGATTTTATCAAATGGTACAATCATCCTATTGCCGTGCGCGGGTTCGGTCAAAAGATTACCGATGGGCGATTTTCTGCGCTGCGACACGTTGGGAGGAGTGACCGCCTGTTTGGGCCAGTCAGCGGGTATTACAGCGCCGCTCCGGCTGTTGATGATACCTCTGGCCTTGAGGTTCAAGCCTGGGATAATACCGGGTCTCTATCCAAGGGGTACAAGGCCCTTCTAGCCCTTTTCAACGCCGTCGGCACCGTTGACAAGGTTGTTGTGGGGGGGCTGTTTTATCTCAACTCACCCAGCGGCACCGCCGTCTATTTCAGCGCCTACGACACCGCTACTCTTCTTGGTGTCAACATTACCGGGTCAACTGTCTCGGCGAATCTGCGCGGCGTCGCGGCGGATAGCCAAGTGACGCAGACTGCGCAGCACGAGCAGCTGAGTGGTAGCGCGAAGGCCAACACATGGAACGCCTTCCTCGCGGTTTTCGACTACTCAGGCCGGACAGTGGAGTGCAGCAATCTTATTCGCACCCGCGCCACGCCCACGGCCATGACCGGGACGGACGTTCGTCCCGACGCATGGAGCAGCGCTGTGCAGATAACGATCGGGAACAATAAGGCCGGTGGCAACCCCATGATTTATCGGGACTACGGGGCGACGGTGCTGCTCAACCCGACCGATGATGAGATTGACGATCTGATCGCCGAACTGGTCGCGGCGCGCAATGCGCTGAATGCCTAGCGCCTAATCCACCCTCGACGGTTCCCTGACTTTCCCGTCGCGATAAGATGGCGCTCTTCCGGAGTGCGCTCTCTGGCTTCCTTGTAGCCGAAGTGGACGAAATGTTCTTCGGCCTTTGCTTTCTTGTCCCCGCCTGCAACGTAAACTGCAACGTCGGGGTTTTTTCTGACGTATTCATCAGCGTCAAAAGCTTCCAAGCTTGGCACTCGTCCGTCGAAATAACCATCTCGAATGTAGTGCTCCCACCCGCTACCGTAGACGTTCTTGCGGACGGCTTCACGCACATCAGGATAGGTCTTTAAGTACCATATCTCATCAAAATCGCGTCGATCGAGCAGCGATCGAGCCATGTGCTTGAATCGGTCCATGTCGATTTTCTCAACATCTGCACCGATCATGGACAGCAAGTTCTGAAAGTGCATCAGCATTTCGGCGTCCCCCTCGGCAATTAAGCACATCAGAGAAGGATTGGAAATGGACAAGAACGTGCCCACGGGCGCGGCGATGATCCTTGACCTCATTTACCGCACCGATGCGGGCAAAGCTCCTCCGGCCTGCTATGAGATCATATTCGGCAATCGCCAGAACCGACTTCCCAAGCCCATCACCCAGATGACCCTCGGCGATCTGATCGACGCTCAGAAGAACTGGTCCAGCAAGCAATGGGTCAAGAAGAATTGGGGTATCTCCGGGGCGGCTTCGTCGGCGTCCGGCGCGGCTCAGTTCATGCGCGATACGTTGATCGGGCTTGCCAAGGAACTGCACCTGTCCGGCTCGCAGCTGTTCGACGCCAACCTACAGGATCGTCTCGGCTATCACCTGCTGAAACGGCGCGGCTATGAGGACTTCATGGCCGGCAAGATCAGCCGTACCGAGTTCGGCAAGCGCCTGGCAATGGAATGGGCGTCCTTCCCTGTTCTGACGGTCTGCACGGGCGCGCATCGGCAGTTGCAGCGCGGACAGTCCTACTATGCCGGCGATGGCCTCAACAAGGCGCTGGTCAAGCCTGAAAAGGTCGAGGCTGTCCTGAATGAGGTCCGCGCCGCCAAGCCGATCGTCGTCCCTCCCAATCATATTCCCGACGCCGGCAATATGGTCCAGAAGCCCGTCATTCCAGGCGCGCCAGAGCCCGTACAGAAGCCAGTCGTTACGAACCCGCCAGCCCAGCCGAAAGGCTTTTGGGCATGGCTCTTCTCTTTCTTCCGCTGAAAAGGAATCTATCATGACCGAAAACCAGAAACAGGAATTCATCGGCGGTCTCGTCGCCTCGGCTCTCGCCAAGAAGGGTATCGAGGTCGTCATCGACAAGGCGCTGAAAAAGGTTGCCGCGTCCCCCAGCACGAAGATGACGCAGGCCGACGTGCCGGCGGCGACGGAACTGGTCACCAAGAAGGTGCAGGAAGAAGTCCAGGCCCGCGTTGAGTACGCAACGAACACAGAGCCCTGGTATCAGTCTCGCACCATCATCGGTTCCAGCATGGCCATCATGGGCGCTGTCGTGACCTGCTACACGCTTTGGAACAATGGCGTCGCCGATGGCTGGGAAGTCTGGCAAGGGCCTGTAGGCGTCCTTCTCGGCGCGGGCTTTGCCTTCTATGGCCGCGTGTTCAAATCCAAGCCGCTAGGGCGTTAAACGAAGCGGGCAGAGCGTCTCTCGCCAAAGATTCGCTCCACCCTAACCAAACACGAGTTCCGAGAGAACCCGTAAATGGCTGGATCAATCCATAGCCTGAAAGCGGTTAACGCAACCTAAGCAGCAGAGCATGGCATGACCGCAGCGAGCAATAATGAGATCTATGACCGCCTGGGCCGGCTTGGCGCTACCATGGAAAGCGTCGACAAGCAGCTAATCGCCATTCGAGCCGACATGGAGTCATCGGAGCATAAATCAGAGACGAGCCTGGCCAATATGAACCGCCGCGTTGATGAAATCGTGTCGAGAACGGGCAGCCTCGAATCCGACATGAAGGCGGTCAAGGAGGACTTGACGACCGTCAAGACAGTGACGGAAGACGTGACCAGATGGCGACAGATGGGCATGGGAGCGCTCGCTGTTACTGGCATCGCGGCCGGGTCTCTTGCCTCACTGGTCACCTATTATTGGTCTGAGATCATAAGGGTGTTCAGGGCTTAGGGGCGGGTTTGACGTTCAGAAGCTGTAGGGGGTCATTTCTTTGACGACCCACTTCCGAATTCCGCAATCCATTTCGTAAGCATGTACCCGATAGCCCCGCCCATGAGTACGATGGCGCACAAAAAGCCGGCGAAGCCGAAGAGAAACCAGAGGGGCGGCATCTCGCTCATCGTCCTTCCCCTTTCTGTGTGGCGGCCGCCCGAGTTTCCCAGTGTGGCTTTTTCAAGTCTTTCGAGGAAAACCAAAACGCGCTTTCTGTACCATCGGCATGGTAGAAAATTAGAAACCAACGGTCGCGACCGCAACGCTCCAGGTGAGCGCCGCTCCTTCACATCTCGGGCAGCACTTCTCTGCCGTCTCCCGGATAGGATCGGTGGATTGGGAGAGGGCGGTGCGGGCAGCGATGTAGATCATCGTTTCCTTCATGACCCAATACGAGAAATCGGCCTCCATTGGGATGTCGCACAGCACATATTCCTTGAAGTATGCCATCTTTGCCTTGCGGGCCTGAGCATGGATTATCCGGTAATCGCGCTCTGTCAGCGCCTCCCGCAGCGCAGCGCGTGCGGCGGCAAGCTGGCTCTCGGCGGTGGTGGCGCGGCGGTACAGGGCTGTGCGACGGTCGCCCACTTCCTTTTCCCGCGTCATCGCCTCTAGCTGGAGGCGGAGGGAGGCAACGAGATCAGACGAGTAAAACTCGTGGATTTCGTCACCTTCCCAAAGCCCGCCCTCAAAGCTTTCAGCCGCTTCTCGCGTCGGCAAAAGGGCGACATAATCGCCGTGCTTGTTGCGAATTCCATAGTGAGTGGGGTCCGTCATCACCTTCCCTCCCTTGCCGGGGCGGGGAGAGGGGCGAACCTTCCATCCTCAAATTCTTCGCGGGGGCGAGCCCACAACTGACCATCGTGGCCGCGATAGATGGCGACCTCGCGCATGTCGACGCTGTCCAATTTGGACCGTCCTACGTCTAGAAACCGTTCGAAGAGCCAATCTTGCGCCTGCATTTTCCCGATGCCAAGCAGCACGTATTCGCCGCCGGTCTTTACGTGCCGATGCGTAGGCTTCCACCCCTTCGTCCGCCGCAACTGGATTCGGATAGGCCGGTCGCTCATCGTGTTGTCCCTTCGTACAGATTGCGTGGAGCTAGCGGAGGTCGCCTTACCGGCTTCTCCGGCTTTGCAGTGGCTTGGAAGCCTGCTGATTTGATGTTCCCGGCAGGACGGACAGCGCCGATGTGCTTCGCTCGAACTGCCGCGACCTTGGCCTTTTCGGCTACGTCCTGAGCGGTTTTGCCCAAATGGCAATGCGAATGCGCCGGGGCAAGATTGGCTTCCGAGTTCGCGCCGGAATTGATCAGCGCAATGACGTGATCGGCGTTCCATGTTTCTCCCGGCTTGATCGGCAGCCCGCACAGATGGCACTTGCCGCCGTCACGGTCGAAGATGCGAGCGCGTACCCGTGGCGGGGCTTTGGTGGCGTCGGTGGCTCCGGTCCAAGGCTTGACGGGGCGGGGCATTAGGCAAGGCTCCTGCCTTTTGCGATCATTTTCATCATGTCGTAAGTGAGAGGGGCGGAACGTGCCTTAGACCAGTCGATGCCAACTTCGTTTGACATCTGCTCTTCCATCTCATCCCAATGCGTGACGTAGCGCTCCCAAACGTCGCCGTAGCGGGCCATTTCCTTGATGCGGGGCTTCCATTCCGGGAACAGATTGAGAAGCCGCAGGCATCGCCCAAGGTCTGCTGGGTCGTGCGGATATGACCCATCGCACCATCCCGCCGACATGTGCATCGCGATAGCCTTGGACGACAATCCGACATCGCCGCCCGCCATCCAACGATAAATCTTCGCCTGGCTTCCCATCACAGCTTCCTCCGGGTCTGCGGCCAGATCATGCCGAGTTCGTTTGCCATCTGCCGGTGAAGCGTGTCCTGCAATTCCTGGAACTTGACGGCCTTGACCTTGTAGTGAGGAACTTCGACGCGAAGCAGCCGGGCGAGTGTCCTGCGGATAAAGGTGATCATGCTGCCTCCAGAAAGCTGAGAGGGTCAAAGCCAATCGCTTCCGAAAGCTTGGCCATGGCCTGGTTCATGTATTCGCAAAATTCCTCGTGGCTCATCTTGTCGAGAGCGATGCTGTCGGGGCGCTCGCGAACCTCGCCCGTTTCCCAATCAACGAACTGCTCCCGAAAACCGCAGGCGAATTTCAGATCCCGGTGAAGGTGTTCGGCGGTCGGCCATTTGCCGGTGGCCTTCACGGCCAAGCCAAGCGCTTTCCAGTAGGTTCGCAATTGCCGATCCGAGCGCTTCGTGACGGGCTTCAATTCGAACGTATGGCCAAGCGACAGCCCCATAAGCTTCTCGGCATCGTCTGCCGTGTGCGGCCGCAATCCGCGCGGCGTGACGGCGACAACGATCAGCGGGGGCTTGTCGCGCTGGGTCATGTCAGCCACCCCTTATCGGGCTGATCTGCGCGAGCCGGCGCAACTTGATCTTGTGGGCAATCTCAAGGTTGAGGTCGTCGCCGTCGAATGTGCCTTCCGGGTCAAGAGAGGTCCAAACTTCCTCAACAGTCGCGTCGTCCATCGCGCCGGCCATGGCGGTGTCGAGTTCTTCGAAAAATGCCGACGTGTCGCCGCCTTCAATGGCGTCTATGGCTTCGCCCGTTTCGGCTACGATCTCGCGATGATCGATGACCTGCGCATCTTCGATTGCGGGCGGCGTCGGCGGCTTTGGAGGCGATGGCGGAACCATCGGAGACACGACGCGCATTTCGTCCTGATCGACCACTTCGCGGGCTTCGAACTCGTCACGGATGCCGCCAAGAACGTCGCCGAATAGTTCACGCAAGCACCAGCCGGCGGCGCGCCAGGCAAGCATCCGCTGCGGATATTTGTACCATGGTGAATCGTTGTCCTTGGTATATGGTCCGTTCTTCCCCTGTTTGGTGACGCGAGCTTCGGTCTCCCAAAGCTTGGCGCGAATGGCGTCGCCCTGAGAAAACTCGACGCGCTTTTCCTCGCCCGTGTCGCTGCGCTTCGCCTCGCACCATCCGACCATTTCGCCGTTGCGATCTTCGCAGCCCGTGCGCAGATAGGCGACCTTGCCCGACATGCGAACGACATTGATCAGTCCGTCGCCATAGAGGGCCGGCTTGCCGTTGATGACCGTGAAGCTGCGAAGCGCCACCATCGGCTTGAGGCCAAGTTCCGCGCCCGACATGATCGCGACCGCGACGGCGCTTACGGCATCGTCGCCATTCTTGTTCCCGGTGAGCGCGGCGGGAGCGAGGCCCCCGACAAAGACGGCCTTGGCGATCCGCCATGTTTCTTCGAACGTCTGCGGAACGATGGCCGCGACGTGACCGCCACCCATAAGGGCGGGAAGGCGCATTTCGGTTTGAGCGTTCATGCTACTTTCGCCTGTTCCTCGACCGACACGCCGGGAACCGTACGCCCCTTGGCAACGGCGCGCTTGGCGAGGTCGAACATGCAGTTTTTCAGATCAGGATGATCCTTGAGGAAGTTGTAGAGCGCTGCCTGATCCGTGATTGCCGTGACGACATGGACGACACTGACGCTAGCGGCGCGACCGTAGCTTCCCTTAATTGGCGCTGGCGCACTGACAGCAGGGGGGGCGAGCGGCGGGGCATCAACAACTACGCGCCCCGCCTCTGCCTCCTTTCGTGCTGCGATTTCTGCTGCCATACGGGCCGTCTCGGCGACGCGTTCGACCTCACGCTGCTTGCGCAGCTTCTCAGTCTCCCATGCGCCCATGGCCGACCGGATGGACGCGGCGAGCGCGTCGGCTTCCTTGGCGAGCGGAAGCCATTTCTTGTCGACCGCACGACCAGCCTCCAGATGCGGTTCCTTTTCCTTCTTGTGCTTCTTCTCGGCCTCGCCCTTCAATTCGAGCAGGCGAGCGCGCAGCGATTGCGCTTTTGGCAGCGTGTCGTCGCTGGTTATCGATGCGTAGGCTTCCGCGCCCTGCTTGGCGGCTTCGATCTGGTCGCGAAGCATTTCCGCTTCGTCAATGTCGCCGCTGTTGTGACCGACGCTAGGGGCTTTCTGCCGATCAACAACCGGATCGGATTCCGGCCATCCGTCGCCGGCCATGGCGGCATTATACATCGCCTCGGAAATCGGATTGCGGCAGGCGAACGTCCAGATGTCGTTTGGATCGGCAACCTGGCCACTGACCAGCGCAATGATCTCGCCATCATTTGTCCAGATGGCGACCGGCAGGAAAGGCCCGTCCTTGTATGCGCGCTTGCGGTAAAAGCCGGGCTGCGGATCGCCTTCATGTATCTTGAGCGACTTTCCGATTTCGCTTGGATTTACCAGCGCTGCGCGCCAGAATGCGTATTCGTCATGCATGGCTTTTCTCCGGTTCGGTAAGGTCGAGATATTCCCGCACGAGCGTCTTGCGCCGGTCGCGGTCGTCATCGAATTTCAGCGCGCGCTCGATTTCATCAAGGCGCTGTTCCCTGCTCTGTCCCGTATATGGATGGTGGGCTGGGGAGGTCATGACGCGACCTCGGGCTTGATCTTCGAAGCAACCCATGCCCTCATCTGTTCAAAACGCCGCTCGGGGGTGTTTTCAATCCGGTCGTATTTGTTTGTTTCCCGATTGTAAGTGTGCGCAGGACCGCTGAAACATTCATCGTTCATATAGACGATCTCTTGCGCCATCGGCTCAGCAATGCCAAAAACGCCGGCAACCTTGCTGTAATCTTCCGGATCGATGTTTTTCATGTCGATACCGCGAGCGCGCCCAACGGAACCGATTGCGCAGACTTGACCATCCGCCTCAAGCGCACTGGCAACCAAGCGCTTTTTAGGCATGGCATCCAGCGCGGCGAGCATTTCGCGAAGGAACGCCTGTCCGCGCTTGCCGCGAAACGCACTAGCAACCGCACCGCGCCAGCGAATGTGCGCCCACTGGTCATCCATATCATCGACATATCCAGATCGGCTCATGACACCGCTCCCATCAAAATCGGAAGGCCAAACGCAACAGCGCAGAGAATGGAGAAGGTGAGGCGGGCGTACTTGCGGGGCATCATTTCCCTCCCAGCAAGTGACCGCGACCAGCTGCGATCATGTCGCGCCGATAGGCCGAGCTATCCGGCCCGCCGCTCTCGCGCAGGCTTTGCTGGTGGTCGAGCCATGCAGCCTCGGCGCGGTTATCGTGCCAGTTTTCAATCTCATCGATACATTCGAACATCGTCTGGCATGTGCCGGCGACTTGCAGATATTGCGGCGTAGCATCGTGGCCGTAATCCTCGTGCGTCCACTCCCAGCCGTCGATCGATTCCTGGATGATGAAATTGCGATAGATGATCATCCCCTGCGTGGTATTGATGCGCACGCCGGTTGCCATGGTTCCCATCAGAACTGTTCCTTTGCGAATTGATGCGAGCGATCCGCAGCCGATGCGCGGCGATCGTCCTCGGGATACTCAACCGGCTCGTCGGCGGGCTCCCACGGCTCAAGCTCCAGCCATGCGGGCGTTGCGCCACCCTCCAGAGCATCAAGCGTTCCTTGGTTGTAGACCGCGTAATATTCGCCATCGACCAGAACGCGGACGGGGAAGACCAGCTTGCCGCCGCTGAACAGCTTGGCGACGATGAAGACCGATTGACGGGCGCGTGGCTTGCCGAGAAGTGCCAGCCCGCGTCCAGTGGTGCGCAGGGCGGTGTTCATGATGCTGAGCCTTGTGCGAGGGCGCTCTGGAATGCCGTGTCGAAAGCGGCGGCGTCATGAGCGTCAAGAGCCGCGATAATCTCGCTGGCCTCTTCTTTCATGGTGAAGCGACCGTCCTTGCGGCGCATGTCCCGAACGCTCAGCATGCGGTCAAGGCGCTTGAAGCGGGACTGCTCCATGACCTTCACGACAATCTCGATGCGCGGATCAGTCTTGCGGCGCGCTGTCTTCACTGCCTCGTTCATATTCTCAATCTCCGCTGTCGACGCTCATATCGAGACCGCACTTGCCGCAATGACCGGGATGCCAGCCGCGCTCATGGCGAGCGCCAGCCCCTTCGACCAGGGAGTGATTGCAAATTGCGAAGCTCAGGACGACGGGCGTCTGAGTGTTTTGCTTCGCCTCACGATCGTATGTGCTGCCGCCCCAGATGACCGCGTAGCCCGAGCCATCGAATGTGCCTTGACCGCCCATTGCTACCGGCCGGCAGAAGAATTGCGTCCACTGCTTGCGGCCTTTGTCGCGCCCTTCGTGACGGAGCGACCATCCCCACTTCGGCGTCATGCTGTGACCGCCAGAAGCCAAATTGTTCAGGAAGAGAAGCGGCTCGACCGGCTCCGTATTCGGCAGATCTACCTTGCCCTCGATGATGGGCATCAAGTCGTCTTCAAGCGTGTAGCGTTTTCTGGTGCTGACATTCATCTTTATCTCCTGCCGCTGTTTGCTGCGGGGTTGAGTTCGGCTGTCTTCTCTTCTGCACTCATGGTCTTTGAACCTTCTGCTCATCCAGCCACTTTCGCGTTGCTGCGAGTGCGCGTGGATCGTCGTCGGTGCGGGCTTGTGAAACGGTCGCGACAATCGCCCAATGGAGGCCTTGGGTCTCGATGATGGACTCCGCGAGCTTGTTGCCGAGAATGACGCGGCAGGCTTGTTCGATACTCAGGGCGGGTTCTGCACTCATGGTCTTTGACTTTCGAATGGGAGGAGGGGTTACGAGGCGACTGCTATAGCGTCCTCAACCTGCTGCCAGATTGTGTCGCCGTAGTCGGGGCGATGAGCACGGACAGCTTTCAGGGCTGCTTGCGCGACGGTCAGCTTGCGGTCCAACTCGATGTTACGGGCAGCCATGCGGTCGTAAGCGCCCTTCCAGTAGGCGATCCGATCTTCGTCGGTGAGAATGTCGGCTGCTGTTCCCATCTGTCGTGCTCCCGTTGTCTGTCTATGGGGTGGGGAAGGGGTTAGGCTGCTCGACTATTCGCATCCGAGAGCGCAGCAATGAGCACCATGCATCGGGCAAAATCATCCAAGAGCATGATGACGGAGCGGTCGTAGTCATCCATCGAAGGACGCTCGGCCAGTTCACGGATGCGCGCACGAATGGCGACGTTCGTCCGGAAGCCAAGGTCACGGCTCAATCCGTCTGTCATGACTGGCTCCTATGCTGACGAACATCGCGGAGCAGGTTTTGCAAGTCCTTGTCGTGAAGCCTTGCCGGAATGTGAAGGTAGTTCTTGCCGAGGCCGTTCCACTGCTCGGCGCACCACTCTTGGAAGTGGTGGTCGAAGAAAACTTGGAAATCGTCGCCGTCCGCATTCTTCACAAGATTGGTCGAGGCGTTCAGGACGGGTTCTGCTGTCTGCGTCATCTGCGTGTCCTCTTGTGTCGCCGTTTGGTGAGGACATCTCGTCCTCCAGTACCAATATACGTATACGCAAACGCATAACGGTACAAGAGGGAAAATTCATAAACGCATTTTTTTATGCTTGAGAACAAATCGGGATTGGTGTAGCCATAATGAAAACGCCCCGCTGAGGGCGAGGCGTTAATCATTTCTACGAGCCGGAAGGTTGTAAGACGGTGGCGGCTCACCGCATTGGACTGCGGTATCTCCATACCACCGGGCGCGAACACATGGAAGCCCTATCCCGAAAGACCGAAGGGGCGTTCGCCGTTGCGAAACCAGTCGTGACGAAAAAGTGCGGTTGATGATTGGCAATGGTAGTGACCAATCGGCCTGAAGCGACGGACGGCTCCGGCAGTCAAGATCGTTAAAGGATGGGGCTAACCTCGTATGCTGTAAAGCACGGGGCTTAGCCTCCCTTTGCCTCTCGCTCCGAACTCACCAACAGTCATGAACATATCAGTAAGAAGCACTAAGGGGTGCCAAGGGCCTATTTTGCAGCCCTCAAAAGGTGTTCGGGGGCTCGCGAAAAAATTCGTGGTGGCAGCGTCATGTATATCTCGCCAATCCATTGAAGCTGCTGGTTCTCGATAGGCGCAGCATTCCAGGAGACAAGCGTCACGGTGCCATTCTGGCCGCGCATGATGGTCTTGATGAACCGCCGTCCGCTTTCGGTGTGCACTATGGCCTCTTGGCCATAGAAGGCCTCTATCGGGCGCTTCTGTTCGGCCCAGACGACAATAACGGCGCCGTCTCGGAACTGCGGCAGCATCGAGTCGCCTTTGACGCGGAAGCAGATCAGTCCGTCCGGGATCGGGAACTCTACGTCGACCTGTTCGAGGCCCTCTGGCGGCACTTGTTCAAACTCTGGCATGATCTCCGCCCCGGCGCCGACATAGCCTACGAGCTTGATGGAGCCGCCGCCCTTGGCGGATTCCCCGAATACCCGCTCGTACATGTCGTTGATCATATCACGGCGATGGCCGTCCGGCTCAGATCCCTTCAACCAACGGTGAACGGTTGGTTGCGTCACCTTGAGGGCGTCCGCCAGCTCGCCCTGGTTCTTGTCTGTTTGGCGCATAATGGCGCGCAGCTTGCCGGGAATATCCATCGGGCAACTGCTATCGGATTGCGGTGGATAACCCAAATACGTTTGCGCATAAAATATCGCTTGCTTCAAATTCGCAGGCGTATTATATGCGTATTTATGCGCCCCATCAAAAACATTCGGAAGAACATCTTCAAGGTCCGCCAGGCGGAGTTCGCCACTATCGCGGGTGTCACTCAGGCGACCATCTCCCGATGGGAGGCCGACGACAACGCGGCGGCGCCGACACTGGAAGACCTCGCTCGCATCCGAGAAGAGGCGTCACGCAGGCGTTTGCGGTGGAACGACAAACTGTTCTTCGACGCGCCCCCCACCCCTCCTGAGCAAAGAGCAGCGTCATGAGCTACGACTTTGGAACAGTCCGAACTATCAAGGCGCGCAATCGACACGTCTGCGAACAGTGCCGGAAGCCTATAAATGCCGGCGAAACGTACAGCTACGCGGTCGGTAAATACGACGGTGATTTCTATGCAATTCATGAACATATCGAGTGCCGCGAAGTATGGATCAAGCTTTGGGACGCTCGTGGTCTGGAATATGGCGATACCCAAGATGTTCTCATTTATGACGGCGAGTTGAGTGAGGATAAAGCCTGGATTGAGGCTGACTTCCCTGCCGTAGCGGCTCGTCTTTGGCCCACCCCACCCATTCACGCAGCGGGAGCAGAGGCATGAACACCGCGCGCATACAAAACGCCATCCGTGAAATCGAACTGAACACATCCGCCCTCAAATGGCTTGAGCAGTACGGGCCGCAGTTTACCGGTCGTGAGGAAAGCCAAGCGTCGGTCACGGTTCATCTTAACCTCGCGAGCGCCTGCTTTGGTGCGAAGGAAGCGGCGTCTGTCTTGTCGGCGTTTGCTCGGCTCTCGCTTCCGCAGATCATCGAGCTGGCAACGCACAATTGTCGGAACACTATCGCGATGGCCGAAAGTGCAATCCGCGAAGAAGCGGGAGCAGAGGCATGAGCGCGATGAACGAAGACGACATTTACGACCTCATAGGCCGCTTGAAGTCCGGCTGCGCCTCTCCCGAAGACATTGCCGCCGCCGCCGCAATGGCGACCTTTCTGGCAGATTGGGAAATTCTCAACATCGATGTTTTCTCCGGAGACGAGAGCGACGTTCGCGTTCTTAGCGCGAAGGTGGTCAAGGGTCGCACCGCGCATGTTGACCACTATTCGCAGCGTCCTATTCCGGTCGGTGCGCGCCATCTCGTTATCCGCGAAATGTGTGAAGGCGAGTTCCTGACGACGCGTCATTCTGAGTTGTCATTGTGGATGCTCTGGCAGGGATACGATCCTTCCGCACTCACCCCCACCCCCTCACAAACAACATCACACGCAGCGGGAGCAGAGGCATGAGCGCGCCGCACATCATCCGAGCGATTGAACTTCTCAAGGCAGCCCGCGACCTGATTGAGGCCTGTGACGACGCCCAAACGACAGCCGTTATTTACGATGACGCGCATTGCGATGGCAGCTGCCTCCTCGGTGACATCGAAACCTTCCTCATTGAACTCGGCGAGGAAGACCCGCCATGACCGAGAACACAGGCTCCCGCGAGATGGCGTACTACGAATTTCGACGCGCAGCCGTCGAGGTGACGGACGAAATCTACCGCGAAGGTGCAGCAATTCGCAGTCTTGTCAGCCGGCAGATCATCGCCCGCGCCCTCCTTGCTGAACGAGATGCAGCAACCAAGGCTGAGCGTGAGCGCTGCGCGAAGATTTCCGAGAACAACGACTACTGGCCGCAAGAAGGCGCTGAAATCGCCTCCGCCATCCGTGGAGGCCAATAACATGCGCATCGCAACCATCCTCGCCCTCCCCACCCTTGTCCTTGTTCCAGTCCTCGCACTCGCACGGGCGGGAGGACTTCTGTGAGCAAACCAGAATTTGAACCGTCGGTCCTGGCTGACGCCCGCAAAGAAAAAGGCGGGTCGCCAGAAGACGCCCGCCAAGGAAAAATGAACATGCTGAATGTAGCCCATAAGCCTGCACCGGCGCAAGCCGTCCCGCAGGTATACAACATCACTTCCGCGAACAAGAAACTCGGCATCTGGCTCGACAGTCTCGTGGCTGCCGCATCCTCCAAGGGCAAGCCAACTGCGCATATGGTGACGCTCACCCCCGACCTCGCTGCGTTGCTTTTGGAGCGCAACCCCGCAAACCGCAAGATCAACGAAAATCTCGTTGATCGATATTCGTATGAAATCTTTGGAAGGCGCTGGGTTTTCAACGGCGAACCAATCATCGTCGCAGACACCGGCGAACTGAATGACGGCCAGCATCGTTGCCGTGCCGTGGTTGCTGCCCAACTGCCTATTGAAGTTTTGATGCTGGTCGGCATCAAGCGCGAGACGCGCACGACACTTGATCAAGGTCGCGCCAGATCGGCGGGCGACTACCTTTCCATGGAAGGCCACACCAACACTCTCAATCTCGCCGCCGCCGCCAACTATGCGTGGCAGTTTCAGACATTCGGCAAGCTGAATCCCAAGGGAGCGAGGGCGACCAAGAGCGAAATACTGAATTTCGTTGAAGAGAACCCCGGCTTGCATCGATCGCTCGGACTCTTCGACGCGAAGAAGACTCGCTACATCGGCGGATACGCCGTCTTTGCATTCTGCCATTACGCCATAAGCCAAGTAAGCGATCGGGGCGAAGTGGACAACTTTTTCTATTCGATGATCGAGGGCGCAAACTTGGCCGCCGGGAACCCGGCACTCTACGCCAGAAACCGGCTGACACTCATGACGGGCGGTCGCGACCAGAACGGCAAAGCCGAGATTATCTTCAAGGCGTGGAATGCCCATCGGCGCGGCGAGGCGATCAATCGCATCATCGTAACCGGCGATCTCCTTCCTGTTCTGGAGGCCTGATTGATGTTGCGCGATCTTCCCATTGATCAAATCCATGCTCGCGCCGACGCTAGAACGATTGACCCCGCCACAGTTGGCGGGCTCGCCGACAGCATCGGAACGGTCGGGCTGATTAACCCGATCCGCGTCCGCGCGCGGGGCGATCAATGGGAAGTCATCACCGGCATGCACCGCTTGGCCGCGTGCCGGCAACTTGGCCTTGTTGAGATCGCCGCAGATATCATTGAGGCCGACGATCTCCACGCCGAACTGGCGATGATTGATGAAAACCTGATGCGGGCGGAATTGTCGCCTGCTGACAGGGCGCAACAGACGGCACGTCGCAAGGCGATCTATCTCGAATTGCATCCCGAGACAGCCGAACACGTCGCAGGCGGGAAGGGCAATGTAACAGTGGACAAGTTGTCCGCTGTTCCGTCGTTTGCCTCTGCGACAGCGGCGATAACCGGCGCTGACGCGCGCACCGTAAGACGTGACGCCGAACGTGGTGAGAAGGTTCTCCCCGCCGCTCTCAACGTCATCAAAGGCACCGTCCTCGATACCGGCACCTATCTCGACCGCTTGAAGCGCATGACGCCAAGCGAACAGGTCTTCGCGGCCAAGCGTGATCTTGCCTATGCAAAGCAACAGGAGCGCGACCGCGCCAAGGGCGGGTTGGCCCGCCGCGTCGTCAAGATCGCCGACGAACCTCTTTCGGACGAGGAAGCCGCTGAAAAGCAATACGCCGCCCTGGTCTCTGCATGGAACAAGGCTGGCGATGTAGCCCGCAACCGGTTCCGCGAACTGATCGACACGCCTGTCATGGATCGGCAGTTCGGCACATGAGCATCAGGCCAAAGCCCATCACTACGAAGAAAAGGCAGCGCATTGCCTGCCGGAAATGGAGGGGTGAGATGTTGATGGCTCGCGACCGTCGCCGCTGGGGTGACAATGACCACTACCTTGGCCCGTTCACGTTCGCCTTTGGTGAACGCTATAGGCATTTCGCCGTAGTGCTGTCGTCGGGCGACGATGAATATCCAGGGTGTTCTCTGCGCATAAGCGCCTTTGGCAACACCATGATTGCCGGACTCCCGGCGGTAATCAAGCCTCATACGTCATGGGTCGATACCAGCCACTACGAATGGTCAAAGGCTGGGCCGGACGGGCGAAACGGGTACACCCAAGTCGACGAAACTGAATACGGCTTCACCATTTCTGATGGGCATTTGTCGGTCAGGCTTGGCCGGCAAACGCACGACAGCAGCACGACGAAGGATTGGGGCTGCTTCCTGCCTTGGACGCAATGGCGTTTCATTCGCCACAGCCTGTACGACCTCGCCGGCAATCATTTCTGGACCGAGCCGACAGGCAAGCCCGTGAAACTGAACAATTGGCGCGCAACTCTCGACGCGAAGGAAGCATGCCCCTCTGCGTCATTCGAGTTTGATGACTTTGACGGCGAACGCATCGTCGCCAAAACGATAATTGAAGAACGCGAATGGAAATTTGGAACCGGCTCGTTCAAGTGGCTCTCTTTTTTTCGCAGCCCGAAGATCAGGCGCAGCCTCGATATTGATTTCTCCAAAGAGACAGGGCCGCGCAAGGGTTCTTGGAAGGGCGGCACGACGGGGCACAGCATTGATATGCTTCCCGGCGAACTGCATCAGTCAGCGTTTGAACGGTACTGCCTCGCCCACAACATGACGTTTGTTGGGTGCTTGGCATGATCCGTCTTCTCCTCTCCACAGCAGCCCTAGCAGGAATACCGATAGGCCTTGCCGCTGCATATCTGCTCGTACAGCCGGCGCGGCCCGCGCCATGTCTCGGAGGGTGAGCGCGTGATCAAGCTGCGCGTCTTGTCCCTGTTCGCTGGAATTGGCGGGTTCGACCTTGGCCTTGAACGCACGGGCGGTTTCGAGACCGTCAGCCTATGCGAATTGAAGCCACACGCCCGCGCCGTCCTGGCGAAGAACTTCCCCGGCGTTCCCTGTCACGACGACGTGACGACATACGATTTCAAGGAAGGCGAGGCGGATGTTATCGCGGCCGGATTCCCATGCCAAGACATATCCTATGCCGGCCTCGGCGCCGGACTTGCCGGAGCCCGTTCGGGACTCTACCGGGAAGTCATTCGAGCCCTTCGCGTGGTTCGACCCCTCTACGCCGTGCTGGAGAACGTGGCAGCGCTGCTTAGTCGAGGGCTGGACACGGTACTCGGAGACTTGGCCTCGATCGGGTATGACGCGGAGTGGCATTGCATTCCGGCGAGTGCCGTTGGTGCCCCTCACAGACGAGATCGGGTCTGGATTGTTGCCCACGCCAGAGGCGAGCAACACCAAGGCTGTCGCCCTCCGCTCAGCGGGGCGCTCTCCGAGGAACTTTCTCGCGCCTATGCCCGAAACACAGGCGCACCGTCTTGGAATGACGCGCAAGCCGACGCACAGCATTCCTACGCCGACAGCCTCGGATCATATCGAGCGCAAATCGACATCAACAGAGGTGTTGAACTTCGAGACGAACAAGTCGGTGAGCTTGGACCGTTGGGTGGGCATGTGGCCGACACCCCGGGCGAACGATGCGGAGAAGCGCGGGAACTTCGACACCTCAAACCCGCGCAACGGTCTTCCGGCGGCAGCGAAGAAATGGCCAACGCCGACATCATCGATGTTCAAGGGTTCGTCGCCAGCCTCTCTAACGAGGAAGGACGGCCAGGATCGATCCAACGACCGGCTGGATCACGCGGTGATGGCCTCGGATGGTGGGCAGTTGAACCCGACGTGGGTCGAGTGGCTCATGGGGTTCCCCAGCGGGTGGACCGCCTTGCCGAATTGGGTAACGCCGTCGTCCCGCAAATCCCGGAAATCATAGGTCGCGCCATTCTTTCCGCAGAAACAAATGCAGCCTCAAATTCCCGGTCAGCCGCATGAGAATGTCAGCCGCCCAAGCGAGAGCAGAACTCGCAAAGCCGAAGAAGCGCAACAAGTTCGGTGCCATCAGGACGACGGTGGATGGCATCGTCTTCGATTCCAAGCGTGAGGCTGCCTACTACGGCGAGTTGAAGATCCGTGAGAAGGCCGGCGAGGTGTCTGCGGTTGAGTTGCAGCCTCGCTTTGCGCTCATCGGGCCGGATGGAACCCTGATATGCACCTATCGACCGGACTTTGCCTTTTTCGATCATGTCGCGGATCGGTTCCGCGTGGTCGACGTGAAGGGCGTTTTGACCCGCGAGTTTCGCCGCGTCCAGCGAATGATGAAATCCTTCAAAGGCATCGATGTGGAGGTGGTGAAATGAGAAAAGTCCGCACTCCCGAGCCCGAAGGGTTCGAAACCTATTGGTCCGTATGGCAGCCTGCCGCTCGCAACACAGATGGGCGCGGTCTAGCTCGTGAAGCCTTCCGCAAGCACATCCTAAACGGTGCCGATCCGAACGACATCATCGACGGCGCGCGCTGGTTCATCCGCAATCTCTCCCAGCGCGACAAGGACTATGTGCCGCTCTCGGCTACATGGCTGAACCGTGAGACGTTTGTCGACCTCGCCCCGCGCGAACGCGACTACCAGCGCCGCCTAGCAGAGCGCACACAGCAGCCCAAGCCAGCCCCGTCCAGAGCCGTTGAACCTGTCGTGGCACAGATGACGCAGGCGGACCGCGAAGCCTCTGCACGGCGCGTTTACGAGAAGCTGGGGCTTCGTCCACCGGAGGTCACGCACTGATGAGCGCGATACGCAAGGAAGTCGTAATAGGCGATTGTCGGCTGATATTGGGCGATAGCCGCGACATTGTTCCGATGCTGTCGGACATCGCATGTGTGGTGACAAGCCCGCCATATAATCAAATGACTAACGTCAGAAAGCCGACCGGCTTGTGGGGCGAAAAATCGGGTGGACTTGGCTTTGTCGATAATTGGGTGGCAAAAGGCTACGCCGATGACGTGGAAGAGATAGAATATCAACAGCAGCAAATTAGTCTGTTTGATGCCATCTCCGCCGTAAGCCTACCGAACGCAAGTCTTTTTTATAATCATCAAATTCGCTGGCGTGACGGTTCTGCGCTCCATCCTGTGGCGTGGTTCACGCCAACACAATGGCGGCTCCGCTCAGAAATCATCTGGGACCGTGGCGGCGGGATGATGTTTAACGCCCGAATGTTTTGCAGATTTGATGAGCGGATAATCTGGTTCGTTAAAGGCAAAGAATGGGTGTGGAACCAAGACCATGTTGGGCTTGGGACCGTCTGGAGCATCGCCAGAGAACAAAACAAGGAGCATCCGGTCGCCTATCCTGTCGAATTACCGCTGAGATGCGTAGGAGCGACGACGAACCCCGGCGACAATGTTCTTGATCCGTACAGCGGCAGTGCATCAACAGGCGTTGCGTGTGTCCGTCTCGGGCGCAAATACATCGGCATCGAACGAGAAGAAAAGTATTTCGACATCGCGTGTCGCCGCATCCAAGATGCGCACGACCGTCCTGACATGTTCATCGACGCTCCACGCGCTCCAGAGCCGAAGCAGGAGGCGCTTCTCTAATGCTCGCCCCCTTCGAAATGACCAAGCACAAGATGCTCCAGAAATACGCGGGCCGTGAAGTCATCCGCGAAAACGTCGGCTTTGATGAATGGAAGCGCATGTCCATGGCGAGGCAGGTTCCCGTCAATGCGGTGTGGGCAGCAGCGCTCGGCATAATTTACGGCCCGGAACGGAAAGCAGCAGAGTGACCAGGCGTCCCGTCATAGACCTGCTGTCCGACATGGACGGGTGGGAAGAACGGGAAGCAAAACTAATCCTGAAAGCGAGATTGACGCCGATCCAATACGCTCAACAGGCGAAGGCGAAAGCCAGGGATCTGAGCCGGTCAAGGCGAAGGGTGTACGTCCTCGCGCCGCCACCCGTTGATCCGAAATACGAGCGGCCACGGTTCACCTATCGGATACGAGGGAATATGCCGGTGACGGTCCTTCGCACGATCAACGGCGAGATTTCCCTGCCGTTCGTCTCAATCCAGCACAAAGGAGCGTAGGAGATGGCCGTTGCTGATCGAATTGAGGAACTGGAGGATTTTATCCAGGCGTTGGATGAATGGGGAGTGGAAGACAGAGGGGAGAGAGTAGCAGCGATAACCGACTTCCTCAACTCGCCAATAGGTCTAACGCAATATCTGGACAGGATTTCGCCGACTATTTCAGGGAGGGCGTGATGGGCAAATGCCGACACCTATCGATATCCGATGAAGCCTACTGCAATGCTGAGCCTGCGCCTGCTTTTCTGTGCGGGTGGCCGGTCAAACTTGGTGTCGTTCCGGGCTGGGTAAATCGCCAGATCGGCGGTGGACTGATGATCAATCACAAGACCGAATGCCAAAATTGTCCATGCTTTGAGCGCGAGGTGGCTAAATGAGCGGGTGGGACGCTACGATCAAGTGCTTTGCGCTGCTCGGCTATCTGATTGGCGGCTATCAGGCGGTAACGCTCGCATGGTCGGTTGAAGGCTGGCTTGGCGTGATTACAGCCTTGGCATTCGTCCACGCCGTCATAAACACGGTTGAGGGGCTCGCCTCCACCATCAGGAGCAGGTGAATGACAAAGCTCGAGGAAATCGCAAGGGCGATCGATCCCGTGGCATTCGATGACGCGGAGTGGGTTTTACCACTCTTTCAGCAAGAGGCAAAGGACGAAGCCCTCAATGCCGCCCGCGCTGCTGTTGAGGCAATGGTCGAGCCGACGCCTGGCATGATCGAGGCCGCTTGGCGCACGATCATCACAGTACCAGCGGATGTGCGAATGAATGTCCTGTTGATGGATTCAAGGACAGCGCACTCGGTGAAAATGCTCAATCGCTTCCGCGCCATGATCACTGCCATCCTCTCCGAACATGACTGGAGACAGAAATGAGCGCGAAGACGGAGCCCCCCGAGTTCATCGAATGGAAGGATGCCCGCAATCATCGCGAGCCAAAATGGCCGCTAATGGGCTATGCGCCCGGCGAATACATGGGCCGTTGCATTTTGTGCCAGGGAAAATTTCACGACCTGGACAAGCGAGCCTACCACTGTCTGCCTTGCGCAATCGACGCGGCAAACGCGCGCGCCGTTGATGTTGTTGAAGAGCTACGCGCTACGCGCATCGAAAATGAAACACTTCGTTCCACAATCCGCATTGTTGGTGGGGGACGACCCCGCCCATGACCACCGCCAGAACCCGCGCTGCGAAGATCAAGGCCAAGCGAGGTCGCCCGCCAAAGGTAGGCGCTATCCGAACGGAATCAGGACGCATCTCCAGATCGGAGAAAGGCCAGTGCATGACCAGAATCGAGCTTGAAGCCGCAACATGGAAGCGTCGGCAGATGATCCCCGATTTGACCCCCGAGGAAGCCCGCAAGCCAGAACACGGCTCAGTCATCGAACGCTGGCACGAGGATTACAAGCGGATCAAGAAGCGCTATCCAGACGGCAACCATCCAAACGAGTTCACGCAGATCCATTACGACACGGCCATACGCTATCACGAATGCTACGACGCATGGCTGTCCGCAATCGAGGCAAAGCGCCAACGATCGGGATCGGACTATTCCGGCGTTCGTGGCTATGATGGACGCGACCCATTCGACAGGGATGCACAGCGCAAGCATATCGTTGCCGAGCGCGCTTTCAAGGATGCCCGTCGCGTCATCATGGAAGCCGGCCCGTTGTGTCCAATGGCAGTCGAGGCGATCATCATCGAAAACCATGCGGTCGAGAGCCTGCGCGGCGATCTTCGGATGGCGTTGAACAGGCTGGCAATCCTGTGGCGGTTGCAGAGCGCGGCGTAGGGTACAAATTATTTTGACGAAATCGACGGCTTGCATACAAATATCTCACATTTCCTGTTGACACCATACAAACATCTTGTATGATTAGGACATCAACAAGGGAGTTACGCACATGACCAAGGGACCAAAGCGGTACGTTGAGTGGGATGGATCGTTTTACGCTGTCCGTTCGAACAAGATCGAAATCCCCGACCTCAAAGCCATGTCTCGGTTCGCCGCATTGCAATGGCTCATCAATCATACTCATCCTCGCGGCTACAGCCGCCCCAACCCGCTGGCCGGCTTCGGTGGCGCAATCAAGGTAGCTTGACATGAGCGAGAATGCCGACATGAACGAAGCCCTCGAAGCGGCTGGAAAACTGGATCGCCTTCGAGTTCTGGAAATTAACCGGCTCAAGGCCGCACTCCAATTTTACGCGAATCCTGAAATTTACAAGCCTCATCCTCATGGCCTGACATTCGACAGTCGCGATATGAGTTTCCACGCCAAAGCAACATTAGCGCAAAGGGGGCCGGAAGATGGTACGTGTTGTCGCTGTGGGGCCGCTCCGCGCAATGCATCCGGGTTGTGTTCCACGTGCCTCGATGAAGATGCGGATCTGGCAGGGGAGATTGAGGCACAAGGATTGTGGCGTAGCGCTCTAGATGCTGAGAGAATAGAAGAATGACCGCCGCTTCATTCACCAACTGGCTCGCTGACATGAAGTCGGCGGGCCTTGCTCGTTCTGATGCCGCAGCGGCCCGGCTGCTTGGCGTCTCAGCAAACACGGTCGTCACGCTCAAGAAGGAAGGGGCTGACACGCGCACCGCTCTTGCCTGCCGCGCACTTCTCCACAGAATGGAGCCGTACACATGAATGTTACGCATCCGAAATAAAACCGCTTGCAATCAAAAGGCGTCAGCGGCATAAATGGGTGACTGGAAATCCGTCTAAAAATCGAAAGTGCGCACCATGCGCTTGGCGGGATACATCTAAACAGAATACGGTGACGATGCTATAAGCGCCGCTCCACCGTGCAGGACTAGGATAGTGGGCGTACATAAGAACCGCCCGGTAATCATACAGGCGGTGCGCCTAGCTGATACTCCGCTATCCTTTACCCTACTGCACATTGGTCTGGGTTAGGGCTTGGTATCGTCACTGCGCGGGATAGACGGCTAGGCTACAAAGCCCGCGAAGCAATTGGAATTCGCCCGCATCACGGGTGCTGCTGTAAAGCCTGCCGATGTCAGATGCCGGCAGGAGCCAATTTGTAGAGCCAATGCGGAGTCCCGCGCGATCAGCCCCTTGTAAGGGTGGACCTAAAAAGTCCGGGACATTCGCGGCGCGCTAGGTGCGCATACCGCCAGAGACGGTTGGGGTTGATCGCCCATTCTGTGCTGGTCGGGAATGGGATGCAAATTCCTATGGCCGCTCCAAATTCGCCAGACGTGGCGACTAGACCGCGCTAAACGGCTCAGGCCAGCTACCTGAGCGCAGTGCCACCTGTGATGCTGGCCCGGTCGCTCCACTCCCCCGATACCTGGCAATAGGCCAGAGCAATCCGGCAACAATCCGATGAGGAACTGCCAATATGGCCGCACGGCTCAACCTGCGCCAGCAGGACCAAACACGGTCAGCTATTCGGACCAGTCAGCTTGTAAAGCGATTGCAAGACTACGCCTTAGGCAAAATCGATGAAATCGAGACAGGCAGGCTAAAGGCGATCGAAATCCTTTTGCGCAAGACGCTTCCTGATTTGTCGTCGGTCACACTCTCCGGTGATGCTGATCAGCCTGTAGTGCATCGCATCGAGCGCACGATTGTCCGTCCTTCAAATCCCAACGGCTGAGGTATTCGAGCCGCTCTTGGCTCCAGCCCGCGATAAAGGCGCATGGGGAGGCCGAGGGTCCGGCAAGTCTCACTTCTTCGGCGGCATGCTGATAGAAGACAGCCTAGCAGAACACGGGCTGTTGTCGGTCTGCATTCGTGAGGTCCAGAAGACACTCAAGGAATCGTCCAAGCGCCTGCTCGAACAGAAGCTAAAGGATTCCCGGCTCGGGGAAGCGGACGGCTTCAAGGTGTTCAAGGAAGTGATCCAGACGCCGGGCGATGGCGTGATCATCTTCCAGGGCATGCAGGATCACACTGCTGAATCGATCAAGTCGCTTGAGGGTTTCAAGCGGGCTTGGTGGGAGGAAGCCCAGACAGCATCGGCAGGATCGATCAACTTGCTTCGCCCGACCATCCGCGCGCCTGGCTCGGAAATGTGGTGGAGTTGGAATGCAAGACGCAAGACTGATCCCGTCGACATCATGTTGCGCGGGCCGGAAAAGCCGACTGGCGCGGTTGTTGTCCAGGCCAACTGGCGCGACAATCCATGGTTTACCGCAGAGCTTGAACAAGAACGCCTCGACTGCATGCGGATGCAGCCCGATCAATACGACCACATCTGGGAAGGCGGTTATCTCTCCGTAGCGGCCGGCGCGTATTTCGCAAAGGATCTGGCGCTCGCCAAGAACGAGGGCAGGATCGGGCGGGTTGCAGCCGATCCATTGATGACCATTCGGCTCATCGTGGACATTGGCGGCACGGGTGCACGGGCCGACGCCTTCACGATCTGGGCATGCCAGTTCATCGGCAAGGAAATCCGCGTCCTCGACTATTACGAGGCCGTAGGGCAGCCGCTCGCCGCACATCTGAATTGGTGTCGGTCAAAAGGCTACACGCCGGACAGGTCGCAATTCTGGCTTCCCCATGACGGGTCAAGCAACGACAAGGTTTATGACGTTTCCTATGAAAGCGCGCTGAGAGGCGCTGGCTACAAGGTCACGGTTGTTCCCAACCAGGGCAAGGGTGCTGCTGCTGCCCGAATTGAGGCGGCAAGGCGTCTGTTCCCGTCCATCTGGTTCAATGCCGAGACGACGGAAGGTGGTCGCGCCGCGCTCGGCTGGTATCACGAAAAGAAGCACGAAGTTCACAACATCGGCCTTGGGCCGGAACACGATTGGGCGAGCCACGGCGCGGATGCGTTCGGGCTCATGTGCGTCGTCTACGAAGAACCGAAGATCGCAAGACGACCTAAATCGCCCTCGTTCGGGCCTAACGCTTGGATGGGTTGATGGCTGACGACGATCTGCTCAAGGAAGGTCGAGAGGCATTCCAGACCGCATCCGAGGCGGAAAAGGAAAACCGCGACACCTATATCGCCGACGTGCGCTTTGCTCGCGAGGGAATGCAGTGGGACAGCGAAGCGGCGCAGATGCGCCAGCAGTCTCGCCGTCCATGCCTGACCATCAACAAGCTTGAGGCATTCATCCGCCAGGTCGTGAATGACGCAAGGCAGAACAAGCCGAGCATTTCGGTTCATCCTGCTGATAGTGGCGCGGACCGTGAGACGGCCGATCTGATCAGCGGCTTGATCCGCAACATCGAATATACGTCCGATGCCGACATTGCCTATGACACGGCAACCGAATGCGCGGTGTCTGGTGGCTTCGGCTATTTTCGCATCGGGCTCGACCAGAGCGCGCCAGAATCGGAGGAAATGGACCTCAGCATCCGGCGCATTGCCAATCCGCTGTCGGTCTATGGCGACCCCAACTCAACGGCTGCGGACTCGTCCGATTGGGATAGCGCGTTTGTTGTCGATCGGTTGAGCAAGGCTCAGTACCAGAGCCAATACGGCAAGAAGAAAGAACACGTCGATTTTGACGACAACAGCGCATGGGATGAATCCGGCGCTTGGCGATCGACGGATGAGGGCGAAGAAACTTGCCTCATTGCCGAATGGTGGAAGCGCGACGAGGTTGAAAAGACCTATGTCGTTCTCGACAATGGCAGCACGGTAGAGGCAACACAGCTTCAAGGCGAGGACGCTGACCCCGATCTTGTGCAGGGTCTGGAGATCGGCCTGTTCAAGCCCGTCCGCGAGTTCAAAGGCAAGGGCAAGAAGACGACGCAGACGATCATGTCGGGCGCTGAGATCATCAGCCAGCGCGACTGGCCGGGCCTCTATATCCCGCTCGTCCCGGTCTATGGGCTCGAGTTCAACATCAAGGGCAAGACCTATCGCCGCTCGCTGATCTACAATGCCAAAGACGCGCAGATGATGTTCAACGTCTGGCGCTCGACCTCAACGGAATTGGTCGGGTTGGCACCCAAGACGCCATGGATCGGGCCGACGGGCGCATTTGAAACGGATCAGGACCGCTGGAATACCGCCAACACCCACAGCCATGCTTATCTGGAATATGATGGCATTCAGCCGCCGCAGCGCATCCCACTCGACAGTGGGCCGGCCGCAGGAGCCCTACAAGAGGCGCTGAACGCCTCTGACGACATGAAGGCCATCATGGGCATGTACGACGCTTCCTTGGGCGCGCGGTCCAATGAAACGTCGGGCAAAGCCATCATGGCGCGCCAGCGAGAGGGCGATGTCTCGACCTTCCATTTCCAGGACAACATGGCCCGCGCCATTCGTCATGCGGGTCGCATCCTGATCGACCTCATTCCCAAGGTATATACCGGAGAGCGCATGGTTCGCATCATGGGCGAGGACGGAAAGGCTGAAGTCAAGCAGATCGGCAAGCCCTATCAGGTGACCGATCCGAAGACCGGTGAGCCGATGAGCCAGCCGACTGGCGTCATGGGGCCGGACGGCAACCCGATGATGAAACCCATCATGGCGCTGCACGACCTGAACGCCGGCAAGTATGATCTGACCGTCCAGACCGGCCCAAGCTTCACGACACGGCGCGAGGAAGCCGCCGCGTCGATGACGGAATTGATCCGCGCCTTTCCGCAGGCCGCTCCGATCATCGGGCCGGAATTGGCGAAGAACCTCGATTGGCCCGGCGCTGAGAAGATCGCCGAAAAAATGGAGGCCATGTCGCAAGGCCAGATCCCGCCAGAGGTCCAGAAGGCAATTGAGGACGGCAAGCAGCAGATCGCCAAGCTGACACAGGAAAACCAGCAGTTGAAGATGGACCAGTCGGCCAACATGGCGAAGGTCCAGGCTGAGACGCAGGGCGACATGCAAAAGCTTGCGGTTCAAAAGCAGATTGATGAGCAGAAATTGCGCGCCGATGAGCAGATCGAACTGCTCAAGATCCAAAGCGCGGAACGGATTGCGATGATGAAGATCGAATCCGAGGCAAAGATCAACGCCATGCGGGCGCAAATGACCGCACAGAACGCGGCAGAGGCCAATCGCATGAAATCCGAACAGCAAGGGAACCGGGCCAATGGCTAATGCAGTTCAGATTGCCGTCTATGACGATAGCGGCGACTTGATCAACCCGGAGGGTTCGGATCAAGTCCTGACCTACAACGCCGACGGCACCGTTGCAACAATCTCGTTCCGACAAGTTTCCAGCACTTATACGCAGACATTCACCTATACGGCGGGCAACCTGATCGGCATTTCCAAGTGGGTGAAGTCATGAATGTTCTGACCGAACTTATCAAGTTTGGTCTGTTTCCTTTGGGGCAGCGATTTGTCGCTGCTCGATACAAGCCGCTGCGCTTTGTCACGACGCGCGGTTCCTTCCCGTTCAACACACAAGGGGCAGGTGGCACCAACTACACGCGCAATGAAACCAATCTGATTGTCCGAACTGGACGGCAGCGCACAGGCGATATTCGCGCGATCTTCTGCAATGCATATGCAGCGACCGCCGGCGAAACCTTCGCAACGCCTGCCGATCTGACAATCGAAGCGGCGGTCTACATCAGTGGCTCATTCACTTGGCCGTTCACATGGGGCGGTCAGAAAAGCCCTGTCCTATATCCTGGCGGTGGCTTGGTCATAAGCGACCCGATCCACATCGACGCTGCTCCCGGTGCAACGCTCCAACTTCGTTCTGGCGGCATTGTCGCGTCTGGCGGCTTGTGCGTCGTCAACCGCGTTGGCGCCTTCGCTGAAAGTCGTTTCGCCAGCACATCCGGGTCGTCACAGGTCTATGGCTCGTCTTCCATGACCTTGCCGGATGGCGGTTCGTCGTCAGTCTATGGCTTCGCCCCTATCGCCGTCATCGGCGAGACAGATGCGCCTCAGAACGCGTGGATGGGTTGGGGCGACTCCATCATGCACTATGCCAACGACGGGACTGGTGAGGCGACTTATGGTTATCTCGGCTGGTTCGAGCGCGGTCTAGGAAGCGTCAATGGTTATCCCGTTCCTTTCTGCAATGTGTCGAGGACTGGCGACAGCACGACCGGCTACAATCTGACATCCATCCGCCGCAAGGCGCTGATGAAGTACGCAACTCACGTCATGTTCGGCCTTGGTCGCAATGACATCACTGCCGGCACGGCGCTTGCCACCATTCAGGCAAACATTCTTGTCGCTTGGGCTGACGCTCGTGCAGCAGGGTGCAAGGTCCATCAGTCGACAATCACGCCGAAAACATCATCGACCGATAGCTGGGCAACGGTAGCCAATCAGACTGTTGTTGACAATTCTGGGGCGTCTGAACTTCGCGGACAGCTTAACGCATGGTTTGTCACGAAACTCGCGGACGGAACGATCGATGGTCTCTTTGATCTTTCCGCCGCCGTCTCTGCCCCCGGCAACCCTGACAAGTGGGCCGTAACCGGGGCCGCTAACTACGCGACAAGCGATGGCCTCCACCCTTCGCCTGCGATGCATGCAATAGCTGGCGCGGCGTTCAGTACCTATGCAGCCGCACTGCCGGTGCAGGGATGGCTTGTGAACATCTACAAGAACTGATCAAAACTTTGATCTGCTCTGTTTCTCTAACGCTGGCATAAGCCGGCACAACCCGCACCAACCGACAGGAGTGCAACGTCTATGGCCGACGAACTGGAATCCATTGCCGAAGTAGAAGCGGAAACGCCAATCGAAACGGAGGTGGAACAGGAAGAAGCCCTCATTGAGGTTGAGGGTGAAGAAACCGAAAAAGCCGAACCCGTCGATGACGAAGAAGAATTCGAATGGAACGGCAAGAAGGTCAAAGGCCCGAAAGGGTTGAAAGACAGCGTGTCAATGCACGCCGATTATACCCGCAAGACCCAGGAAATTGCAGCCACCCGCAAGGAACTGGAAGAACGCGCAACGCGCATCAGCCAGCAGGCCAAGGCGAGTGAGGAAGAGATCAGCGCCCGCGCTGAACTTCACGCGGTTTCCAAGGAGCTTGAGCGGTTCAAGGACTTCGGATGGCCAGAGTATCAGGCTATGCGGCAGTCCGATCCAATGGGCGCGGACGAGGCCTGGAACTATATCCAGCACCTTCGCGGCCAGCAGCAGGCGCACAGCGCCAAAGTTTCAGAGGCGGAAAGCAAGCGGAGTTCCGAGGCGCAGCAAGACCTTGCCAAGCGCATGAACGAAACGCAGGAATACGCCAGGTCGAAGGGCTACACCGAAGAGACCGACAAGCAGATCATCGAATTCGCGACAAAACAGGGTCTTTCGACCGCTGTTCTGCGCGATGTGATGAACCCGCAAGTCTACGAGATTCTACGTCTCGCCAGTGTCGGCCTGCAACTCGTCCAAAAATCCACAGCCAAGCCGGTCGTTCCAAAAGCGCCAATCGCGCCGCTGGTCACCGTCACAGCAAAGACGAACCCGCCCGTTCGCAAGACGCTGAACGAAATGTCGGTTGCAGAGCATGCGGCCTATTTCGCCAAGCAGAAGGCAGCCGGCCAGGTTCGTTAGAACCCAACCCGATTGAACGTCGGATGACGTCCAGTCCCAGCGCGGCTGCGAGCCGCCAGAAGGAACCACAATGAGCACCGTACTTACCGCGAGCGTTATCGCGAAGCGCGCCCTCGTGCGCCTCGAAAACGAGCTTGGCGTCATCAATATGTTCCACCGGGCATATGAGGACGAATTCACCGCCAAGGTCAACGGCTACAAGAAGGGCGACACGATCTCCATTCGCCGCCCGGTCGACTATGTGCTGCGCGATGGCGCGGTCATGGACGTTCAGGAATCCATCGAAGGCAAGGTGGATCTGACGATCAACAAGCAGGTCGGCGTCGATCTCTCGTTCACGTCGAAGGACATGACGCTTTCGGTCGACCAGTTCGATGAGCGTTTCCTGAAATCGGCCGTCTCCACCATCGTCAATGGTGTGGCACTCGATTGCCTCCAGAAGTTCACGCCCTACGTCTACAACTACGTCGGGACGCCGAACACGCTTGTCGACTCCTACGACGACTTCTCCCGCGTCGGCGAGCGCATGAACTACATGGCCGTCCCCATGTCCGATCGCATGGCGATCTTCAACCCGACCGACAAGCGCGGGCTGACATCGAACCTCACCAGCCTCTATATCGCTGGCGATGCCCGCAAGGCGTACCGTGACGGCGAAATGGGCGTTCTCGACGGCTTTGACCAGGCCGCGATGACGCAGATCATGCCGGCTCAGGACTACGGCACGGCCGACAACACCACGCCGCTGACGGACGGCAACTCGCAGGAAGTGACCTACGACACCGCCAAAAACACATGGTCGCAGACGCTTTTGACCGATGGCTGGGCAACCAGCAAGACGTTGAAGCTCGGCCAGGTCTTCACCATCGCCGGCGTCTATATGGTCAACCCTCGCACCAAGCAAAGCACCGGCATCCTCCAGAACTTCGTCGTTCTGGAGAACGTGACGACCGCTTCCAACGGCGCCAACAACACGGATTTCCTGATCTCGCCGCCGATCATCACCAGCGGCCCGCATCAGACCGTGACCTACTCCGGCAACTTCGACGGCCTCGCCATCACGTTGATCGGGCCGGCGTCCGGCACCGCGCAGACCTATCGCCAGAACATCGCCTTTGCGAAGGGCGCATTTGCCCTTGCGATGGTCCCGATGGAAATGCCCCAAGCGGTCGGCGACAAGGGCTCCCGCGAGACCTACAAGGGCCTCTCGATCCGCCTGATCCCGGTCTATGACGGCACGAACGACGTTGAGAAATGGCGTCTCGACGTGCTGTACGGCGCGAAGACCATCGATCCCCGCAAGGCCGTCCGGTTCTCCGGCACCTGATCAACTGAGGGGCCTTAGCGCCCCTCTTTTCCCCCAACAAAAGGAAATACGAAAATGACTGCACGTCAGCTTTCCGATGGCAATGACGACGGCCAGGTTCTTGGCCAGTCGGCAACCGACAAGGTCGGCTTCTATGGCGTCACCCCCGTTGTTCAGCGGGCCGGCGCAATCCAGGCAACATCGCAGCTTTCGGCTTCGTCCTATGTTTCGATCGCGTCGAATACCACGGCGATCGTCATGGAACTCGCCGCAACGCTGATTGCCCTCGGTATCTGGAAGGGTTCCGCGTAAATGACGGAACGGCGCAAGGTCGTCTTCGCGACGCCTTGCCTGTCCCGTCCAACACAACCCTACCTCGCCGCTCTAGAAGGCTGCTTACCAACAGTCGAAGCGGCGGGGTGGGATCATTTGGCCGTTTTCGAAACGTGCAATCCCTACATTTCCGGCGCGCGGGCCAAGCTGCTGCGCAAGGCTCTCGACGCCAAGCCGGATGCAGTGGTGTTCCTCGATTACGATCTGAGTTGGGGGCCGGAAGACATGGTCGCGCTCCTCGACGCAGAGGGCGAGGTCGTTGCGGGAACCTACAGGTTCAAGACGCCCGAGGAAGAGTATATGGGCGGCTGGGAAACTGACGACAGGCTTAGGCCTATTGTCAGGGATGACGGCTGTATCCAGGCAAATCGCGTTCCCGCCGGCTTTCTGAAAATCACGCCGATCGCGGTCGATGCATTCATGCGGGCGTATCCTGAACTCGTCTATGGGCCGCGCTATCATCCCTGCGTCGACCTGTTCAATCACGGCGCGATTGATGGCGTCTGGTATGGCGAGGACTACGCTTTTTCAAAGCGGTGGATTGAGAGCGGCGGCGACCTTTGGTTGATCCCCGATCTCGACATAACCCACCATTCCGCAGACGCGGCGTTTCCCGGAAATCTGCACCGTTTCATGCTTCGCCAGCCCGGCGGTTCGGAGGCTTAAATGACAATCACCGTCACGACCGGCCTGCCAATAGTGATAGGTTACGAACAGGGGACATATTACTGGTTGCTCAACTCGATTTCGGACTGGATGGCCCGGTCCGATCTGGAGGGAAATGCGGCTGATTTTGTCCGTCTGGCTGAGGCGGGCCTTAACCGCGAAGTTCGCGGCGGCGAGGTCGATACGATCCTGACTGGCGTTGTCTCGTCGGACCAGATCGACATTTCGGCGTTGAACAGCGTTGCGCCCGTGGCGCTATTCTTGCGCGAGACTGGCCAATCAGAGCGCGAATTGCTGCCCAAATCGGACGGCACGTTTGAGTATACGGATTCGACCGGATGCCCGATGATATGGGCGATCGATCAGCAGGCAATCCAGTTCGACCGCCCATTGGACCAGGCCTATACGTTCCGATTTCGCTATCGCGAGCGGTTTGAACTGACTGTCGACGCGCCGACAAACTGGCTCCTCACCGCGCACCCAGACGTTTATCTGGCCGCGTCAATTGTCTGGGGCGGGCTGTATATCCAAGACCCGACCAAGCTTGGCACATGGCCGCAGGTTCTCGATGTCGGGCTGAAATCCGTCAAGCGCATCATTTCGCAGAATCGCAGGGCCGTCCTTACCGTTGATCCCGCCTTGTCGCGCGGCATCCGGGTTTACACCTCGGACGCGGTCTATTGATCCCGTTCGCGAAGTTTGAGCCGGATCGGGCGACATTTGCAAATGATGCCGCGCCAGCGGTCACGAATGCCTTGCCCGTCGCCGATGGCTGGGGGCCAATTCCGACGTTGGACGTGCTGACTGAGGCGCTACCAGATCCCTGCATCGGCGGCATTCGGGTTCGGACGCCGGCTGGCGTGACAAGGGTGTTCGCCGGGACTGCGGATGCGATCTACGAAATGGCAACCGACTTCACATGGAACGATGTCACCGGAACCGGCCCTTATGCCGTGCCTGCCGGGGACCGCTGGTCATGGGCCGTCTATGGCGATCGGCTGATTGCAACGGCGCTTGGCCAGGTTTCGCAATATATCGACATTACAAGCGGTTCGGCCTTCGCGGACCTTCCCGGAACGCCTCCACAAGCCAAATACAATTGGGTAGCCGGCGAATACCTCGTGCTTGGCAATCACGCCGATGCACCGCAGCGTATCCAGACCTCGGGCATCGGGGATGCCGGTTTCTGGACGGTTGGCGAGCGCGGCTGTGATTTTCAGGACTTCCCGGATGGCGGCGAGGTCATGGGCGGCGTTAGTTCCGACAATGGGGCCGTCGTGATCCAGCGGGAGAAAATCCGCTACATGAACGTCGCCCAGGTTGGCGATTACTCGTTCACCACATCGACGCTCAACGCCGATCGTGGCACGATCTCACCTTTTTCCATCGCGCAGACAGGGCCGGGGCAGTTCTTCTATTATTCGCCGGATGGGTTCTTTCTGGGAGCGGCAGGCAAGCCAATCGGGGCCGAACGTGTCGACCGCTGGTTTCGTGAGTTTGCCGATCAAAACGACATTGGCAGCCTTCGTTCCGTCGCCGATCCTGTCCGCAAGATTGTCTGGACGCAAGCGCAGTATCAGTCGGGCATCAAGTTCCTTCTCGGCTACAACTGGCAACTGGATCGGTGGTGCTTTTCGGACCTCAATGTCTCGGAAATGCTGGTCATTGCCATTCCCTCGCCAACATGGGATTCGCAAGACGTTCCGATCGATGAGGACACGGTCGCATTCGACGCGACGGCGGGCGGTGTTGATGGGTTTGCTGCCTTCGATGAGAATTTGCAATTGGGCTTTCTCAGCGGCGCATCCGCGTCGGCGATCATCGAAACATCGGACGTGGCGCTTGTTCCCGGTCAACGGGCATGGTTGCAAGAGGCTGAGGTGTTCACCGATTGCCTGAACTACACGCTAGAGGCCGGAACGCTGCAAAGGATCGGCGAGGAGCCGGAATGGGGCAATCCCGTGTCGCCTTATGATCCGACCGGCATCTGTCATTTTCGCAGTTCGGCGCGCATGCATCGCTTTCGCTGGACATCGGCTGCCGGCGAGGTGTGGAAGGTCGCGACGGGTATCGAGCCCGTATTCGTTGCCGAGGGCCGCCGATGAGCGTCAATCTGAACCGCACGGGCGGGCTAGAGCCGCCGAAGACGACGCTTTTGGACAGCACGTCGGCAATCGAGGTTTTTGCCTCAAGTATCCTCTATGGACGCAGTGTCGAAACGATCATCATCGCCAATATCGACACGACGAATGCAATCAACGTGACCCTGGAATGGGTCGACGCAACGCCAACCGCGCACCTGTTCTACTTCAAGGAAATTCCCGCCAAGGATACAGTGATCATCTCGGAAATCCCGATATTGGCGCAAGGGACGGGAACTGTCCGGTCGATCAAGGCGACGGCATCGGCGGCGAACAAAATCTATATCACGGCCATTTCGTCGGCCCAGACAAAGCAGTCTCCCGTTGCGGGTTGATCTCGTACCTACCGGCATGATCGATCAGGTCTGGCCGTATGTCTGCGAAGGCGTCCAGCGGGCCATATCGAAGACGGGCGGCGATTATTCGGCGCATCTCGCATGGACGGCCTGCCGGTCTGGGAATGCCTTCCTGTTCGTCGTTCAGGGCGAAGACAAGATCACCGCCGCGTCGATCTGGCGGTTCGAGACGTGGGAAACCGGGTCGAAAGTGCGCTGCCTCGCTCTCTATGGAGAGGGCATGGACGAATGGATCAAGGACATGCACGAAGCGGTGAAAACCCTTGCCCGACAGGGCGGGGCAAACGGGATCGTGTCCGAAGGGCGTGAAGGCTGGCCGAAGGTCTTCCCCGACACGAAGAAACTGCGCTCCCTTTACGAGGAGAAAATCTAAATGTCCGGCGGAAGCAAAACCCAAACGCAAACCACGAGCAATGAGCCCTACAAGGCCGCGCAGCCGCTCCTCGACAAGGGCATGGGCGATGCACTCGCCGCCTATAACAAGGGAACCCTCGTTCAGCCAAACGATATGTCCACGGTCGTTCCCTACGACCAGCAGACGACGCAGGCCATGGGCGGGCTCCAGGCGCTTGGACAGGCCAACACGGGCGGCAACGGGCTGTCTGGGGCATTCCAGGGCATCATCGACAATGGCGGCTACAATTCGCAGCAGATGGACGCCTTGAGCGGTATCCAGAACACGGCGAACTCGACCTATGACATGAACGCCAATCCCGGCTTTGCCGGCGTCTTGAAGCAGGCGCAGGACGCCGCGACAAGCTCGGTCAACGGCATGGCGTCGGGGCTTGGCCGCTACGGTTCCGGCACACATCAAGGCGTCATGGGTAAGACGGTCGGCGATTTGACCGACCGCATGGTTTCGTCCGACTTCAACAACTGGCTGGGCCGTCGCGACAGCGCGCAGCAGCAGCTATTCAACGCCGGACAGCAAGGACAGGACAATCTGTCCAGTGCCTATTCCGGCGCGCAATCGGCATACGATCCCATGATGCAGGTCGGCGCGATGAACGAAGACCTTGCCGGGCGACAGTTGAACGATCAACTCCGCATCGCGCAGGAAAAGCAGAACATGCCGCTTGCGAACATCCAGGCGCTTCTCGCGGCGGCAGCGGGCGGCGGCTCCTACGGGACACAGACCAGCAAGGCCCAAGTTCCCGGTAGCGGCCTGTCCAACATCATCGGCGGCGGGCTTGGTCTCGCAAGCCTGTTCGGAGGCTGACAATGGCCTTTTTCGATCCCAACAGCGTTCTTGGCAAGTTGCTCTCGCCCGAGGTCGCCTTGCCCATGGCATCGGCGCTCATGGGCCAACAGGGCAACGGGCAGAACTTCGCCAATGCCTTTGGCGCGGCCGGCCCGGCGCTGGCGCAACAGAAGCAATTGACGGCCCAGACGGCGCAGAGCAACAAGACGCTTGAATTTTTGCGCAAGAACTCGCCCGATCTGGCGGCGCAAGTCGATGCCGGCATGCCGGTAACGGAAGCCTGGCAGGTTTACAATGCGCAGCGCAACCAGAAACCGGCCGATCCCTATAAGGAAGTTGGCGGGCAGCTTTATGACACGCGCGATGGCTCGTGGAAGGCGCCCCCGGGAACGGGGGATGACTACTCGGCGCGCCGTAAGGCTGCTGCCGAGATGGGTTTGAAGCCGGATGACCCGCGCTATCAGTCATTCGTGCTAACGAACAAATTTCCACGTGAAGACTCCCAGGAACTCACGGCAACCGACAAGAAGGCTATATGGGCAGCAGAGGATGAAATTCCGGTCCTCGACAATACGATCACGTCACTGAACCGCGCCAAGGAATTGAACACCAAGACATACACGGGCACTGGCGCGTCAACAGCCGGATGGCTTGGAACCTCTATGCCGGGTGGCAGCTATATATTCGACCAGGACACGGCGAAGGCCACCTCTGAATTCGGCAAGATCATGTCGATGGAAGCTATTCAGTCGATGGCCCAGACGCTTAAGGGTGCGACGACAGACGCGGAACTGGCGCGATTTGTCGACATTTTGGCCGATCCGAGCACCCCCCCTGACATTCGCGGTCGCACGATAGACCGGATGCTCACCTTGGCCGAGAGAGTAAAGCAAGTGAAGCAGCAACGCATCAATTCGATTTCAGGGCGGTCAGCCCCTGATGCTGGCGCGACCGGCGGCGCGACCGCTGATCCGTTGGGGATTCGCTAATGCCGACGATGGCCGAAGTCCGCCAGAAATACCCTCAGTACGACGATCTGTCGGATGAGCAGTTGGCCGGCGCGCTTCATCAGAAATTCTATTCCGATATGCCTCCGGCGGAATTTGCGGCCAAGGTAGGTCTTGCGCCGGCTGAAACGGACCAATTCAAGGCCCAGCGCGAAGACCTTGGAAAGACGTTTCAGGACTTTGCCGGCGGCTCTCAAAACAATCTTGGCGGCGCAAGGGCGGGTGCCGAGAACTTCGCCGACATGGCGACGTTTGGTTTGGCGGATGAAGCGGCGGCGGGCATTGGATCGCTTGGCGGAATGCTTCCGGGCGGGCACGGCAAAAGCTACGATTCCTTGTTGCGCACCATCCGCGCCCAGAAGATGCAGAATGACGCAAACCATCCCATTGCCGCCGCCTCCGGCATGGTTGCGGGGGCACTCGGGAGCGGGATCGGCGCTGCTAGGGGCGGGCTGACATTCACTGGCAATCTTGCGGAGAAGTCCGGTCTTGGCGCGAAAGTTGTCGCCGGGGCAAAGGATGGCGCGGCGTTCGGCGGAGCCTATGGCTTCGGTTCTGGCGAGGGCATTCCAGATCGGCTATCCGGCGCTGCCGGTGGAGCGACTGCCGGCGCGGTAATTGGCGGAATGTTGCCCGCTGTTGTCGCCGGAACGAAGGCGGTCACGCGCCCCATAACGGACGCTGTACGGGCGCGCACCAATCCGGGCGGATACGCCACCCAGAAGATCACGGAACGCCTCAGCGCCTCCAATATGACGCCGGGAACCGTAGCGCAGAAAATGGCAAATGCGCCCGGCTCGGCCGTGGCCGACGTTTCCGGGAAATCCGCTCGCGACCTACTCCGCACCGCTGTCAACATTCCTGGCCCGGCGAAAGACCGCGTTGCCAAACAAGTCACCATGCGTCAGTTCGGGCAGGGCGACCGTCTTAAAACTGCCATTGGCCGGACTTTCGCCGATCCCGATGGCTACATGGCTGCAAAGGAAGACATCGCACAAACGGCGAAGAACATCGCCAAGCCGCTTTACGAAAAGGCTTATGCCCGCCCCGTCCACTATTCCGAGACGCTAGAGGAAGTCCTGAACACGCCAGCCGGCAAGGCCGCGCTATCCAAGGCGCAAATTCTCGCGGACAACGAACAGGTGCCCTTCAAGCAGATTTTCATCAACATCAAAGGCCAAGCAAAGCGCGTCCCCGATACGAGGGGGTGGGATTACATCAAGCGCGCCATGGACGACATGATCGACGGACAGACCGACGCGATCACGCGCAAGGTGACGAACGAGGGCCGCATTCTCACGTCGCTGAAAAACCGTATGCTCGCCGAAGTCGATAGGCTGAACCCGGATTACAAGGTGGCTCGGAGTGCATATGGCGGCGTAGCGCAATTGGACGAGGCATTGGAGTTTGGCCGCAAGTCGCTGAACATGTCGCCGGAAGCCGTTCGTCGCCAAATCCAAGCTATGACGCCGGCTCAGAAGGAAGCGGCCCGCGTTGGCGCGGCGGAGGATATGCGCAAGGCAATCGACGCCGCCGGGTACACGAACAATGCGGTTTTGAAGATCTTCAACAGCCGCCAGCGCATTGCCAATCTGCGGTCACTCTTCGATAACGATCAGCAGTTTGCCGAGTTTCGGAAGATGATTTTCCAGGAAGCTCGCAAACGCGCAACCTATGAAGCCGTGAAGGGGAACTCGACCACTGCCTCACAGTTGGCTGATATGTTTGAGGCGGGCGGATCGTCGGAAGCTGCGCAGTTTGCAGGCCGCGCCGCAACGCAAGGCCCGGTATCGGCGACCATTCAATGGATTGGCTCCAGGCTGAAAATGCTGGGAGGTCTGACGCCAGAAGTGGCCGATCAGATCGCCAAGAAGCTGATGAGCGTCGACCCGGCTGCAACTCGCATGCTTGTCACTGAACTGGCGAAGATCGAACAGGCTCAAATTTCAGCGGCGCAAAAATCGCAACTCGTGCAGCAATTGGTTTCCCGCGTTCTCACAGGCCAGACGGCAGCAGCGATTTCACAAAGCCGCTGACTGCCGATGAAATCGGTTCGTAAAGAAAATACGTAAGGACCGATCCCCAAAAAAGATAGAGGAACGCTTCCCACCAATCGACCTTTTCCGGCGGCTCGTCGGGGCTCATTCTCCAGCGATAGCCTGTTCCACCACGTCCTCGACGTAGTTGTCGATCTCGCGAAGCCTGTCTTCCGAGACTTTCGGAGCCTCACAAAGCGAGTGAGCGGCCTTTAACGAGTCATAGAGTGGGTTGAGCGCGTCCGGGGCTTGGTTGCTCAGGGCAATCACCGTGTTGCCGGTCAAGCACACGGCATATTCGTCCTCGGTCATGGCGAGGGCAGGCGAAGAAAGCAGCAGTGCTGCGAGCATCAGGGTTTTCACGGGGCCTCCAAGGCTGAATCCGTATCATATGGTGGTGCAATTTGGCAAATCTAGACTGGTCGCAATACGCAGTTAGCGGGGCGACAAGGCCAGACAGCTTTTCCGGCATGAATGCGCGGTTTTCCGATGCGCTCGGCAGGATGATGGAGGCAGCGCCGCCAAGCGTCCGCGCCGGTCTGCGCGTTAGCTCCGGCTATCGCTCGCCTGCCCGCCAGAAGGAACTATGGGCGGCTGCCCTCGCAAAATACGGCTCGGCCAAGAAGGCAAGGCAGTGGGTCGCGCCTCCAGGCCGTTCGCAGCACAATCTCGGGTTTGCCGCTGATTTGAAATATTTGACTGCGGAGGCAAAAAATTGGGTCCATGCCAACGCAAAGCAGTTTGGCTTGAACTTCCCTCTTTCGAACGAAAACTGGCATATCGAACTCCAGGGCGCTCGCAAGGGCGGGGGTCTGGCAAATCTGGTTTCGGGAGCGCCGACGCCGGAGTCGGCTCCGATCCCGACGCCGCGTCCATCGCCCCCCCTCAATGCCGCTCCTGTAGGACAGGTCACGCGCGGCGCATCACTGGCACCGCCCCGTCCGTCGTCGTTGACGGCGGCTCCAGTCGGCCAAGTGCAGCGCATGGCGCTTCCTGCCGTCACGCGGCCCGCTCCACAGGCTCCGGTGTCTCCCGCCGTCCAGACAGCCGCCTATCAGCAATACGCCGCCACGCGCGCCGCCGCGCCGGCAGTACCGACAACGCCCGTCGACCCGAAGATTGCCAGCGCCTATGCCCAATACGCACAGTCCCGCATGGCGGCTCCCGCAACGCCGCCAGCGCCCGTTCAACCCCTTGTAGCGCCGCCCGCTCCCATCCTGCCTACACCGCCTGCTGTGAGGCTCCAGCCCGTTCCGCCGCCCGCTCCCATCCTGCCTACACCGCCTGCTGTGAGGCTCCAGCCCGTTCCGCCGCCTGTCCTCGCCCCGGTCCAGAACTATGCGCCCGCGCCACCCGCACCGCCGCGATTGAGCGCAACCGATGTCTGGAATGGATCTCCGGGAACGGCCATGTCGACCGGCGGCAATCAGGTGTCCGGCGACCAGTTCGGCAATGTCGCGGTGACCAACCAATACGGAGCCACGACGGTCAACAATGCGCGTGGCAACCAAGCTTTCGGCTCGCTGAACAATTCGCAGATCGAAGGGCCGCTCGGTGGCGCAATTGGCCAACCCAGCCTAGGTCAAAGCATTCTCGACAAGATTACGCCTTCAAAGGCCAAGGTCGGCACGATGGCGGGCGCTGCCATGGGCAGTTATGCCGGCGGTCCGCTCGGGGCAATCATCGGTGGCTTGATCGGGCGTGACCTTGCAAGAGGTCTGACACCCGGTACGGGTCTTCGCGACCTGATCAGCGGCGTTCGGTCGATCGACACGTCAAACATCAACCTTCCCGGCTTTGGCGCACAGACAGCGTTTGCCAGGCCGCAAGGCGGGCTTGCGTTCCCGGAAGCTCCAATGGGCGGAATCACCAACGCACGACAGACAAACCGCAGTTACGAGGGGATGCGCGATATCTCCCCGAAAGCTGCGGATGCGATTTCCAAGGGCAAAGGCGGGCTTTATTGATGGCAAAAGACAGCATCACCGATTACAGCGCGACGGCTGCCGACAACGAGGATATCGGCGGGATTGCCATTCTCGGCACGTCGCCGCGTTCCAATTTCGACAACGCTTTTCGTGAGCTTATGTCGCAACTGGCTGATGCATACGCGGGCACCGCTCCGGTCTTCGACACGTTCACGTTTTCCGACCCGGCAGACCTCACCAAGCGCTATCGCTTCGACGCGGGCAGCGTTTCGGCTGGCCAAACGCGCGTCATCACCATTCCGAATTTCAATGGAACGCTCGCCACGTTGGCGGGGACGGAAACCTTCACCAACAAGACTTTGACGCAACCCGTCATCACTTTGAAGCAGGGAACCGCGCCGACTGCGGAAGGCGATATCCAGTGGAACGCGACGGACAACACGCTGATCATCGGCGACAGTTCGGCAACAAAGACGTTTTCGCCAAATCCGGCCACAAGCGTTGACAACACCGTCGCGCGCTATGACGGAATCAAGGGAGCAACGCAGACCAGCGGCGTCACGATCGATGACAGCAACAATATCGCCACGCTGGGGACCGTCACAGCCTCAAACGGCTTTTACTTCGGCTCGGCCCGCCTCGGCGGCGCTCCCGATGTCATCCTTCAAAACAAGCAAACATCGGGGACGGGTGGTGACAACGCAACGACTTCCTTCGCGAAACTCACCGTCAACACGGAAGTCCGCGATCCAAGTTCGCTGGTGTCCGTCTCATCGTCTCAGATGACCTTTGCGGTCGACGGATGGCTTGAGTGGGAGCAAGAGGGCAACGCCATCGGCATTAAAACCAAGCTGCGCAATACTACCGACAGCACCGAAGTTTTCGGCACATACGGATTTGCCGACAGCGGGCCAAACACCAGCGCAAAATCATCAGGCGCAGCCCCGATTGTCGCGGGCAAAGTGTACGAACTGCAAGGCCGGGGTTCGAGCGCAAAAGCCAACGGTTTCGGCGCGGCTTCGTCCATGGGAGATGAGGTTTACACCCAAATCAAGTTCTGGCGCACCGCCTAACCCATCTTCAGCCGTTGTCTTTGCAGCCGCCTCCGGGCGGCTTTTTGCATGGGAAATCACATGGCCACCATCCCTCCGCACACCCACACGTTTGTCATCCCGACCGCGACCGAAGCCGAAGCGACGGAGGGCGTCCTTGACAGCATAGCAATGACGCCGCTTTCCACAAAGCAAGCGATCGAGGTCCAGACGGCTGATGCTGTCGCGGCGGCTGTGCAGACCGCTCTTGATTTGAAAGCCAATGACAATGCGGTCGTAAAATTGACGGGGACGCAAACCGTTGCCGGCATAAAAACTTTCACCGACTCGCCAGCCGTTCCGGATTCGTCATTCTCGATCGACAAGACTTCGGGACTACAGACCGCGCTTGACGCGAAGCTCGCGATTACGACGTATCAATTGCGCTTCTACACTCTAGATATAGAAGGTTGGACAGGGAAGGCCGTCGTCGTCCGCGACGTGAATAACCGCCGGCGCCTGCTTTCTGGAGAGCTCGAAGATAGCACGGTCATCGAAATGCGGGGGCCGACTTACAAAACCTCTGCCGTGCTGATGACTGACAGCGTTGTGCGGATCGATCTGGCCAGGCGCGATGTCAATGGTCGCCTCCGCGTTGTCGAGGGCTCTTTGCTCATTGATGGTGTTCTAACGCGCGTCAATTCTAACGGGGCCGTTCTGGCTGTTGCCGACGACGAACCCTCTGGAACAATCATCGAGCCCGGTCGCCAGCATTATCTGCGGGCAGGTGGCCCGAATTTGATACCTGACGCAGCGTCCTCTGTATGGACAACCAACGGAAAGCAGGTGGGCAACGACTGCTACATAGGCTCCGGTTCTGGTCCGGGTGAAGTCCCTTCGTCCACCGATCTTTCGATGGCGCAGCTTGCTCACTTCAAGATTAACGGCTCCATGATCGCGCTGATCGCTTCGCTGGGATGGCATTGGGAAGTCGACGACCACAGCCCTGTAATCCCGATCGTCGACGCCCGTGTTCGCAGCATGCCGGGTTACATTTCCCGTATGCGTGAAGTGGCTGAAATTCCACTACAGGCGCTACAGGTCTACCACGATCCAGACGATCCGGTTTGCACGATGTGGCGCGGTAACAGCCGCGATCCAATCAAGCTTGGCGAGCGCGCGCAGACCATGGTTGGCACGACTCTGCTTTCTTACGGCCAGCAGTGGCGGTCAG
>Ga0075163_10000742_pt1 | contig 43131 bp, 63 predicted proteins | sample JI1023141ADNA_FD_71478 | JGI IMG/M metagenome (GOLD analysis project Ga0075163, IMG submission 71478) | Wastewater effluent complex algal communities from Wisconsin, to seasonally profile nutrient transformation and Carbon sequestration -... | ecosystem: Engineered > WWTP > Effluent > Algae...
ATGGCTTTGGCAATGAACGGATCTTCCTCAGTTCCAGTTTCAAAAAAACCGTTTGTGGAGGGAACCGGGGACGAACGCAGTGAGTCCTTCCCTCCACGATGTGTTTTCAGTCCATTACTAGAACTCAGTATATTACTAAGATGGGGCTTTCCCTGATACGGCTCAGCCTGATACGGCAAACCCGTATCAAGTAAAGATTCAAAGATTACCCACCTTTTCGCCGTGATACGACCTTTGATCCGGACCGTCTCCAATCTGGCGTATCCTCTGGCCCGTAGCTCTTTCAAAGCAGCATAAACGGAGTCTCTGCCATCGGTAGACCGGTTTATCAAGTCACTCACCTGGACCACCCAATTTTCCTTTCGGGTTAAAAGATACCCCAGCACTCCTTTGGCTTTGAATGAGAGCGTGGCATCCTCAAAAGGGACGTTGCTCACAGTGGTGAACGATGTCGCGTGACGGACGATTTTGATTATCATACCACAATCCAAAAAACGAACGTCCGTCAACCCTCTCGAAATCGCGACTGGCGGCGCGCGACCCTTGCGGGTCAGGATTGCGGACGTTCAAATTCAATTACTCAGTTTTGGGTTTTTCGAGGACCCGCGGACATCATAAGGCCCAACTCAATTCTGTAAATAAGAAAGGGCTCACTCCTTGACAGTTTTGTTCTTTTCGCGGTGCCAGTCCTCAGCGCCCAGCAACTGCGGAGCCCATTGAAGGTAGGCCCCCTTCAAATAGGCGTCACACAGAAAAGGTTTATATTCTCCTGGCACGTAGGCTGAGTAATTGAACACCTCCTCCGTAGGGATCTTCGCATTACCATACCGCTCGCCATGATTGATCTCTTCGCGTTTTTGGTAGTAGTAGCCGGGCCTGTTTGGGACGGGCCTGGTTTTGTCTAAGACCCACCTTTCGCTAATCCGGTCACCTTTCGACCACCGCACCCAGACGTGTTTCTTGTCGCGAGTGAAATACATGAAGGTGACCACTCTCGGACGGATGCGTGATTCCTTCAAAACCTCTCTTTTGGTGTAAGGACACCAGGCGTAATCAGTTTCTTCATCATACCACTTGGACCATACCGCATCGCCTTTCTTGAGCAGTGCGTTCTTTTGGTCACGGTATTCTTCCCACTTCGGAGGATAGGCTGAAGGGAGTCCAGTCTCCTCATCGAACACCAGGCGCAGGCTTTCACGAACCACAGTCTCGTCTGATAGATTCATTGGAGGGTGCGGATGAAACACCTTTGAGCGATCCAACATACCCTGCAACAAGAACATGACGCGATTGTATTCAAAAATCTGCCGGCGCCGCTTGCCCATCACTTCGTCATACTCAAAGTCCTGGACAGTAATTTCCTTGTCAACTTCGCCGGACCACTTGGCTTCTTTGATTAGCGGCGAGTGGAATTCTTTGCGCAGTGGTAGCAACCGTGGACTGAAGTCGATTTCCGTAGCCAAGCGCCACACCTGCTCACCGTTCCGAATCAACAAATAGGTTGCCGCGTCAGCCTGTTGCATTTTGACAATGGCAAAAGCATCTCCCAGACTCACCGGTCTTCCGTAGTCTTTCTTGTGCCGGCGGATTTTGAACGCCACCACACTGCGGGTCTCTGGGATGAGGCGATTGAGGTTCTCAGGCTTCACCACCCACGCATCAAATTGCGACAGTTTGGTGTAGTTCATTCCTCCTTTGTCGTAATCGATCAAACACTCCTCGTCCATGTAACGCAGCATCTGGCGAATAGTGATGGGGGTGTTGAGAGGGGCGGGCTCGCCTTCCTTGATCAGCTTCGACTCCTCGCAGACACCAGCGTAGAGCTCCAAGACAAACATCCGCTCATCGACGTTTTCGACGGCGTGCTTCATCCGATTTGCTTCTGCCTTCATAGGCAGCATGAAGCACTTCTGCAAGGCTACCATTTCCTGCATCAAGGACTCCACTCCTTTCTGAGCGGTAGGAAACGATTTCTCTTTGATGCGTTGCAGGGCCTTTTTCGTCTCCTTGGGGTCCTGTCGCATGCCAGCTGGAACCAGCGCGGTCTGGGTGTCACCTTCCTGCTCTTCGTTAATCAACCCGCCCGCCCGGACGATATCACCCAAAGCCTTCACCGCCGACTGGATCTCAATTTGCTTTTCGGCGATTTGGCGGTTGAAGATGTCTTTCCAGTTGAGCTCGCGGCGGAGCCGAGCGGTGACGTCGCTCAGCATTACGATTTCTGAGTTCCAGCTGTCATACTTTTGGTCACCTTGATACCTTGACATCTTCACGTGATTGGATCCTACGTGCCAGACGCACATTAAGACCTCCACGTTCTTTTTACCGCGACCGTCTACGACCTTGCCGCCGATCCAGTGAGTGGGTTCTTCATACTCATCGCATAGGACCCAATACCATTCACCGAGCTTGGGCAGGTTGTCAGGCCGGCCGGCGCTGAAGGCGTTCTTCTTTTCAGGTAGGTTGCTCACTTGGCATCTTCCTTCCGGCGCTCAAACACCACCTTGAGACCGGCTCCCGCTTTGACGGTTTCGATAACATGGAAGCCAGACTTGCGCCGCTCCTGGTCAATCCAAAACTCGGCATCAACTTTGGTGAGGAAAAGGGCCTCGTCATATTTGACAGCGGCCGGCCGATTGCGAAGGGCTTTCAGGTTTGCCAAGGAGTGGGTCAAATTGCATTCAAGTTCTGGCAGGTCTTCGCACCCGTGCGAGAAGTTGTGTGTTTTGAAACGGAGTTGCTCAGCCGCCTGCGCCACTGCGACGAGCGCGGCGTGTTCGTCATCTGGACCGTCAAACAGTGACAGCAAAACTCCCGCGATGGTTTTGCAATCATTCAGGTTGTTCATCGCCGCGTGTCGGTTCATGTCACCATCACAGTTCATACCAGCGATCTTTTTGAGGCCTTCAATTACTTTGGTTTTCATGAGTTGTTTGTTGTTCTTTCGTTCGTTGTATTATCTAACTGACATCACGACTATATGACAAAATTCACACATTGCAACAATTCTTTTGAATTATTTTACCTCCGCCTCCCCAGCCCAGTCAACCAGATAACATTGCGATGAAATTGAGTGAGCTGCGCCTGGAAAACTTTCAAGCTCATGAGGACCTGCGGATCCAGTTTTCGCCGACAATCACTACCATCAAAGGAACCACCGATGTCGGCAAGTCGGCCATCCTCCGCGCCTTGCGGCTTGTCAGTTTGAACGACATTGCAGGGACCCACTTTGTTCGCAACGGAGCGAAGAAGACCACCGTCACGCTTATCGGCTGGCACAAGAAAGAAAAGCACATGGTGGTCCGCGTCAAGAATCGTGACGGCGCGACTAACACATACGAGCTGGACGGCGCCGAGATGAAAGCGTTTGGGCAGGGGGTTCCGCCTGACGTGGCTGCCTTTCTGCGATTGGGTGATATCAATTTCCAGGACCAGCATGACTCACCTTTTTGGTTCAAAGAAACCGGAGGGGAGGTTAGCCGCCGCCTAAACAGTATTGTTGACCTGTCCATCATCGACACGGCGCTGAGCAATGTAGCGGGCGCGGTTAAGGCCGCTTCAGTGAAAAAGGATGCGGCGGACGAACGCCTGGCTGATGCCGAGTTCAAATTAGCCCAGCTGGCGCCGCAGCGGGCAAGGGTGTTTGAATTTGAAACACTCGCCCAGGCTCGCATTACTTGGCGCCGATCTGCAAAGCGGGCGGAGAAGCTGAATAATGTCCTGAGTGAATTTGAGTCTCTTGCCGAGCAGCACAAGGAACTGGGTGCGAAACTGAAGGACCGAGAAAACCTTCTTGAGCATTACCGCAAGGCGATCGAGTTGTCCAGGAAAATCATAAATTTGAACCACGTCATGGTGAAGCTGGAGGAGAAGCAGAGCGCCTTGGACCACCTGCCGCCTGACTTCACTCCAGTATCCCGCGCCCATGGCAAGGTTGAGCGACTTGCAAATCAAATCACTTCTTTGAGCGATGTTCTGTCAGACATCCAGGCCAGCCAAGCCGCGGTCACTGCCTGGACGTCGGAAATTTCTGTCCGTGAGACGACGCTCTGCCTGCGCACAAAAGGTGAGCACTGTCCTCTTTGCGGTCATGCCCTATGAGCAAACCTATTCCTATCGCGGTGTTGATCTCCGACCTGCATCTAACACTCCAGCCGCCCGCTTGTCGGAAAGACATAGACTGGATGGCCGTGCAGGCCCACTATCTGTTCCAAGTTAAGAGCCACAAGCTCCCGGTGGTTTGCGCCGGCGATGTTTTTGACCGCTGGAACCCTCCTCCTGAATTGATCAACTTCGCCCTCAGGTATCTACCGGACCGTATGATTTCCGTGCCGGGCCAGCACGATCTGCCCCTCCACCGTCGTGATTTAGTCCACCGCAGCGGTTACGGGGTTTTGATGCAGGCGGAGAAAATAACTGACATCTCTGAAGGAGGTTGCGTCGCCCATGACAACGGGTTCGTGGCTTACGGCTTCGGATGGAACGAACCCATTGAACCTTTGGGCGAGACAAACAAAGGTCGCAAAGCCGTGGTCAACTTAGCCGTCATTCATCGATACTGCTGGACGGAGGATCACAAATATCCAGGCGCCCCTGAAGAGGGAGCGGTTACCGCGTTCCGCAAATCTTTGAAAGGATACGACGCGGCCGTGTTCGGCGACAACCACAAAGGTTTTCTATCGGCGGCCGGCGACTGTCCCGTCCTGAACTGCGGTGGTTTCATTCGTCGCAAGTCAGATGAAATCGACTACCGCCCAGGGTATGGCATCCTTTACTCGAATGGTGCGATCAAGCGACAGTATTTCAACACTGACATTGATGTGTTCCACGCTGCTGAAGACGTTAAACCTGAAGTGGCCTTTGATATGAGCTCGTTCGTGGCTGGGCTGGAAAGCCTGGGCGAGTCCGGGATGGATTTTCGGACGGCTGTGGAAGAGCACCTCAAGAAAAACGACCTCCCGCCAGGCACCAAGGAGATCATACTCACCGCATTAGGAAGTTGATATGGCTAAAGAATTGACCGAACAGGGATACCGCGAACTGAAGGCTTCAGTTGAAGCCGCCCGCAGCGAAGCTGATAAAGCCCAGGGCGCGGTTGACACTCTCTTGAAGCGCCTCAAGGACGAGTTCGATTGCCGTGATGTGAAAGCGGCGACAGCTCTCTTGAAGCAGCTCAACAAAGAACACAAGGACGCCAGCGACGAGTTCAACCAGTTGCTGGCAGCCTACGAAAAGAAGTGGAGTAGCGATGCCGATTGACTTTGAATCTGAAGCCGCATCGGTCCAGGAACTCCAATCAAAATTGGGCCATCTTGAGACCACAGTGGAGAGTGAGACAGCACTGCTGAAGGAGGCTACGGTGCGTCTGCAGAACTCCCAGGCCGCGCAAGAGATCCTCCAGTTGGTGGCGCAGGCTGTCCAGCAGAAAGTCCATGACCGGATATCGTCCGTCGTGTCCTCATGCCTGTCCACCGTTTTTGAAGACCCCTATGCTTTCAAGATTGTCTTTGAACGGAAACGCGGCAAGACAGAGGCCAACCTGCGCTTCGTGCGAGAGGGCCTCGAAGTCGACCCTATCACGGCTTCCGGCGGTGGAATGGTGGACGTGGCCGCGTTCGCGCTGAGAGTGGCTTGTCTCATGCTACACCGCCCGCGGCTGAGTCGAGTTGTCGTGCTTGATGAACCTTTCCGTTTCGTATCAGTCCAGTATCAGGACAATGTCCGTGATATGTTGGAAGGGCTTGCACAAGACCTCAAAATACAAATTGTGATGGTCACGCACATTGATAGGCTCGCCACAGGTAAGATCATAGAGATGTGAGTGTTCATCCTAAAGAAAAGAAGTTTTGGAAGAAGGTTGAAATCAAAGCCCTGAACGAGTGTTGGGAGTGGAAGGGTTCTGGAGGCGGTGGTGAGTATGGTTACTTCTACACGGGTTTCAAAACAGACGGAGCCCATCGAGTTTCACTTGAGATCAAATTAGGGCGTTCCCTTAAGAAAGGTGAATGGGCTCTTCACAGATGTGACAATCCATCCTGTGTCAATCCCCATCACTTGTTTCTGGGTGATGCGAAGCTCAATGTCCATGACATGCTTTCTAAGAACCGTTGTAAAAAAGGTGACAGTTTTGGAGGCTCTAAATTGACAGAGGCTTTAGCGGTAGAAATCCGTAATCGCTATTTTTCAGGTGAAAAGCTCAAAGAGCTTGGACTTTTGTTTAAGGTTGACTATGTCACCATATGGTGTGTGGTAAGAGGTGTGACATGGCAACAGACAGGCGGGCCCATTTTGAACAAAAAGACAGACATGCGGAAACTCAGGAGCGGAGGAGTCTACCATCCGAGGAAAAAGAAATGATCCTTCAAGACGAAGACCCCATGCCCTTTGGAAAGCACAAAGGTGAACGAATGGAAGATGTTCCTGCCTCCTACCTTCACTGGCTGTGGACTCAAAACGAGGGCGACGCCAAAGGATCTTCTGTGATGGAATACATCAAACGAAATCTCCCCGCCCTCAAGAAAGAACTACCAGACGCGATATGGGAATGAATCACATTGCCGGCCCTTACAACGGCTCTGAGCTGCTTCAAAGATGTGTTGTTTGCGGACACATCATTTGCGATGATAGAGACCGCCACAGGATGATTGACATGGCTACTGGCCGACCTCCCACGGACCTTCCAAAAGGTTTCCAAGAGGGTCCAGTGTATCAAAGCGGAAATATGACGAGCATCGGCCGAGATGAGCGTCTGCCTGATTGCATTCCTTAGATGACAAATCCGCTCTCTCCTGAAAACGAGTCCATCCTTAAGACGCGGCTGCGCCAGGTGGTGCCCAACAAGGAAACCTACCAAGCAGCGTGGAAAGAGTTCACTCGCCGCAACACCAAGTCACCGGTTCCTCCGCAGAACATCCTCTACGATTTGATTTGGGAATACCAGATGGGCAAGTGGCCGAAAAAGAAGGCCTAGAAAGGAATGTTGGCGTTGTCCATCTTCAGTGGTAGTGTTCCTTGTTTCGGTTCACGAGCTTTCAAAACCTGACATCTTTGGCACCGCAGTTCAAGCAGTCCTTCCGCGGCCTCTTTCCGATACAACACCAATCGCGAGTGCATCCCTATCCTGTCGCGGTGACTGGACTGCTCATCTGTCAGAGGCATGATGTGATCGAATGTGAGCTTAACTTCTTCTGAAGATTTTCCGCAGTCCACGCACACTCCGCCGAGTGACTCAATTAACCGTGCGCGAGCTTTCACCCGCCATATTTTCATATCCTGTGGCATTATGCGAACGCCGGTATGATCTGCTGAGCGGTGATGTTGGTCGCAATTTCTGAGCCCCAAACATCAAACACGGCCACCCGCCAATACATCACGGGATGCTCTCCGTCAGAGTCAAGAGCGACCGGCACTGTCGTGGACGATGGGATTCCGGCCCAACCGGGAGATGGCTGAGTATTGTCATAGACCGGAAGGGTCAAAGCCGGGTCAAATCCGGGGGTGGGTGACAACCATACTTTGACCCGGATGAGATCGTCTTCTTCGGGCACCGTCCAAGATAGCTCATATTCGACTTCAGTGAGCGTGATGCTGCCACTGTCAAATGAATGCTGCGGACTGGTGGGAGCCGCGGGGATGGTGTTGCTCAGTTCCATTGACACGGGTGAGCCGGAAGGTTCTGGCGTGCCGCTTTCGGATTCAAACAAAACGTCAACGGTGACGAGCATCTCGCGATTCAAATTACCGTCTGCAAGAGCCTTGACGTAGTCATACAGGTATGAACGATCGTCAGTCAAGTCTAGCGTCTCCGTCCGCTCCAGGACGAGAACGCTGTCTGTGTAATCATAAACCTTAACCACCCAGCCGACCATGTTCAGCACCTGGAGCCAGCTGATCTGCCACTCCGTCCCTTCCCAAGGAGTGACCAAAAACAGACCCGTCAACGGACCGATGACAACCTGGTCACTAATCCAAGGACCCTGACCGACATTGATGGCGGCCACCCGAACATAGAGATCGCCGACGTCAACCGATAGCTGGACCGACGTGCGGGTGGGTCTGGAACGCTCTGTCCAGTTCACGCCATCCTTCGACGTTTGAACCACATAATACTGGGAGCCAAACGCGGCCGTCCATGAGACCTGGACTGTCAGCAAAGGACCGTTCAGAGCTGAGACATAGAGTTGCGTGATCGTCGGCAGGTCAGGTGCGGCGGGAGGCACAGACGGATCACCCAGGGCCGGCGGGGTCAGCTCATCAAAGGAGTGAAGCAGCGGGTTTTCTTTCACCGCTGTGACTTTGAAGTTTTCTCCTGAGGAGGGTGTAATGGAAATCACCTTCATGTATGTGGTGACCTCATCAATAATACCGAACATGAACAGCATCGGCTCGGTAGTTCCTGTCAAAAGGAAATCAATCGTATCCGCACTTTTGATGATGACTTGTTTCTCGTCTGCTGTCTGATAAGCCGTGAACGGACCCAGCACTTGAGCCCGGGCACCGCGCAACATGATTTGGTAGGTATTGGACTCCTCCCACACTAAGGGCTCTGACAGCCACAAATGGTAATCAATCCCAGCGCCGCGAATCGCGTTCACCACATATCCGGCCTGGCCCCATTTGGGGACGTCGTGCGAAACCGCAATCAAATCCCCGTAAGTAGGGATGAATCCTTCCATGCCGGTTTCAAAGGAAACGCTCTCCCTCAGGTATCGCTGCTTGGCTAGCATGTAGAGCCCCATGCGGTAGGCGTGTGTGCGATTTTGAACGCCGATTAGGCGAAGATCAATCAGATGGTTGCTCGTATCGGCGGGCAATAAAGCCTCGACGGTTTCCTGTTTGTAGCCGGTTGAAGGGTCAGTGTATTCCACCTTATATGAATCACCCTCATCCAGGTCCCAAAGCTTCACGAACCACTCAAAGGTTCCTTGCACGATATTTTCATGATTGAACATCGCCACCGGAACGGACGCGGCACTGTCGCGCTTGATGCTAATGAGTGATCCTACGATCAAAGGAACGGCCCGGCCTACCACAGCGATTTGTCGCGCCACGTCCCACACGGTGGTGGGGTCGCGGAACACCCAATCAAAGTATTCATTCCGTGAAGTGTAAAGGGCATCCAATGTCTCCAGCGTGTCCCAATCGAAGAAACGATCGTCCGTGATTCGACCACCGTAGCTGGAGCGGAAGGCGTCCACATACGCCCAAATGATTGAACGAGTGGTGACTGGTTCTGACCAAACCCCGCTTGACTCTCTGATGGGCAATTTGCGAGTCGCGATGACGTTGAACTTCTGCGCCGTCTGTTCGTTCAGGTTGTTGGAGGCGCGGATCTTCACAGCCAGCAGCGTGACGTTGCCGTAGTCGTGCGACTCACCCACCAACCACGCCCGCATGGCTTCCCACACTGCCATGTTACCTGGAGCGTCATCGGTGGGAGCTGCCGCGATGATGCGACGAATCCTGACCTCGTATCGACCAGGAGTGACCTCAACCGCGAACGTCTTTCGCAAGGGTGACGTTGAGATGCCGATGATTTCCAGTGCGTTGGTGAATCCCAGGATCGTGGGCCAGGTAGGATCAAATGTGGTCCAACTGCCGACAGGGCTTCCGGCGTCATCGATTTCTCGGTATTCTATTTGAAAGTAGATGTAGCCGGGGCCGTAGTTACCCGCCGATCCTTGCCCGTAAGCCCCCTTGGGAAACACAATGTCAACCTGAAGCTGAGTGGCTTGGGTTCCTGTCAAGTTTGCGGCGAACGGACCCACCCATCCATCAGCGCCGTAGTCAGGGCTATTGGGAGGGAGAATCACCTGGCTGCCTACTTCCACCGAAGTGTAGACGTTCGCAGGAAAGAGAGTTAATTCACCACTGGGAGGTATCAACTCATATTCCACTTCCTGGTAGCTATCAATCAAAGTGTCACCGATTTGAATTGCGTGAATCTCGTATGACCCATGACCGATGCAGAACAGACTGAATTGAAATTGATCATTGTTCACGTATTCGTAATAAGGACGTGAAGCGAAAGAGGGGAAGATGCGGTTCCGTCCATAGCAGCACTCGACCGGCTCACCGAGGCGGATGGTGTTGTTTTGTCCTTTGACGGAGAACACCGGATCGCTGGTGGCGTCACCTTCTGTGGGAGGCATCAGGACGACTGACAGCACTGCCGATATGATGGAAATCACCGCAAGGACCAGCGCCACGTATTCCCAGCCTTGCACCGCGACGAAGTTGATGACGTCATCATCAGCGATTTGGTGGTCCCATTTTTCGCGCAAAAGGGCCTTGCCGTTCAGCAAACAGATTGTGGGCGTCGGAAAGTCCTGAGGGTATCGGCGGTTGACCCATGACTGAATCGTTTCGTTGCGGACCTCATACTTCGTAGAGCGATGGGGTTCAAACGGATTGGGTGTGACAATTATCCAGGCCATTGAGCGTGTTGGTAGAATTTGATGTTTTTGAATCCGCGCAGTCGCAAGCGGCGGAGCGCCTCCGCCACCGTGTTCTGCCCGTTACGGCAATGGAGCACCTTTCCTCCATCGCAGGCTATCCAAACGCCGACGTGGTAAAAGGTTTCGCTTGTCCCCAGCGCCACGATATTTCCTTCTATTGGACTGGTGCGCTCTTGCCACATCTCCGTGTGCGTCATTTGATCACGGATGGCCGTGTTGATCTCCTCCGGATTGGCTGCGGACAGTCCTGGCATCTCCGGAAGGACGATTCCATGCTCCGTCTGATAGATGGCTTGGATGATTCCCCAGCAGTCAAAAAAAGTAGGACCGCGAGCGCCTTCGCGGTAAGGGATGCCGATGTATTTCGCTGCCCAGTGCATATTATCCTAGACCTGGAAACCCGTCGCGGGAGTAAAGGATTGAAGGAAATCTCTTATTCACCACATCCATGAACGTCGCGCGACCGGTGACCTGCATTATATTGGCCTGAATGTCCCGCAAGTAAAGCACCAACGGAGGATCCATCTGAGGTTGGGTGAGATCTGTGCTTAGGTAGGGGCGGTAAATGACTTGAACGGGAGTGCGCTCAGAAGTGGCTAATTTGACGAAATCTGTGACACGTTGGTCAATGTTGTCGATGGCGATGTTGATGCTCTGAAACCCTTCTTCACTTGAAGGTGGCAGCGTGAATTGGAATCCGGCCGGCTCAAAGGTTAGTGTGTTTCCCTCCTCATCCTGCGCCACAAGTTCGTGACGAGCCCGCACCAAGTAGATCCGTGGCTGGACTCCATCCTGGCGAATTTCAATCGTGTGGTGGACGACGACGTTCGTAGGGGCCGACGCGAATGCTTCTTTGATAGCATCGGTGAGTGAGTTATTCATAAAGGACCTCAACCAAACGACTGTCAGCGTCTTCAAACGGAACATGGTCACCGCCGGGAGTTTCCAGGACATAGAAACCAATCCATTCTTCAAATACCTCAGACACAATCTCTAATTCGGCTTCTACAGAAACCAAATTGTCAGAAGCGGTTACCTTGTAGTCAGTATTCAGGAATCCCAGCTCCCGTGTGTAGGTGCGCGGCACTCCTGGAAACTGCCCAAGCTCTTCAGTCTCTAAGACGAAGATCAACGAACCCTCCGCAAGCGTTTCTTTGAAAAAGGAACAGAAAGTCGCATACTCGTCTGCCGTGAAATTCCAGATCACCGAAAGTGATTTGAAGCTGGCCAAGTGCTGGCGGCGAATACGCAGACGCGAACTGTCCATCGCGGTAGTAATGGACTGCGGATCAACACGACGCCGGCGACCGATCAACGGCGCCGGCAAGGACGAAGGCCAGTATGGTGTGTCACTGTCCATGTTTCATGAGCCTGTATTGGTGACCGGCGGGTTGAATGCTGCTGATTGTGCCGATCTGGCTATTGGTCAGCACCGTGACGAAGGAACCTGTATTCTTGTCCATCTCTCGTTCCAGCCGCAGAGATCCGCTTCTGTTGGACCAGGTCAATAGCACATGCGTGACGGTCTGCGTCAAGATCGTGTTTTGGTTGGTGGTGTTTTCAAAAGAGACACGATAGAACCCGGGCTGGTTGGTTCGACTGACTACCGCGGTTCCGTTTGTTCCTCTGAACCGAACCAGCGTCTGCCAGTTGGTGCTTAGAGAACCTTTCCATTGAAGAGCGTTGGTTACTCCGTTCACTCCTTTCCAGGTGTAGGCGAAGACCCAGTCTCGGCGACTTGGTTTAGTTTCCGCGAAGACTCTCGCCACGCCCAGTGCCAGGTTGCTTGGACCAGACTCATCCCCCAGCCAAGTGGCTGTGGCGTAATAGGTGTTCGTGGCGCCATTAAAAAGACGACGGATCGTGCAATTATTGTAGGCTGGATTAACAGTCAGAAGCTTCACCCCGTCCATGGAGTATATGTTGATTCCGTCGACTCCTGAGGCCGGCTTGTCCCACATCAAAGCAACCTCTGCCGAAGGAAGCGAAGGAACTATTGCGGAGGTGACCGTTTTCGACGAAGCCCTCTCACTTGACCTGGCCATAGGCAGCGGCGGGTTTGTCACGTATCGCAACGGCCATCCAAGCTCAGGGGCTGGTCCTTTAGTGATCGGAGTGGGCGGTATCGTATTGGGCCTTGGGCCGCATCCGCCGACAAAAAATAGGAGGATCAAACCAACCGCCACGGTCCATCGCCCGAATCCGTGCCCGTTCCGCCTGACCTCCGCCCGGCCGGTATCAACCAGACCTTTGAGGGCACCTGTCACAGAATTTTCTGGTATGCTGCGGTCGGCGGCTCGTTCTACTAATTCTCGAAAGGTGATCATATCGTTATTTCTTATCAAATCCTCTACCTGATCCATGATGGTCACTCGCGTGATGGTGCGTTTTGGTTTTGGCCGCTCCGCCCGCTTCAACAGATATTCCAACACTCTCACCCGCCGCTTCGCTTGGTTCAACTCCACCTGCCAGTGACGCTTCATTGTTCATGCATCATCTAATCAAGCCACCACACCTACCAGTTGGTAGTGCAATTTGTAATTTATTGAATCCGTCTCACCCGAAAGATAAAAAGAAAAACCAGCCGCAGAAAGCGAACCACCCACGACCACCGCGAACATCACAAAACCCCCGCTGGGTGTCTCAATCGTTAAAAAGGCCTTGGTGGGAGTGAAGTCCAGTCCCAGTCCACTGACCGTGCCGGAACTGACACCGCTTCCCAGATTTAAGGTCCCCGTGTGGGTTGGTAGAGCTTTGGAGACGGCTTCGTCTACCTGGGCTCCCGTGTAGGATGAATGATACGGAATGCTCATGATGATTTTGTATGGTATGCGAAATCTCCTGAATCCACAAAGGGAACAACATCTCCAGGAGAGGCTGGTTGGACGTAGAAAGGAACCCACCCGGCTAAAGGAGCGACCTCTGTCACAGGAGCCTGGAGAAGACAGACTTCAGCTGAGACCTTCCAATAGCCATCCTCGAACGAAGCCTCGTATCCGTTCACAAAACGAACGGTCCATTCGGTCAGCACGGATCGCTCAGGGTATTTGAGTTCTATCAAAAAAAGAGCAATACCGTTGTCTAGTGTCGCATCGACGAAAGACTCCCACGCGTCATGTTGAGCGATCGTCAAGCACCAGTTCAAGGAAAGAAACACTGGAGTGGATCTTGAGCGACTCCGGCGAGCAATGCGTGACTCCTCGCGGGGACTGACTATCGTGGTAGGTGCCGGGTATCCTCCGAAATCAATCAAAGGCAGCGGAAGCGTTGACGGCCATTCGGTCACCGTCGGCCCCTCCTAAGGCTATAACTAGATTCAAGGGCTCGGTTCACATCTCCTCGTCCTTCACGAAGCTCAGAAGCGATGTCGCTCTTGACGCGCTGGATGAGTATTTCTGTGACGCGCTCACCGTTCTCTTCTTTTTGGCTGACGGTGGCAGTGGCGTCCGTGTAGTTATTGACCACCACCTTCATTTGACCACCACCGTTGATCTTGTCGTTAGGTACGATGGTTCCGTTGGTGGACGGAGCGAACCACTCCTCACCTTCTTCACCGACTTTGTAGAACTTGCCCTTTTGCACGGGACCGCCGAGAGCCTTACCACCACCAAACTCCAACCGCGTCGCTTGGATGGTTGATACGATGCTGGCGGTGGCAGCCACGACACTGCCCATGGCCACGATGTTGGCAGGCCATCCCACCGAAGCGGCTGCCGCGATACCTTGCTGGATTTTGATGATTGACTCCGCGATAGCAAAGGCCTTGGACATCGCAAACATCGTTTTGTAGATGCCTGATTGCTTGCCAGCCGTGTCTGCGGCGATCTGGGTTAGATCTCCGAACATCGTTGTCGCCGTTCCGAGGACGATCTCTGACTGCGCCATTTGGAGCATCGCGAGCTTATCGTTGTAGGCTTCAATCATTGCGGTCTTCTTCGCCTGGACCTCTTCAGTCAACTGAAGCTCTGAGTTGTTCAGCGACTCGAGTGTCTTCAAGCGGTCTTGCGCCGCTTTCATCTCCTGATCAATGATGCCTAGTTCGCGCATTTTAGGATCTTCCAAGCCGCGCAGACCTCTGATTTGACCGATACTTGATTCCGGCATAGGGATCATCGCCATGGTCCGCATCGCTGCGGCTGAGTCCTTCTCCATTTGACTCATTTCAGGTTTTGGTAGCATCGTGCCTGGACCTTGCATGGCAATGGCTTCTGCTGTCTTTTTAGCATCCTCCACGATTTTAGCGTTCTCAATAGAAATCGCTTGAGTCACCTTGGCGTATTCGGCTTTCAAACGATCAGAAAAAGAACCCTCCTCCACCATAGAGTTCAACTCCTCCAGTGTCTCTACTAGAGCCTCCTTCGTGCCTTTCGTCAAATCATCAATCGAAGAGGTGTCAAACTTGAGCTTGAAGTTGATTTTTTGGAATTGCAAGAACTTGGGGCGGAGGATGTTTGCTACTTTGATGGCCTTGTTTGCCGTGTCCACGAAAACTTTCACAATACCTTCCATGGAACGAGTGATCCCTTCTGCCACCATTTGGAAGATGCTTAGCATGACCGAAGCCCACGTCAAGAACGAAACCTGTCCAACTTTGATAATGAGCTTCCACCCCCAGATGGCATCTCCGATGAGTCCCACTATCTTCAAAAACACCGGCGCGATGTTGCTGATGAAATTCTGCATGGAACCATTCGCCCCGTTCTGCGCTGTCATCGTTCCTTGAAGCATGTTGTTGAGAGCTTTCAACACGGGCATCAATTCCTGCCCTACTGTGATTAGAATGTCCTTAAAAAGGTTCCAGGTGATTGTGAGCTGTGAACTGAATGTGGTGTATCGCTTTTCGGCGGCTTCCGTCAGCGCCGTGTTTTCCGCCCACGCACGTGAACCGGTCTCCAGTGTCTCACGGAACAGATCACCGGCACCGCTCGCGCGAAGCAGAAGGTCAGTCATCCGAATGCCGTCAATGCCAAGCTCATCCAGAACACCAAACACATCGCCGCCGGCCTTGGAAACCTCATGCAGACCCTCAATAAACGACAGAACGGCCTGCGCGGCGTTGTCCTTGAAGGCTGCTCTGAACTTGTCTGAAGACATGCCCGCGATACCTGAGAACGTCTCAAGTGTAGCGCCTCCGCGGGTCACCGCCTCGGCCATCCGGATCATTGTTTGGCTGATGGCGCTGCCGCCCATTTCCGCCTGAATACCGACAGACGACAGACCTGCTGCGAAGGAAAGGATCTCGGCGTTCGTCATTCCGATTTGGTGTCCCGCGCCGGCGATGCGCAGTGCCATGTCGGCGATTTCTTTTTCTGTCGAAGCTGAACTATATCCCAACGCCACCAAAGTCGCGCCCAGGCGATCAAAGTCTTTTTGATTCATCTGAGTGATGTTCGCCAGTCGCGCCAACGCGGATGCCGCTTCATCAGAACTCATGTTGGTTGTGGTACCCAACTCAATCATGACTTTGGTGAACCCTACGATAGTCTCATTGGCGATGCCCAGCTGGCCGGCGGCTTCAGCGACTCGGTTGATTTCATTGACATTGATAGGAATCTGTTTGGCTAGATCACGAAGTGACGCCTCAAGGTTGCGGTATTCTTCTTCGGTGGCTTGGACCGTTTTACGGACGCCGGCGAAGCTATCCTCGAATTTCATGGCCTCTCGCACCGCCACCGTTCCGATGATGGCAAGTGCGGCGGTCACGCCGAGCGCGAGATTCTTTACTTGTGCCAGCATCGCAGCCGCTGATCTCTCGATTGTGGTTGACGCGTGGTTCATTCCGCGCACTAAGTCCGTGGCGTCAGCCGTCATGCGAACGAAAAGCGTTCCTAGGCTGGCTCCAGATGCGGCGCTGAATAGTGCGGAAAACATATCTCAAGTCTTTTTCGTCACGTCCACTTTAAGGATACTGGCCCAGATATGTTTAGACCCTTCTGGTTTTCCTACAACCTTTTCTTTGGAAGGACGAGAGACCGGAGGTTCGGCCTGCTTGAACTTGAGGAGGAAATCTTGGAGTTTGACCTTTGAAGGATTCTTGACGTTGGTCCTTCTGACTTCCGCAGCGATTTGGGCCAGGTAGTGATCTACCTTTGTCGTGCGGTGCTCTTCCTGCTGAATAAAAAGCAACCAGTCTTCAAACTCGCTTTCCGTTATCCGGTCACGAAGTTCGGAGACTGGTATGCCTAAGTGGCTGGCAACTTGAAACCAAGCCAACCGTCCACCTGTCAATCTTTTTTTTCGACCTGCTCGTCACTCGCTTTTTCATTCAAGCGATTGAGCTCCTGCGCCTCTTTGAAGAGCTGCGCCACTACCGATGCCGGCCACGCCTGGATCGTGGACTTGGTGACGGGCTTGTCTGCTGACGGCCCGTCCGTGTAAAACATGCAACGCGAAAGAAGATCAGCTTGCATTCCGTCGAACTTCTTGATGCCGGTCACCCGGCCGGAATTGTCGACGCGGATGCGTTCGCTGACGGTGTCCAGATACTGGTCGCGGGAGGACGCGACCATTTCTTTGAGGTGATAGTTCTCTTCCTTGTCATCAACTTCAAGCGTGACAGGGATGCGACCCAAATTGAGTTTGAATTTCAGTGCCATATACGGTATAATCTTCAGAGAAAAACGGTCGCGGCGAAAATGGACTTAACCGCCGCGACCGTCCAACCCATTCCCCAAATTTAATCCTAGCTGCTCGCCGCCGGTTCCGCATACACGGGAGCGACCTCGTCTCCTGCGGCGTTGCGATTGCCGACTTGCACGGTGATGGAGGCGGTGGGCTGTTCACCTTCCACGTTCGTGCCGGGCGTGAACTCTTCCAACCAGCCCCAGAAGGTGAGGGACGAACCGTCTGGATAGGTCACCTGGACTTCTTGATTGACGCCGATTTGAGCGAAGAGTTGCGGGATGGCCTCTGTCGCGTAGGCCACAGTCGCTGAGGCTTGAGTGAGCGACTTCAGCGCCCGTGGCGCCATCGTCCGCCACGCCGTGTTGCGCATGGTGGTAGTGTCAATCGCCCCACCCGCTGTCATGCCGGGAGGCGTCACCTCCTTTTCATACAACTTAACGGTGGGGATGTTGGACAGTGTGATGATGGTTGAAAAACCATCGTCGAGTCTGACTTCGTTGGCTGCTGGCATAATTTTGTCTTTCGTTTATATCACATCGCCGGCCTGATTGTCACCGTCGCGTTTATCGCCATCAAATGACGCCTTCTATCACTGTCTGTTTCCATTCCCAGTGGCAGAACATCACCCGTGCGAGAGACATTGACAAGAATGTATGACAGGTCACTCTCCATTGCAACGGAAACATTTTTGATTTGATCGAGCGTTTCAGCGATCTGCTTAGTTAGCTGGTACGTGGACAGGTAATTCTTACCTCTGACCCGAATTTGTATTCCTGGATGGACTATCTTTTCTCCGGTCCGTTGCATCCGTCCATCTTCTTTTCCTGGCGTGTCATAAACGCACAGACACTCATCAGGCTTCGACGGCATAAACGACACAAAAATGTCCCAGGGGCTCGAGCCTCCTATTACTTTTTTCACGACGGCATCAGTAGGAGTAGTCGACCAATCGCCTCCGAACGGGTTACCGTGCGGGAGGTACAAAAGACTCGCTGACGCTACAAACTCACCCGAACTGATAGGTCCTATGATTGTGGAAGGGCCACTCATTCCGTAACCCAGTCCTTGTTCAGTCCCAGGTTCATATAGATAGGTAGCCCCGGCCTCAACTGCGAACGTCTTAATTCCGAATTGACCTGTATAAAAACCTGAAGCCAAATTGGGTCCGTAGGTGGCTGGAGAGAGAGACTCAATCAAATACTCTCTGATAATGTTGGCAGGAGAATTCATACGATTTTGGCGGCCCGCAGAATGATGAGACGTAATTCAGGAATCATGGTCCGAGCCGGTTGTTCAAGAAACTTGGCTTGGCCTCGTCCGGCCGGATCCCAGTAATTGCCCAAGCCACTAGGACGCGGACGCCCGCGCCCAGCCATCGCCACGTTCTCATGGACGTTGAGGGCGTAGGATGCCGTGTAGCCTACTGTGACAACTGAGCTGAATCCCTCTCCTGTTGCCCTGGTGTAGGCCGAAGCGCGAAGGGGTCCGTATTCTACAGGAACGAGCTGCTGGCTGGCGCGTTGGAGACGAAGTCCTGCGATGCGCAAACCTCGGCCCGTGCCAGCCGCCATTTGCAAGTGCTGTCGTCTGATGTTGATTAGCACTTGCGGCAAACCGGTCAAACTGCCGATGTTAGGCATACCGCAGAGAAAGATACGCTATGTAGAGATTTTCTGTAGCACGAAAGTTGGGAGTCTTTTCAAACCGTCTGACCTCCACGGCATCACTATCACTGGTAGGGTCGTTGGTGTCAGTGCTCTCCAGTCCGCCCAAACGCAGACGGTCTCCGTATTTGAGCTCACGGTCAACATAGGCGACAGATTCAGACACCTCCACCTGACCTTGCGGTCCGAGATACTCCTTGCCGGCCCCTTCCCAACGACAAGCGATTTCCACCGGATCTGCGAAGGTGTATTTTCCAAATTGATCAGGTGTGGCGCCACGCACCCAAAGCACCGCTGTCTGCTTCCGCATTTTCTTGATGATGCTCATGATGGTGCTCCTTCTGCCAAGACGGCTTTGAATACGTCAAAGCTGATTTTTTCAAAGACGGGCAAACGGCTGCTCCCATCGGTCACATTGTAGACGCGACGGTCTGGATAATCAACCATACCAGCCTTCACTGAACGGAAACCTTGAATGAACCGCTCATAGGAATCATTGGGAATGATTTTGTGACGATGGTCATGCCAATGCGAACGACCGTCCTCTTGTTTGCCCATATCAAAACCAAGCAGGAAGATCCGGCTGGCTCCGAACGTCAGCGCCAGGTTCACGGCAGCGGCTCCGGTAGAATAGTTCCATCCCAGGACCGGCCCCGTGTGGAGTCCGTCTTTCATTCTCCCCATTTGGTAGAGCCACGGCACGTTTATGAAGGCCAACGAAGGTGCGCAGGTGACAACAGGCATGCCGCATCCTTCAAGAGCCCGCATGTTCTCTCTCCAAAAACCCGCGTCGCCGAAAAGGACGTAGGACACGATACTTGGTCCGAGGCGAAAGGCGTCATTGACCCCAATGACGTTTCGTTTCTTAAGAAGATTGAAATCAAACGAACGAATAGAAGGACCGCCTCCGATAATGAAGGCGTCCTCACCGGCCCAGATGGGCGAAGGAGACCAGGTAGGCATAAAGTCAAGCAGCGGGATCCGTTCCTAGCCATGACACCGTTCCGGTGCGACGACGAGGTGGATTGGTGGTTGTCGCGTTCAATCGCGCCAAACCTCCTTTGGTGTCAAGAATCATTGCGTGCTGGCCGTAGTGAGACGTGGCGAGATTAAGGTCAACCTTACTCTGGTATGTCGCAGCCACCGAGCCTGCTTTTTCATTGAGAGCCCGCGGATCTCGCAGGGTGTAAAAATGAGCGGCTAGGTATCTTTCGATAATCTCCAGCCGCTCATCTGAATAACCGACATCTCCGCAGCATTCCGTCACAAGCTCGTTGGCGGGGAGGATGAACGGATCCAACGAGATGGCCGAATCAACCTCAATAATACCGGACACCAGCAATGAGGAGGTTCGTGCCATGATTTGTTAGCGGCGCCGGGCGTTCTTCGCCTTGGCAGGAGTGCCGGTGGAAGTGCTCTTTTCCGCATCCCAGTCACTGTCGTCCTGGTCACCGGTTTTGGAGGTTTCTCCCGCCGCGGCTCCCTCACCATCAGTTTGCGGCGGCGGATTGCCGGCCGGTGACGACGATGTGACAGCTGGCGTGGGTGGCGTGGGTGGCGTGGCCGCGGTCACAGGAAGCGGGCGTGGGGGCGGGGTGACTGGGCCGAGGGATTGGAACTTTCCGGGGAAGACCTCTTCGAGGTTCTTAGAACTCTCGACGACATCTCCCTGATTAAACTGCCGGCCCCCTTCAATGTGGGAGCCGGCGATGACTTTGTAACGGTTCTTCATAGACCGTATAATCTACTCAAGAGGCTTAGGACGCGCCAACGGCGTGAACGACGCCGGTGCGACTGTAGAAGTCGCTACGCAGTTGGGGCACCATGATGGCCATGACTTTGAAGTTCAAGCGCAGGCCTCCGAGGGTTTCCCATTGCACCGTGGTGATGTCCATGCCGATGACCAAGCGAGCAACGTCGGACGTCTGCTGGACGAGCACGATGTCGAAGTCCTCCATGTGATCCAACGTGCGGATCTCAGTGATGCCGTTGATCTTTTTCAGACGATCGCGGAGGGTTTGGTCGCCCTTGACATCCGAGTAGTCTTCGTCGAGGTATTTGTCCCACGCCTTGGCGACATACATCACCCACGGGCCGAAGTGCAAAGCGTCTTCGCTGGCCTGGCGCATGGCCAAGACTTCGGAGACGAGAACCTTGCCGGACCAACTGCCTGCGGTCGGACGAGTGAGGTCCACCGAGGTGATACGCTGCGGAAAGTTGGTGTAGCCGTAGACAACACCACCACCGTAATTGATGTTGGAGCCGACGCCGATGACCAGCTTCTCCGCTTCCACTGCCACTTGCCGCGCAGCCTGTTCGGCCATCGTGGTATCAAGCGGAGTGCCGCGTTCACGCGACACCGCGATCTGGCGAGCGTTGAAGTAGTAATCCTTGTGGATGACCGGCAAGGGCAGGTTCTTCAGATCGTATTCGGGACGATCACCTTCGCCTTGTTTCGCCGGATCCATGCTAACCGTCGCTGGAGTGATGTCACTCATGGTTTCGGTTTCCAGGACCGTCTTCGACATACCGTTGGGGATGTTGAAGGTGAGCCCGGCCGAACGCAGATCAGCGACGGCGCGCAGACGTTCGCGGGAAGCGCGGACGATTGCTTCATCCATCACCTTCCATTCGTCCTTGCGGAGAGTGGCGGTGGCGTTGTTGAGCGGCACTGCGGTGAGTTTCCCGGCGCGGTTCATCGCAATGTAACTGCGACCATCCTTGCCGATCCACGGCCGCAAGGCCGACATGTCAAAGCCGTTGTTGAGTAGGGTGGTGGCGACGGCTCCTTGCGCCTGACCGTTTAGGATGAGATCCATATGATTCGATTTTGGTTTATGATGTTTCGTGGCTTACAAGAAGCGCACCTTGATGCGGACAGGAACCGCCGCCGAGTCATTGTTGTCAACGGACTCAATGGCACGGCAAAGGCGCTGGTTGGTGCCGGAGGCGACTTTGAACAGTCCCGTGCCGGCGCTGGCCAAATACTCGTCAGCTGTGACGTCTTCGCCCGCTGCGAGGAGGACGTAGCACACGTCACCAGGAGCGGCGAGCACATACGTGACGGGAGCGCCGTTGGTGTAGACGGTGTCAATCGTGCCGCCTTGCAAAGCATCTTCCAGCGCGATGGCCTTTTCAGCCCAACCACCGTTCTGGTTGTGCTTGATGATGTTGCCAGCAGCATTGAGTTCAAGCAACATGCCGGGCTTGATGTCGGCTTGGGCGGCGTTGCCCTCTTCATGCCGGCCAGAGCCGAGCAGGTGAATCCGCTTTGGTTTGATGGTGCTCATAAGATTCTGTTTCGTTTTTTGTTTCTACTCTGAGCGAATTACTGCTTCGGCTCAGTTTTGCCGAAATTCATCGTCGGCATGGCGAGGGGCTCTTCAACCTCCGCGTTGGTTGTGGCAGGCACGGGCGCCATCCCGCCGAAATGCGGCGCGGGGGTGGCGGCGGGTGCCTCGGCTCCGGCGAGCCGAACGAGGTTGCGCAGTTCACCGAGCGGACGGTTGCCAAGATCCTCCTTGGAGTAAGGGCAGTTGGCGTTCGCCGTGAGCTGGGCGATCAAAGCTTCTTTTTCGGTGTTGTAAGCCGACATCCCGTTGCGGAGCACTTCGGCCATTCCGGCCGGGGCGCGGTTGATGTAGTCTTCCACCGTCTGCGGCGCGGCAGGAGCCGGCGCGGGAGTCGCATTCGCGACAGGTGCGGGGGCCGCCGCTGCGGGCGCGGGGGCGGGCGCGGCAGGTGCCGGAGCCGGAGCGGCATTGGTCGCCGGCGCGGGGGCGCTGGAACCGATACCATTGGCAATGGCGGTCAGTTGAGCCTCAGACAAGGCTTCAAGTTTGGAGCGATCGGCTTCCGCGAAACCCGCTGCCGCGTTGCCAATGATTTTATCAATAAGGGTCTTTTTCATATCTGGTTGATCGTTTGATGTTTTGTTGCCGATAAAGGTTCCGGTCGCGGTGCGATACTCTGTGACGCGAACTACCTCAGTAGGGGCATCTTCAGATAATGTGACACCCGCATCCGCTGATGTAAAGCCCAATCTCCACAATTTGTTTTGCCAGTCGTAGATGACGAAGTTAGAATAAACATCTTCCACCCACAACCAGGGCCCATCCTGGGTGTTGACATTGAATCGTTTTCGCAGTGCATTTTGTAGGCTGTCGCGGATATTCGAGAAAGACATCTCGTTTCGCGCCAATCCTATTTGCTGAAGAAACTTTTGAAACGCCCCCGCGAACTGAACCTTTTTGTTGTCGACGTGGTTGCGCAACAGGCCCGCACCGTCCGCGATTGAGCAGGCACCGATCTTGTCCGGAAGGAGCGCCAGGTGGTCCGGCCGATAGTTACGAGCGATGCCTTGGTAGGACTCACCGTTCCAATCACCGGAGGCTTGCTCAAGATCAACGAAGACACCTGTCGAGACTTCCATCATCTCGTTCTTCTCGATAGCCTCCATGATGCGATTGTCCACCAAATCGGCACGAGATTTTTCAATCCAGGCTTCAGATTTGAGCTTACCGTTTTCAAAGACGGTATTCATCATCACCCCAACTTTACGACTGGTGATGACAGTGGGGTCACATGCAGAAATTCCTTGACCGTTCATCTCCGGGTGATAGACGACAATCGGCTTGTGGTTCCAAACAACGGGCGTCTTGCCCAGCTCGTCCTTGGGATAGTAGAGCGGACCATCACTGCCGTTGTGGACACCTTCAGTGAGCATTACGACGGGAACCACAACATACTCACGATCCTCCATGGTGTCGATCCGGCACTGCTTGGGGAGGAGATTTACGACCATGCTCTGAATTTTCGGAGCCTTTACCGGCTGGTCGTTTCGGATGAATTTGAAAGCTGTCTTACTCATTACGGCATGAGCTTTAACAGGAGAGATTCATCCTGCAAATAAAAACTTTTGTGAATCTTTTCTAACGAAGACCGTTCCGGCGCCAATAGTTCATGGTTCCGAACTTAATCAAATGCTCAGCATCTATGATGAACGCATTCGAGGGTGTGAGTGAAACGCCGGCGTCGGGCAAGAGAGGTGGGATAAAATTGGTTCCGTATCGAAGGATCAGCCCATTGTAGCGTTCCAGCGCCGCCGGGCTGATTATTCCTTCTCCTTCTGAGGTAAAGCCGATGAAGCCCGCCGTTTGTTGGTTACCGTCGAAACTGATTTTCCGTGCTTGGATAGCGGAAGGGGTGATTGTGCAACCAACCAGGAACACAATCACCCCCAGAACAACGAACCTGCATTTAATTATCGCTGAGATCATGGCGCGTGGCTTCGGTATTTTTTTCGCTGACGTTTTTGGTACGAGCGTCCAGCGCCTCCTGCTCCGCTTTCTTCTTTGCTGCGGCTTGCATGGCGGCAGAGTTGTTCAGGTCTTGCCGTTTGGAGGCGAACCCGAGCAACTCTGCCATGAACTTGAAAACAGACGCAAGCATTAGAGCACTCCTGGCTGACCGGCGTCCTTAAGGCCTTGGTTGATTGACAGGCATATGACATCCGCCACGTGCCGCGTCCAAGCCTCCTCCGGAAGCTCAGCCTTGAACCTGTCCGCGTAGTAGATTTTGAACAATGCCAGCACGGAGTTCTTCACATCAATCGCAATAGGGTCAATCCGGTCCTGGTGATCAGCTGTGGCTTGATCAAGCAAAAGGCCCAGCACAGACAAATCCACCTCGCCTGTCTTAGCAATAGAACAGAACGGCGCGGCTACTGCCCGCAGGTATTTGGCGATCTCAACCTTTCGCTCTGGATTGTTCTCAAGGACTCGTCGAACCGCCCCAGACGTCAAAGGCATCACGGCGTCCTTCACCTGTTGAGTCTTGACTGGATCATACACCTTGACAGGTGCGCCGGTGACTGGATCTGTTTGAGTGGATTGACATCCCATCAAACCAATAGAACAGACGCACAAGAAAATCAATGCGGTTCCTGCTGCTATTTTTTTCTGGACCTGGTCCTTGATCTCACGGACGCCAGTTCCAGCTGCGCCTAGCGCCGCAGCCAGCATTGGATGGAGTGTCGGACCTCCAGCCATGCCGGATATCATGTTGGCCAAAGATGCCAAGATGGGTCCCAGGATAGGAAGGAACCAGTTTGGGATCTGCGGAAGGAAGAACTTCCCTGTCCGCACCAGCAGAGGCGAAACAACGGTGATGAGGATCATCAAAATCCCGTTCCAGTAATCGACCACATTTTCTACTTCCGGCGGACCGTCGGGAGCCACCACCACGGGGGCTTCTGGTGACGTCTGTGCGCAGAGCGTGAAGGTGAGTGCTAAGAAGATGAACGCGGTGAAGAACACCGCCCAATATCGTTTTGTATTCATAAGTTTGTTTTTCCTGTCGTTCCTATTATCGCCCGAACATTGCCCGTGGTAAGAAATTCAAGTAGATGCTGATAGGCGGCATTGCTCTGTTTGAGATCGCTGACCTCTTTCCGCAGCTCGCTCAATTGCTTCCACTGAACACTGATGGTCTGGCGGGCGGAGTCTATGTCGCTCTTGGTAGCGAACACTGCGTGAAGGTAGATAAGCGCGGCCGCCGATAGTCCAGTGCCGCCGGCGACGATGGCTTTCTTACCGCCACCGCTTTTGACCTTTTCTGTGAAAGATGTGGACTCATCAGCCATGCGAGAACAGAACGAAAAACAACACCACAAGAGCATTGGCTCCAATGAAAGCAGCCACCAATGTCATCAGGTTCTTTTTCATATCAGGTTAGTGCGGGACTTGGGTTAGGAAATACCACGAAATGGCGGCGCCGCATCCTGAGGAGAGCGTCAACAAGATCCAAGCCACGACGAGAAGCTCGGTGTTTTTGATGTCCCCGTTCATTCCGTTGGCCGACATCAAGCAGTCTCTGACGGCTTCCATCAAGGAGCCCCCGTCGTCGCCCTTGGCGATGAACGACCATTTCCGTCCAGGAGGTAGCGTATCGAGGTTGGTTAAATGCGAGGTCACGAAAACAATGGGGAGGCGAGGATACCGCGGCTTGATCTTTTTCGCAAAATCTGATCCTGACCCGTCTGGAAATTGAAGATCCAATAAAAGCAATCGGAACGGTCTTCTTCGCAAGGCCTCCTCGGCTTCCCCAAGTGAATGGACCTCGAAGGCTTCCGCTCCTGACTCCCGGCAATACGATGCCAGCATCTCGGAATCGTATAGGCTATCCTGCGCGATCAGCACGGGGAGATGGTGCTTGGCGGGTATGTTTTTCGCAATACCAAGAAGGACCTTGGCCAGCCAAATAAAGGTTTGAAGGTTCATTCATTGGTTCCTCAATGCGGCACCTGCAAGAATCCTAATGCCTGCGCGGAAACAGGACAAGACCTGATTTAATAGAATCTCACCCAAAATCGCTCACCTGTCGTTTTTTGGATTGAGCGAAAGACGCCTGCGCCGATGTTCGTCTGAAGTGCGGTGAAACTCCCTGTCTGTGGATTGAGCTCCTTTTCTAAAAAGGAACGAGATCCTAGAGGCTGCTCCCATTCCAGCAGCACATAGGACACTTCTCCAAAGAGACTAACGGGCGACGAACCACTAAAATGATTGACCCGAAAAAACGCAGAAGGGCTCGTATTCGTCACCGTAGTGGTCACTGTTCCTTTCGCATGGATTGACACGTCTCTCCAGTCCAGCATGTTTGATGATGTCTGCAAAAAAGAGAATGTGGAAGCGGTCCAAGATAGCTGAAAAGCATAGGCGGATTCTTTCAAAGGAGCCAACGGAGCAGTCACACCCACCAGAGTCTGGTGGCCTTCTCCGTATTGCCCAAACTCCCTTGTGCGGACATTGATCACATAAGTCTCGTTTGAGAACCCACGCAGCGTGGCATTGGTGTAAGGGTGAGCCACTGACACAATTTCGTTCCACCCACTGTCAAATATGACTACCTCAGAAAAGGAATTTGTGCCTTTTCTCTCCCATGAAAGTGACACCACACTGCTCTGGGCCGGACTATGGAGGATTGATGTGATCAGCCAAGCAAGGGAGAGGGTGCGGTGCATTGTTTAATTTGGTTCAGCTTTGATCTCTATTCCCATCAACCACGAGAAATTAGTAGGGGCAATAGATCCGTTCCCCGCTGTCATCGGACCAAACCACGGAAGCGTCGTGTTGACATTGTATTTGATCCAGGCTGATCCAAACGACGCATTGGTCACACCAGGGTTTCCGTAAGTAAGGCCCTGCTCATAATTTGAGCCAACTATTGTTTTTGGGCTTCCCATCAGTGCCGCAGCCCCGCCTCCGGAAAGCACAGTGGTGTTGAAGATGTTGGTGGTGAAGCGATGCTCGCGATAGTATATGTTCGTTCTATCTCCAAAATAAGTGGAGTTCACTTGAAACAGAAATCCTCCCGCGAACGCACCGGTGGAGATCTCACCTCCCCATTGACGATACATTGATGTGTCAATTGTATAAAGATGAACTAGAGTTGGACGAGCCCCTGCGGCTGTGGTAGCCGTCGTCACAGGAAAATAGTAGTAGTTCGTAGAAGTGGTCGAAGCCGGTGCGGCAGATGCTTCCACACTTAGCACAGATGGAGTAGGAACCAGACCTATTTTTCCCAATACGGTTTGAGCTAAGAAAGGACCGCCGGGCCCCTGGAACACTAAATGAATAGAATCTGATCCTGACATCCATCCTCTTTTGAACTGATTCGTGAGACTGATAGACTCCGGAAGGATGTCAACAAAAGCCCACCCTGTTGCTTGAGACGCCCTTACCAGCGCCTGTTTCCGTTTGAAAGTAGGGACATATCCCGTATCACCGTCATCACCTATGTAATGGTATCCTAAAATCAGCTTGGGACACGACACGGAGTTGAGCCAGTCCGTGTAAGGAGCGTTCGTCAACCAACTGTCTAAATTATCGGAATCAATATTGTGATAAATGATCAAATCAGGGGCTATGTTTGTGAGAACCCCTATCCGCAAAGCCAGTGGAGCGTTTGTGACCATGTCCGCCGACTGCCCACCCAAATCCATAAAATAAGGCACCAAACGATTTGTCTTTGACGTCGTTCTCATTGTTTCCGCTCCGATCACAAAATTACTGACACCAGAGGATGCTACTACTTTGATCCGATAGTCGCCTAAAGCAAGAGAGACGTTGGTGTAGCGGGGAGTCTGTGTTGCCGCGTATCCAGACACGGTCTTCTGTGTGACAAACGCCGCACCGTTCAAAGAAGTTTGAAACAAAAGATCACCTCCGTCTGGTTGAGCGATCCAGTAAAGCCCTACCTTTTCTGATGATGCGCCGTTCCCGCCGTTGTGGTATGTGACAGTGGAAGAGACAGGCATTCGAGAGTAGCAGGAAAACCAATTACCGTCATTGGCGAAAGTACCTGCTAGAGAATTGGTTGAGTAGGCTCCTCCAGTGTATGTCACCAATAGAAGGTTTCCGTAACTGTTCAAACCGTTCCCGGCCAAACCACGAGCTGATTGAAGTTTCCGCAAAATGTTATAGGAGATGGAACGATAGCTGTCAGCATACGAATCACCGATTACGACGATTTTCAATAAATTGTTGCTGAAGTTGTAAGAATCGATAAAAGGACTCAACGATCCCAGATTCTGCGATTGGTCGAGCTCGCGCCCAAGGAAGAGGCCGCTGAAGGTTCCGTTTGTCAAACTCAACCCCCCGGCATCCAGATCAGTTAATAGCTTGCCTTTTCGGATGGGGAAGGTCTGTGACGCCCCGTTGAACAACGAGGTGAGAAGAATGGCGAAGATTAAAAGATATCTCATAATGGGCCAATCTACTACCCCTCTTCAATATGGACAAGGTTGAATGTTTTCTAGTTTTCAGAGAGAGTTTTTTGGAGTGACTCTTCTGGTGTAACAGGAATGAAGGGGCGGAAGATGATGGAGTTGGCTTTCAGATTCCGGAGGGTCTCTTCAGGATTAGTCGTGATCAGTTTCCGAATTTCATCATCACGCATGACGTTTCCCAAGGCCCCGGCGATGATCTTTAATGACTCTCCTTGAAGTTGATACTGTCCAGCCAGTGTGTGAAAAGCCTCACTCAAAGCCAGGTATCCGTTGTCCTGCTTCTCAGCGATATCCTGCATGATTTCCTTCCATCGCTTTTCTACCTGCTCTGGGGTTGTGTTGAGCTTGGAGGCGATGATTTTCAAAGGAACGCCCGCCTGGAGGGCGCGGACAATGTAGGAGTCGTCATTTATCATAAAGAACCTCGCCTTTGGAGAATGTAGTCAAACAACGCCGCACGGTTTTGGTTGGCGTGCGAGCGATAGCTGCGGTCCTCGTTTTCTCTGTGCCAGTGATGGAGGAGACACAAACGAGCATCTATCTGCCACAGTTGCCGCGCCCGCGGGCGACTGATCTCATCACGACATCGCTGCGTGACGTTGCTCAGCGACAGAGCACCGGGCAGCGGGTCCACTTCCATGTAATGCTTTTCCAGCATGTAGATCTGCTGATAATCTTCCCATCCCCATCCTTTGAAGCGGTCATCACAACCACCCAATTGAAGATATTCCTCGCGGCGACAGATGAAATTGGAGGCGGCTGGAAGGAGATACGAGCCATTCACGCACGAAGGGCGGTTACTCATCACGTGATAGTATCGCTGAACGCTGAGACCCTTCTCAGTGTCCAAATACCAGCGTGAAGCCCTTTCGTTCAAAAACACCATACCGCCGTTGAACCACTGCCGTGGTCCGGCCGAACGCAGAACCTCGACCAGTGCGGTGAAATACTCAACATTGGGCAGGGCGTCTACGTCGAGCTTCATGATCCACTCAGTTTTCGTTAGAGCCGCCCCCACATTGTGGAACATGCCAATGGACTCATCACCGACACGGAAGCAAGAGATGGCTTCAACGCAGGCTGGAGTTTTCGGCAACAGACTTTCACGGGGGGCGTCTCCTACCATGAGGAGGTGTTTGACTTCAGGATGATGAGCGGCTTCAATGCACCGCAGCCAACGCTCTAGTTGCTCTGGCCGTGACCAGTAGGGGGTGATCGTCGTGAGGATCATTTGGAGTAAAACTTATCGCCCCATCCATTGCCGGTCCAACGTGACGCCCGCGGCTGGAAGCCGAACGTCTCCAGGTAGTCGTCAATTTCATGCACCAGCGGGCAGCCGCGATAGAGTTCCTTGTTATTCACCTCCAGGTAGGCATACTTGAACTGATGGATGAACTCACCCATTCCTCTGAGGGCCAGCATCTCCGCGCCCTGGAGATCAATGTTCAAGAACCAATCCGGCCCCACCACCAGCCCCGTTTGGCGCAGGAGAGTATCCATCCGAGTTGTCTTAAGCTGAACCTGGGTGTTGAATTTCACCGTAGGGTGCTCTTCCTTGTGCAAGGTAGGCTCCAGCATGGATGAGCTTTGGCCGTCGTTGGAGGCGACGTGGAACGTGACCTCCTGACCGTCCACATCTGACACGCAGGCCCGTAGAGCCGGGTGGTATAGCTTGAGATCAGCCAGACGCGCCACTAGCCGCTGATAGACGTCCGGCAGGGCTTCGACCCAGATCACGTTAGAGACTCCCAGAGCTGCGTAGGTCTCAGCCTCCTGGCCTTCGTTGGCTCCAATGTGGAGGATGCCGTTGGTTTTGACGTTATACTGAGCGAAGAGTTGTTGGAATGGAATGAGCATAAATCAGGGAAGGATGAAGTAGGCACCGGCGTCCTCCATCCGGTTTTCAGGAAGAAGCTGGATCTCAACTTTGAGTGTTTGAGCGATTTCAGTGACGGCCTTTTTCACACCGTAGTCTGGATTTTCATAATCGTGAAAGGCGACAATTCCGCCGGGCTCTACATTGGGCAACCACGACGTGACGTCACGTGTCACACCTTCATAGGAGTGGTCGCCGTCAATGTAAAGCAGGGCCAACGACAAACCAGGCACTCGCAACGCCATCAAATGAGATTCGCCCTGGAGGAAAACGGCACGGTGTTTGAAACGTGCTAGACGGATTTGTGCCTCCTTGAGATTCTTGCGGTGCCATTCCGGAGGAAACCCTCCATCGCCTTTTTGGCTGGCGTTGCAGGCCCAGCGGTCCACGAGATAGACCTTGGGGAAGAAGCAAGGCATGTCCAGAATGTTTTCGGCGAACAGTCCTTCAGCGACGCCTATTTCAGCCGCACTACCTTTAAGGCCACGGCGCTGAACAACCTGCCACAAGTCACGACGGTGTTTGATCATAGTTTTTTCTGTTAGCTTCCGCCCAGTCGAAGGTGTTTGGATCGAAATCGCTCATATGATCTTGGTACCAGTAGGGTCCAAGTTTTTTGAAGTTAGAAAATATCGTCATCCCCTTGCCGATGTCACTCTTGTTGTCATACTGCGTAACGCAGCCTGGCACGAAGGCGAACGTCTGCAATTCCGGCTGAAGTTGGATGAACAACCAGTCAATCCCTATGCTGCGGTGGACGTTGGATTCCAGCAGGTCTAGAATTTTCTGAATGGAGTTGAGGTTTACGATATAGGCGTAGGTGCAGAAAGCTCCGTAAGTGCGGATCATCCGAGGATGGTCGGTGGTTTCCGCGTCTCGCTTGAGTGTGTTTTTGTGCCACCAAGGCGGATTCACGTGAAATGTCCCGCCCAGCCAAATGACATCCCACTCGCGGTTTTCGACGAACTCGTCAACGATAGCCATCCGGTGATGGAAGTCTTTACAGAAGATCAAATCGTCCTCCATTACAAAAGCATGGCGGCGCCGGCGAAGGGCTTCGGTCATTATAGAGACCTGAGCGTAATGGCATCCGATCGCCCCAGGAGTCCGCGCTCGCATGACAGCCACCTTGTGCTCTTCTCCTCGATACTCTTGCGGCAGAATCCCGCGAGTGCGAGTGGCAGTAAGGCCGGCGTTTCGCAATGAATGAGCCATCCGCTCAAGACGATCAGTGCGATGGTCTAGGTTAACGAAAGAGGCGTAGGAGTTTTCAATGATTCGCATATTAGAGTCGCGTCCATTCTTCCGGAACGATGTCGCTGGTGTCCAGGTTATTATGACCTGGAACGAACCACAACTTGGGAATGATTATCTGTTTTTCAGGGTTTTGGTTAAGCCACGCCCCCCACCAGCTAAAGGTGGAGGCCGAACAGACGTGATGCTCACATTCACTCATGTGAACCAGGTCTTCCTCTTCCGGACGGCACACGGAGAACCACACATCGTTCCGCTTGCCAAAATTCTCTCTGCACCACGGAATGTCGTCACTGAAGAACACAAATCGCATTCCAGGAAACCGCGCCATGGCTTCAGTGTACCACTGCGCCGTGACAGGTGGATGCTTGTGGGCCAGTTTGATGTAGTCCGTCCGCCGCACATGAACGGACACCCATCCAGGTCGTGGATTCCATTTGAAGGCGAACGCTTTCAAAACCTCATTCCGATATTCTTTGAAATACTTCTCCGTCTGCCAATACCCGTCCAAGATGATGTTGTGGGAGCCTCGCCACTCCTCATTGAAAGGTAGCGACTGAAAACCATGGGATGTTTCTTTGATTAAGGCCTCTGCCAGTGATGGGTCCCAGTGCGGATTCACCAGGTGTTGCAGGTAAATTGGATTCCACTTTGGATTCTTAGTGGTGTTGGGGAGGGTGTAAGGCAAACCCCACTTGGAGGCATACCCTATTGCCGTAGCCGCTTGGAATAAGAAATTCCCCATCCGGCCGTAGGTCTTTGGTTTTACCATTCCGTTCATATTTTAACGCATCATCCGCAGCCGTGCTTCAATGTCTTTCGCGAAGTGGCCGGTTTTATGTCGGTTGAGTTTGTAATGACTTTCTTCATGGATCCGGTGGTAATACTCCAGATCCCAAACCACGTGGATTCGATTCCCAGCCTTCAACCAACGGTAGGCCATGTAGATGGTATCGCTGGTGTGCGGTTCCACGCCTGGATCCCAGACGCTACAATAGCCCGCCCGTGGAACCAAATAGTTGGCCGCGTTCAGCAAGGTGGGGAAGTGTTTCTTGGTCATCAGCTCAGCCACATTACTTGAATTGACGGTGCGGCCGGAAAAAGAACGAAAGTTAAAATGAGGCTTGGCGAAGTCAGGGCAGTAAATGGAATCAGCCTGCCACTCCTTTATGTTGAATATCGCGTCCAGGTAGTCGACGCCCATGACGTTGTCGCTGTCAAAAAGAACCACCCAGTCATTGGTGCACCGTTCGACGGCCAGCTTCTTGTTCCGGTAGCAATCAACATTTTCAGGATTCCAGAAAAGCCGCACCTTTGGATGGCTCCCAAAATGCTTGAGGAGCAGGGCCTCACTTCCGTCAGTGCTTTTGTCATCACTAATAACCACCTCACTGACACGCGGATCATCAAGAACCTGCGCGAACGACTCCATCAGGAGATAGAATCGATTGAAATGAGTGATAGCGATAGAGATGGTCCGCATGGAGTATGTTCTTGAAAACTAGGGATGACCCTCAACATTTGGATGCGCCCAAATCTGACGACATATTTCAGCACCGTATGAACAAGGCCTGCCGTGGCCTAGTGAAGCTCCTTCGCAGGCGTCGCAGAACTGACGATGTTGGCCAAACGCCATGAGAAGATCCATCAGCTCAGGTGGGACTCCCTCTTGACCGCTCTCGTTTTTCTCCAATTTGATTCTGATGCCCATATCAAGGAATGAAGGGGATCCAAGTGCATCGGCAATTGGGGTGGAGAGGTATGACTCCGCGGGCGGTGGCAATAGTGTAGATGGTGCCGGCCCGCTCCTGGCAGAGTGGGCAGACATGGTCATCACCCGCCGTGGCCCACTCGGCCTTCAACCCCAACTGCTCAACCCCAAGCCGAGCAAAGGAGTCGAGCTGGCCCTCAGCGTGGGCGTGGATGATCTCAGTCCGTGCGATGGTCATGGCGCGCCCCCGCGTGAGAGAGTCCAGACTCGCCATGAGGTTGTTGGCGGTGTCCCGTGCCCCTAAACCATCGGCAATGGCTTGGGCCATTACCCGGTTCATGTCAGCAGACATGGCGGCGGTGACTCCTTTCAACTGCTCAAAGGAACGTGTTGCGAGCAATTGAATCTTGGAGGTGGTCTCTCCTGCCCCGAATCCTGATTGCATGAACTCGTCAATCGTTTGATCGCCAATGTTCTCTCCGTTCGCATCCTCCATCCCAAACTCTAGTTGGCGCGTGGAAAGGAACGCATTCAAAATCCCGCGGCGGTAGGCCGACTCAATGTAAGGGGCCGTCCAAGGCTGATCTACCCGCCCGCCCAGACTGGGTGACAGGATACCTGCGTCCATTTGCTGCTTGAGCCATTCGTTGAACGCCTTCAATTTATCAGCCTGGGTCAGAAACTGGAACTCCCGCGGCTGGGCCATCAAAACGAAAGCTGGCCGGTCATCCAAAGCCAGGGCGTCCAAAGTGGCCACGAAGTTGAAGATTTCTTTCCGGAGGAGTTGAAACCTTCGGCGCAGATTTGACATGAACTGTCGCCGGACGGTGGTCGTTCGTGTCGGGTCTATGCGCAGGGGATTCCGTGTCACGGGAGCCTTCTTCTTGGCGTTTATGACCACGCCATGGCACCCGCATCGCGGAATAGGTGAGGCGAACTTCATTTTCGCGGGGTGGTCTGGCGAGTGCTGGTAGGCTGGGCATTGACGCCTGTCTGCTTCATCTGTTCCGCTTTAACGTCGCCTAGTGCCTTAGCCTCCTCTACCTTCTGGTCAAGGATTTCAGGAATATGCTCTTCCGCGGCGGCGATGACCGCGTTGGCTTCAGCGTCGCTCATCCCAAGGACCAGTGTGAAGTAATGGAACGGAGGCATCAAAGCGTCAGCGCCGGATTGGACATACCGTGCCATCGCGTTCGTCTTGGTTTCAGCGATCTTAACACCCTGCTGAGTGTTCAGGTTGTTTGAGTCGCCCCAGGCGATGGTGTATCCTTCGGCCGGATTGGGTAAAATGCCGATGAGGATCAGGCGATCAATGAAGGGCCGGAGAACGAAAGGCGAGAGGTAGGCGTCTCGGCGGTAAGTCAGTTTCTTGCTCCAAGACTTGGAATCCTGTTCGCTGGCCAGCTGCGCAGCCTCCGAGCCAGCGAGAATCCGCCACGGAATACCAAGCGCGATGCCGATCAACTTGAGCTGGGTGTCAACGTGGGCAGTGGGGTCGGCGACCTGGACCGTGAGTGATTTGGCTGTGAGGTTTTCCAGCATCAAATGACGCTGGAGTCCGTTCATGTAGCTTTCCATCTCCTCCCGGGTGGCGTCCTTATCAATCGTGACCTCCTCCGCTAGGTTAGGATGAGTCTCAAGACTGAGGCCCGGAAAGCCCCCCTTCCAGAACATCTCTCCTGAGCCACCGGCCACCTTGCGCAGGTCGAGTAGGCGATTGTAGACCACCTCCATGCGCGGGCATCCGTAAACCTCATTGTTGGTGCGATTGTCCGCTAGATGGATGACGCGATGCCAGTGAACTTTGACTGACTGCGCCGCGCTCTTCAAATCAGTCGAAATGCTCGGATCAGTGAACTGCTTCGGGTCAATGAAGTTCACCTCATACATCAACGGCATGCCGTAACGAGGATTGGTTTGATCACCTTGGAGTTGATTGATCTTCACCAAGCTCTCTTCCAACGGGCGCAGGTAAAGAAGCTTTCGCTCTTTTGCCGGCGCAGTGCCTACCACCTCTCCTTTTTCATCCAGCCCAGCGATGGGTTGGTCCAACGCGAGACCGTCATCGATACCAAGAATGAGCACGCCGTATCGGCCGATACCTGAAAGGACGTCAGCCCGGTGGAGATAGGAGAAGACCGGAATCCGCAGCCGCAACTCGTCCCACGCCTCTTCAAACGCAGTGAGGTCCTTCTCCTCAGTTTCGTAAACAACAGGATCCAGGGCCCAGGTTTCGTCAGGGTAGATCGTAACCACCCGCTTGCCCACGTCGCCGCGGGTGAACATCTTACAGAAATCCTCAAGCGAAATGGAATCTGGGTGCCCACACTCACTGCCCACGTCGCGCTTGGGGTCAATGAGCTTCCGCAACCATTCCGCGCGAGATGTCAACAAATTGCGAACGAAAGAAGGAACTCTCATGGAGATACGCTAACAGGTTCTGCCGGGCGGGCAAGTGTTAGAATTTCTTGCCGCCCTCTGCCAGCCGCGCTTCGCGGGTATGGTCCTGTCGCTGGGCATTGTAGGCGAGCTTCTCTTTCACGGCTCCGAGCAGGTCCAGTTCGTGGATCCAGCAATAGTAGATGATGGCGTTGGCGGCATACTCCATGTGGTAGGCTTCACGTTCTGTCTGTGTCGCCGCGACCAGCTTCGTGATGAAGAGCAGTTGGCGCAGTTTATTTCGACCGCCGCCGAGATCGTGAATGCTGAGAGTATGATGCCACGCCTGGATGACGATCCCAAACCCGCCGCAGTAGTCACCGATACGGATGAGGGCGTCGGCCATTTCGACCTCCTCCATCCGCCGATGTGGCAGGTGGTCGTCCATCAAATTCTTGCGAATGCCCTCAGCAGCCTCGGCCAACTCCGTCACAATCAACATGGCACGCTCGCCGCGGTCATGGGCAATCGGTTGATTTGTTTTCAAATCAGTCCACCACAAATGATTAGCTTTGCGGCAGTGGGCGGAAAATTCAGGCAGGTTCCAGCGATTGTCAGAGAAGTATGTGGGCGTCGTTGTCATTATTTAAGGAGGATGTTTGTGATTGTCGTGGTTAGAATCCGAAAGAACAGATAGCCCATCCCCGCGCAGAACCCATAAGGAACGGCCATCAAGAAACACTTAACCAGCTCAGAAAAAAATCGAGGATTTCCGCGAAGGACCCATGCCGACCAAATCTGGGTTATCAAGAAGACGAAAAGGAAGACCAGAAAGGCCTCAAGAAAGAGCAGTCGAATGATCATGAGCGAAAATAAGTTTTACCACAATCAAGGCACCGCACGGCACGGGCTCCGTTGTATTGTATTTGGGCAGACGTCGTGTGGACGTGAGGGCAGAGCAGTTGGCGCAGTTTCCTCTGGGCGGGGCCAAGTTTTGGATTGATTCGGTTCCAAAGGGATTCGGCACTGTGGTATGAACCGACTGACACATGGCAGAGTGGGCAAGTGATGTCCACCCACTTCGCTCCTAGGCGCATCCCCTGCGGAGTTTGTTTTTCAGTCCGCTTAGGTGGTTCGCCACGTCGGCAGAGGTTTATTTGCATATCTCAAAAGAGGAAACAGAGGAGAGCCGTAACACCCGCCGCCACTCCGATAACCACCACCGCGAATATCGCGATGATGAACAAAGGATGAAGGAACACCTTTCCAGTGGGCGTGTCAAATTGAATTCGATTCTTCATCAACGGACCTTTTGCACTATCACACCTGAATGATCTATGCGATGGAGATACTCCCCACCAACAAAAAACTCATCAGCGGCCTTCCGGCTTCCTAGCCAGTGGCCGTAGTCGTCCAAAATCACAAAACCACCTGGCGCGACCCGGTACCACAGTGAACGCAGCTCATGGATGGTTGATTCGTACCAATCAGTATCTAACCGCAAGAGAGCGATTTTGAAAGGCTCCCCGCCTCCATTAAGAGTGCGCAACACATCACCCGCATGGTAGTGGATCCATGAAGCTGGGTAGTGACACCGCGCCATGTTTCGCTGAACCTCGCAAAAGGATGCCGTGCATTGTTTCTTGATGAAATCAGCGTGATCCGTCGCCCGCAGTCCGTTGAAGGCTACGTCTTTCTCCGTCGGCGGTGTCATTCCATTGAAAGTATCGTAGAGATGGATCGGCCGGACCTGTCCTTCAAGGTAAAGGGTCTCAGCTGCGAGCATCATGCTGCCGCCCTTCCACACGCCGCACTCGACCACGGCACCTGGAATGCCGTTCCGGCAGACGTATTGGAGAGCCCGCATCAACGCCGCCCGGCGCTCAATGCTGGTCATGGTGAAGGGTTTGACGGAGGTCAACACCCGCTGCTCAATTTCACTGAAGTCTTTTACGCGAAGCAGCTCAGGGTGACGCAGATACTTGAAGGCTTTCTGGAGGAGGTTCATTTGGATAAGGCGGCGAGGCGTTTCTCAAGTTCATCGAGGGAGGCTCCGACCACCGGAGTGGTGTTCTCCAAATCGCGCTCCCACTTCTCGGCGGCTTTGGAGTTGACCGTCTTGTGTTTCTGCCGGACCCCTGAATACTTCTTGTGGTTTAGTGTTTTGGGCACGGGACTGTTATCTCCTTTCCGGCCTCGACCATCTCAACTATTTCATTTTCGTTCAACGGCCGGAACCGCTCAGAGTTGAACCCCCGTTCTGGGAAAGGTGGCTTGGTTGACCGAGGATTGTGGAGACCCACTAGCAAGAGACACACCTCGCCCGGCTCGGCCTTCCAATTTACGCCAAGAGAAACCTGGCGCACCACGTAGATCCTATCTTTAACGGGCAACGCGAGATAGAGCCGCTTCGCTGCGGGAGGGAACACATCGTCAACGCAAACCACCTTTTGTCCAGTCATCATGTCGTCTTCTCCTGAGGGTTATTATGACAGTCGCAACTGGCGCACCTGAAAGGCTGATTCGATGGCAGACCTTTCTTGATCCAAAGATACTGACCAGTGAGACAGTTCTCGCACACCCCTGGCGCCGGATAATGGGAAGCCTCACAGAAATGATCTGGATGTTTTGCTCCTCCCATTCGATAGTAATCTTTCTCCGTAAGCACGTCAGGCAGTGGCGGATTCCGCACTTCCGGAATCTCCGACTTCGGTTCCTTGGTGTAGGAATCCGCCATCTTCAAAATGAGGGCGACCAGGGCGATACCGAGCAAGGCGATCCAAATAACATTCATATCACTCACCTTCAATCTTGATAATCTCTGACACGTGGAAGGAGCGGTTGACCCGCACATTGCGAACGGACTGCTGGCCCTTCCACACCTCGCCGACTTGCCGCAGACCGAAGATCTTTACCGTGGGCGTCGTGCCGTTGGCCGCACGGTAGGTCACCTTGCGGCTGAACCGATCTTTGAGTTCGACGTTGTTTGCCATATGAACATTATCTCTTCTCGGCCGAAGCGAGAACCGCGGCCACGTAGCGACGAGCATTGTCAAGAGTCCGCGCATGGATCATTCGCTCGTCTTTAGTCACATCCTCGTCCTTGAACAGCTCAGCAGTGGTTTTGGCTCCAACCGTTTCTGACCAGTCGATCAAGATCACTCCACTCCGCCAACCGATTTTGAACCGGCCGATTGGAGTAGTGACTATGAACCACGGCCGATGCTTGCAACACCACCTGGAGCAGTAGCCGTTGGGGATGGTCTCCACATAGATGGCGGTATCTCCGAACACACTCAAAAGATCCTCGCGCTCCTGCTGGGCTTCTTTTTGCTTGACCGGGCCATTTGCGAGGCGGTGCTCCAGATAAGCGGCCTCGATTTTGTCGAGAGCCTCATAAAGAGCATACCGCTGCGGCGCCGGTAGTTCGTCCTTTTCCGTGGTGTATATCTTTACCCCAAAGGAGCCGTAGTTTCCGTGAGACTCTTTTGAAGAAGCAAGGTGGTATTCAGCAGCCATATGAATATTATCTCCTACCGATTGGTGGTTTACCGGACGAGGGCAGCTCTTTAACCGCAGCCCTGATTTCCGCCGAAGTCCTTTGCAAAATCGTGGCGGTCACATTCGGAGGAATTTGATGGTCCGCATGGTGCTTGATGAAGTCCCATTCCATTTCGGTAAAGGGTTGATTGACTCGCAAGATCCGCGATGCCGTTGGTTGGTATGACGCGGCCTCCTTCGGATTGTCCATTAACCGGGTCAAGAGATTGTAGACGCCGAGCCGGTTGGTGTGTAGCCGTTGCGCAGCCACTTTTGGGTCTACTATACACATGAGCACCAGGTCTAGTGTCGCGTCAACTTTTTTCCTGCTCCATTTTGCCATATGAATGTTATCTCCGCTGACGGGTTAGCTGGTCCGCTCAGTTTTTGTAATGCCGGGCGAGATCCACCGGCCGAAGGTAGAACGCGTCCGTCTTCCACTGGCCGGGCCACAGGAAGACCAGCAGGTCCTCTGGTTGCAGGCTATTTACCAGCCGGTCGCGCTCGCCCACGCTATTTGCGAAAGCCACCTGCTTGGCAGCGGTGACCCGAACTAGGGTCCCGTAGGTGCGGAGGTTGCCGTCGAAGTCGTCGGGCAGAGTGCGGAGGTTTTCGTTTTGAAACAGTCCGGCCGGAGCGGGGGTTTTGCTACGCTTGGCTGCCGGTGGTTCTGTGCTAGTGTCTTTCATGCCGTATTATCTTGAACAAATTCATTCCGTGCCCCGCAAATTTTTTGACTCCCGTGAGTGAGCGTGGGTGGCTGCTTTGAGAGAAGGGGTGGGTGGGTTTGAGGCGACGGGGTTGAAAATTTGATGACTCGCTGAAGGGGGTGGCCTGGGTTGGGAGAACGGGGATCGCGATTTGATGACTCGTAGAACGTCGCGGCCTCCAAACCTCGCCTCAAGCCCGGCCCAATTTAGTGAAAATCCCTCCCCGGCTCTCCCCAGCCGCCAGGACCGCCGGCGACCCTGCGGCGCAGCGTGGTGACGTGGCTCATCTCTGCGCTTTTGCGGCGGCGCTGTGGTGAACCATGTCACCTACTATGTGTATCATCTAGCCGGCATATCGCACCTCCTTGTCTTGCACTATGCCCGCGGCGACAAGGGCCCGACGTGCCAGCGCGGCTTTCTGCTTGGCTAAGCACACCCGACAGATGCCATGGCTGAGAGTGTGCGTTCTGCGCAGAGGCTCTAGTTCCGGCTGGTGTGTGTAGATGGTGGCTTGAGGGTGGCATACTGCGCACACTGTAAGTATATTGGCCTCCACCTGGTATGTTGCGCCGTTGTGCATGTGTTAAGCAATTGGGTTGTGAGAAGGCGTGGGGTCGCAGGCGCTGCGTTTTGTGTAGTAGTGCCATTTGGGGTTGGATTCCTTCACGAAAACCACATTAGCGTAGCCCTGGCTGAGATAATCGCGGCGGATTTCACGCAGCATAGTGCCGTCGCTCGTGTGCCCGGCATAGTTATATCCGTCCGCGACAGCTTGGGCGCGGGAGGCCTTGAACTGGAGCGGCCTGGTGTTTGGCTTTGTTGTTTGCATAGCGTTATTAACTACGCACACACTATACGAAATAATTCACAAACATGCAAGCCCTCTTTTGTTATTCCGCACACATTTATTTTGGGCGTATGAACGGATTCGGCACGGGATCTGTTTCTGGCCTGGTGGTTTGAGAATTGTTTTGGGTGGGCGCGGACGGAGGGGAGGCGCCTCTTCTCACGTCGTCTCACGCCTTTTGCACCCTATCCTCTTCTCGCCGTTTGTAGTGCTGCGCAGTGCAATGCTATCAAACGGTTCACCTAATAGCTCTATCTCAATTAGTTCACCTTGTATGTGTAGCAGGAGAACGGATTCGGCATGTGTGCTGCTAAGTGCTATCTCGCCAGTGCCCGCTCTCACATTATGTTGCACACTTTAGGTATCTCTGCTTATACGGTATCTGGTAGTATGTCTATAGCCGAGTTATTACTGTGGCTCTAATAGCCAATCTCCGTCGTTTGTGCCTTTTCTCCTGGTTTCTCGTATCTCGTGTCATACTCAGGTTAATACGTTCAAAGTATGCTGCTCGCGGGTGTGCGCAGTGCTTTCGACCCTCTCACCTGTGCTATTTGCTGCGCAGTTTGTTGCTCGTGCTTGGGCACTTGTGCTGCGTTGCATGTGTCCGAAAAGCACTGTGGCTCTAGCTGGACGTTTAATCCTGGCTGAGCCACAGTTTGTATGATTGAATCGAACTAGGTTTAGGTGTGTCTGAGATTAGTAGCCGAGCCGCTTGAGATCCGCGTTCATGTGCCGGCCGAGGATATTCACATCAAATCCAGCGTAGGTCTTGCCGTTAATGTCGCGCCTTACGCAGCGATTGAGCAATACCTTGCCGTCCATGATTGCCCGTTTCAACCGCTGCGCCATGGCCATATGTGTCAGCTTGAGATTCCAGGCAAAGCACACGGGCCGGTCCACGTTGGAGAAAACCGGCGTGACTTGAATGTATTCTGCGCCTACGACGATGGTTACTGCGGTTAATTGTGTTTCCATAAATGTGTTGTGCGTTGCACTGCGTTTAGTTTTCCATGTCGGCTAGGTATTGGGCGTCCACGACAATGCGTTTTACCCAACGCGATTTCGGCTCCTTGTAGGAGAGCGCACACAGAGTCATGTCACGCTCTTCTTCGCTGCGACAAATGTCCACGACGCCAGGACCGTCCTCTCCCTGGTTTTCCCATATTTCGTAAATGACGTCGCCCTCGCGGAGGTTAGTGCGCACAACTTGGTTGTCCGCGTCCTCGCAAATCTCAAAGCCAGCAGTGGCGCAGAATGATTTGAAGGCATTCTCCACCAATTCCGGGCTCATAGTGGCTGAGCGGATGTGATAGTGTAGGGCAAAGGTGTTTTTCATATTGGGTGTTATTTGCTGCGGAATTTGAAATGGTTAGCTAGGTGAGCGAACTCTGGAGGCAGGCTTTTCCGGGCGCGGGCAACAATTTCGCGCTCTACTGCTAAGGTTTCCGCGTTTATTGCTTTACACTGCGCAATAGCCAAAGCGCGAATCGCGTCAGGTGTGCATCCTAAATGCTTTCCGAACGACTGTTCGGCCGAGAGCGCGGCAGTAATGCGTCCCGTGTCCCACCGCGCATTTAGCAGCTGGTCGATGTTGCGCTTTAGGCGCTCGAGAATTTTTGGTTCGATTTGCATACGTGTTCCTATTACGCACTAACTATACGAGATCGTTCACAAAATGCAACAAAAGATTTGAATTATTTTACCCCTATACCACGCGGGCACGGGCGTCCGCATACATCTCGTCAAGGCGAAGCTTTTCCTGTTCCGGGGACATACTGCGCATCCAACGCCAAAACTGGACGCGCTCTGTTTTGCTACGCTGTTTGAACTCGACGCGGTAGAGACTGCGGAGATCTTCGTAGGAGAGTTCGCGTTTTGGCGCTACGGATAGCTTAGAGAGCGGGTCGCCCACGTAGACGGCGCGGTGGGTGGAGATTGCTTCTCCTACCATGCCCTCAAAACATTCAACCGTGAAGATCACCACGCCGTTGCCGACGAGGAACAATTGGGTGTCGCACACGTTTTGCATATCAATCCTGCAAATTATCGAGCGCAGTCTGAGCATCTGCGGCAGTCATACGCTCCCACGACATATTGATTTTGATATTTTCCGGCACCATGGCCGGGCGGGAATTATCGCTATACCACGCGCCGCCAGATCCATCGCGGCCAAAGACAAGGAATCCATTTCCGGCAAATCCTTTGCGGAGGCGGGCATTGTGTTCTCGGGCGATTCTGCGGGCTGCGGTTGTTACGTTTGCTGTGGTCATTTTATTCTTTCT
>Ga0075163_10000743_pt1 | contig 43104 bp, 31 predicted proteins | sample JI1023141ADNA_FD_71478 | JGI IMG/M metagenome (GOLD analysis project Ga0075163, IMG submission 71478) | Wastewater effluent complex algal communities from Wisconsin, to seasonally profile nutrient transformation and Carbon sequestration -... | ecosystem: Engineered > WWTP > Effluent > Algae...
CCGGAGCCGCGCGCGCTCCCCGCGGGCCCATCAGCGTCGCGCGCGCTCCCTGCGCGCCATTCGGTGCCGCGCGCACTCCCTGCGCGCCATTCAACGCAGCGCGCGTTTGGCCGCCTCGTAGAAGGACAAACCCGTCGCGGGCTGGTCGATCACGCTCCAGTTGGCGATCGGGACGATCGCTCGGCCCGCGTCGCTGTCGGGGTCGCGCAAGACGACGGGTTTGCGCGCCTGCACGCTGTGCCCGACGGATTCGCAATGCGGAACCCAGCCGATCAGCTCGGGCGACTTGTCGAGGAACTTCTGGGCGGCGCCCTGGAACCGCTCCCACGCCGACCGGGCGGTCACTTCGTCCGGCGCGCGGTTCAGGACCACGCCGACCTGCATGGTCGGATTGACGATCACGGCCTGCTTGTAGAGCGCGTAGGCGTCCGAGAGCGACGTGACCTCGTGGGTCGTGACCAGGAGCAACCGATTGGCCGCCGCCAGGTGCGCGAGCGTCGCGTAGGAGAGTCCGGCGCCGTGGTCGACCACGATCAGGTCGAACTGCTCCTCGAGGGGCGCCAACGCCATGAACAGGCGCTCCAACTCGCGCGGCGTGGGGTTCAAGAGCGCGGCGCGACCGACGCCGCCCGAGATCAGGTACAGCCCCGCCGGACCTTGGACCGCGGCGTAGGCGGCGCTGACCTCGCCGTCGAGGACGTGGCCCAGATCGAAGCGCGGTTGCAGGCCCAGCAACAAGTGCGCATTCGCCATGCCCGCGTCGAAGTCGATCAGCAGCACGCGCTCGCCACGTTGGGCGCGCAGCACCGCGAGGTTCGTCGCCAGCACGCTCTTGCCGGTGCCGCCCTTGCCGCTCGCGACGCACAGGACGCGCGCTTTCTGGACCACGCGGGTGGGCGCCTTCGGCGCCGTCTTGGCGGTGGCCCGCCAAGCTGCGTCGCGTGCGGCGGCGGTCTTCGAACCGCCGCGGAAGAGATCCCAAGCCGATCCTTTGAACATGCGCTTCGCTTCGTGGAGTAGATCCTAGGTGCAGGGCGCACCGTACGAAGCGAGCGCCGTTCTTTCCAGACGTCGATGCGTCGGATCGTCGCTTCCGCGTGCGATTCGCACCGAAACTCGACGGGCGTCGGCGGCGAGCGGTCGTCGCGAACGTCGTCGCCGCCGCGTTCTCTTCCCGGCGCTGGAGCTTTCGCCACGCGACGCGCGCTCGCCCTCTTGACAACCGCGCCGCGCAGTGGCTCGCCGTCGCCGGCGACGGGAGTTCACCGGAGCGGCAGGACGCGCAGGCCCGATCGCGAGCTCGACGGGGAAGTCGTGACGTCGCGGCTCCTAGTGCAGGCGCACTTCCTCGCCGATCTTGTGCAGCTTCATCACGTTCGTCGTGCGCGCGATGCCGGCCGGCACGCCGGCGACGAACACGATCGAGTCGCCGTACTCGGCCATGCCGCGCTGCACGAGCATCTCGCTCGCCATCGACAACATGTCCTCCAGGTTGCGCTCGCGTCGGAACAGGAACGGGCGAACGTGCGCCAACACCGTCATGTGATTCACCGTGCGTTGGTGCGGCGTCAACGCGATCACCTCGGCGTTCGGGCGGTAGCGCGAGATCAAGCGCACCGTGTTGCCCGTCTCGGTGAAGCACACGATCTTCGTCACGTTCAACGCTTCGCTGGCTTGCACCGCCGCGAGCGCCGTCGCGTTGCTGAAATTCGCCTCGGCCGAGCGGAACGTGGGGCGCGGGATGTCGCGGTATCGCTGGCTCGTCTCCACCGCGCGCGCGATGCGCGTCATCGTCGCGACGGCTTCGATCGGGTGCGCGCCCACGGCCGTTTCGGCCGACAACATGATCGCGTCCGTGCCGTCGAGCACCGCGTTCGCGACGTCGGTCACCTCGGCGCGCGTGGGGCGCGAGCTCTCGATCATCGACTCGAGCATCTCGGTCGCCGTGATCGTGAACTTGCCGGCGCGCATGGCCGCTTGGATCAGCGACTTCTGGATCAACGGCAGCTGCTCGAGCTCGGCTTCGACGCCCAGGTCGCCGCGCGCGACCATGATCCCGTCGCTCTCGATCAACAGCTCGTCGAGGCGGTCGAGCGCCGACTGACGCTCGATCTTCGAGATCATCATGGCTTCGGGGCACAGCGCGCGGACCGCTTGGATCTCGCTCTTCTTGCCGACGAAGCTGATGCCGATCATGTCGACGCCCGCTTCGCGCGCGAGCTTCAGGTTCTCGCGGTCCTCGGCCGTCGGCAGCTCGTACTCGACGTGACTGTCGGGGAAGTGCACGCCCTTGCGGTCGCCGATCGTGCCGCCGCGCGTGACGTGCGCGCGGATCGCGTCGCTCGTGATCTCGTCGGCCACGAGCTCGACTTGTCCGTCGGCCAGCAACACCCGGTGGCCGCGCTTGACGGCTTGCAGGAAGCCGGTGAACTCGAAGATCACCTCGCCGGGCTTCGACATCCCCTTGCCCTCGACGAGCCGCATCGTGTCGCCGTCGACGAGGTCGCGCTTCGAGCCCTCGAACTTGCCCATGCGCATCTTGGGGCCTTGGATGTCGGTCAAGATCCCGACGGAGGCCATGCGCGCGTCGCTCTCGCGCCGGATCTTCTGCACGCGACGCAGGAAGTCCTCGTGCGTGCCGTGCGAGAGGTTGATGCGCGCGACGGACATGCCCGCGTCGATCAGCTCGCCGATGCGGTCCTCCGACGCGGGTCCGATCGTGGCGACGATCTTCGTGTGGGCGAGCGCGGGCGTGCGCTTCGATCCGGTGATGCGGCGTTCGAGGTCGGCGGTCATGGAGTCTCTGGGCATGTGGGAAGTCGTCGGGGTTCGTGCGATCGAGCGCGAGACCGCGAACGCGGGTCGTCACCGGGTCGGTCGGAACGGGGATGCGTGGACGCCGGGCCTACGGGCGGGACGGCGGACGACGCGCCGGCGACGCCCCTCGCCCGGGGCGAGCCCCGGGATCGGGGGACGCCCGGGGGGCCGGGGGCTCGACGCTCGCGTGCGTCGACCGCGCTCGACGGGATCGTCGGTGCCGGTGGCGCTCGCTTCCTTATAGCGAGAGCCACCTCGAGATGGCACTCGACGTCCGCGGCGGTGTCGGGCGGCGTGCGTGTCGGGCGGCGTCCGCTCCGAGGCGACCCGATCGGAGTCCGCGGACATGGCCTATCGGTGGAAAGCCGAACGCCAGCGGTGAGGTGAGTCCCCGCTGGCGTTCGAGCGACCCGGCGCCGCTCCTGAGGAAGCGTTCCCCCCTGGAGGTACGCGTCCATCGGCGTCGGATCGCCCCTTCGGACGGAGGCTCTCCCACGCCGAGTTCCGTGAATTCGTCGGATGCCGCGTCGCTCCCAGGTTCGGAACGCGTCAACGCCCCGAACCCGCGCCGCCGGAGCTGGGAGCGGCGTCGAACTTGGCCCCCACGACCTTCACGCGAACGTCGAATCCTTGTCCGCGGCGTCGATCCCCGAAGGCGGCCACGAATCCGTCCCCGAACCGGGCGATGCGCGGCGCCACGCGGTCGGGCATGTAGGACGTCTCGACCTCGTTGAGTCCGCGCATGGGGCCCATCGACAAGCCGTCCCGCGAGATGCGACGCACGTACGTCTGGTCGGCGTACGAAACGTCGTCCTCCCACACGACGGCGAAGCTGCCGTCGGAGAGGCGCGCGAGGTCGGAGAAGTCCTGCTCGTTCGCCAGGAAACAGGGCGTGACGTACGCGCCGCGCGGTCGTCCGCGCGAGTCGTACTGGCGCACGACGACGTCGCGCACCGGATCCGTGTTCGCTCCCGCGGTCCACGCCATCGCGAAGCCGCCTTGGTCGGCGGGCGCGAGCGCGGGATCCCAGTCGGAGAAGCGCGACGCGTGCTCGAAGCCGATCTCGTCACCCACGGACTCGCCGTTGTCCTTCAAGAAGCGACCGCGGATCCCCGTGGCCTTGTCGGCCTGCTCGGCGGTCCACGCGCAGATCACGCGGCCGTCGTCGAGCAATTCGAGATCGACGTCGCCCTCGCCGCGATCCGTGGGATCGCTGACGCGTCGCAGCAGACCTTGGAACTCGCCCATGGGCGTGACGCGCCGGCACCAGACGCCCTTGCCGCCGCCGCGCGACCAACCCACGAGATAGCCGCGCTCGCCACCCAAGGCGACCACCGCGGGATCCGTGGGTTCGCCCTGTGCGCCGTCGTCGAACTCGATCACGCCCGAACGCGCGGTGCCGTCGAGCGCGACGACCTGGCCGAGCAAGCGCCCCTTGCCGCGGCCCTCGTTGACGCGCCACGCGCACAGGAGATCCCCGTCGGCTCGCAGTGCGATCGCGGGACGCATCGCGCCTCCGGAGGCGACCGGCGCGGCGACGCCCGCGTGGGCGAGCGGCAAGGCGAACTCGTCGCCCGCGAATCCCGTGCGCGACAAGCGCCGCACGTACACGCGCGGCGGCGTGGCCCGACGGTCGACCCAGGCCGTGGCCGCGCGGTCTCCCGCGGCGGCGACGGTGCCTTGCACTTGATCGGCGCTGGCCGTGTCGGTGTTCAGACGCTTCTCCGGCAAGAACCGCGCGTCCCCTTCCGCCGCGGGATCGACGAGTCGTCCGTACACGTCGCCGTCGCCGTTGCGCAAGTCGGTCCACGCGACGAGGAGGCGTCGACCGTCGCTCGCGATCAGGGCGTTCTGCGGCGACACCGCGGTCGAGGGGATCACGTCGAGCCCGCGCGGATCGCGCGCGACGCCGTCGAGATCCAACAGGTGCAGGCGCGGCGTGCCGCGCGTGTCCCCGCCGCGTCCCGCGCCACCGGCGGCGGCACGTCCCTCGCCGCGCGGCGCCGACGATTCGATCCACGCGGCCAGTCCGCCCGACCACGCGACGAGCGTCTGCGCGCCGACACCGGACGCCGCGACCGAGATCTCGGGGCGATCGACGACCAAGTCGGGGCTCACGTGCCGCAGCACCGACGCGTCCCCGACGCGCACGAGGACCCAGAAGCCGCCGCGCGGATCGGCGACGATGGCGTCACCCGTTCCGCTGCCGATCGTCTGCGTGCGGAAGCCGCCTTCGCGTCGCAGGGACAGACACGGCCCCACGTCGGCCGCGTTCCACAGACACACGGGCACGCCCGTCGACGACACGCACAGGCGCACGCCGGGCAACGCGGTCTTGCCGTTCGGATCGACGTCCACGACGGTGCCCAACTCGGGTGCTGCGGGGCGCGGCTCGATCCACTGCACGCGACCACCGCGCGTCCACGCCATCACCGTTCGTTCGCGGCTCACGCGCAGGACCGCCGGCGCGTTGCAGCTCTCCGCGTCGGCCACCACGCGACCGACCACCGGATCGCCGGCCTCGAGCGGCACGATCTCGGCCGCGCGACGATCTTCACCTTCGAACGCGCCGTGCTCGTCGAACGCGCGCACGAACGGCACGTTGCCCCGACCGAGCACCGCGGTCCACACGATCGCGCCCGATCCGTCGGCGGCCAACGACACGGCCGCGTCGGCGCGACGCATCGTGTGCGGGCGCGACGTCGAACGCTCGGGCTCGCGTGGTTCGAGATCCGCGTTCAAGCGCTGGAAGTAGAGACCCGAAGAGCCGTCGCGCGGATCGCGCCAGGTGGCGACGAAGCCGCTCTCGCGCGCGCCGCTCAACGCCGTGAGAACTTGGTGCGCGCCGCCGGTCGTGTCCTGGTGCGGGACCGCGTCGGGCAGGACCACGGCCGAGCAGGGCGCGGGTTGGAATCCGAGCGCGCCGAGCTTCGTGACCGCACCGGGGCCCTGGGGACCGGCCCAGTCCTCGTCACCGGATGGCTGCGAACCCGACGTCGGGGGAGCCGACGTTAGGGAACCCGACGCCGGGGGAGCCGACGTGAGGGAAGACGTCGTCGAGGGAGCCGACGTGTGCGGAGTCGCGGGTGCGGTGGAGACCGCCGCGTCGGCCCCGGCAGCCGCAGGTGGCGCACCGGGCCCGGATCGGGCCTCGAGTCCCGCGCACGGCGCGGGCGGACCGTGCGGTTCCGCGGATTCGGCAACGGACACGCAGGCGGTGACAAGCAAACAGGGAGGGGCGAGAAAGGACAGGATGTTCATGATCGGTGACTCGTCCGCGAAGGGGTGGGAAGCGGGGGCCGAGCCTCCGAATCGACGCATAACCGCATCTTGTCCGAACGACCCGCACAAACCGGGAATGCGTGGTATCTATCGAGTCCTGGGACGGCCGCGCCGGCCGCGATCCGCGCTCGGCGAAGCTGATCAGAGTATCGCAACACGACGCACGACTCCCCCTCTCTCCATGTCCGCAACCCACGACTCCGCACGCAGCGGCGCGGCGCATCCTGAGCGCATCGCCTTGCCGTCGACGGGCAGGGCGCCCACGGCCACGACGATCGTCTTGTTCACGATCGTGCTGGCACTGTGGGCCTTCATCATGCTCTTCGACTGAGCCGCGCCGATTCCGCGCGTCCCCCGCGTTCGTCCGCGCAACGAGGCGCGGAACGAGGGGATCCGATCCGAACCGCGCGTTCGCCGCGCGATCGTGATCACGCCCCGAGCAACTCGGGGATCTCCGCGTACGCCGGGAACCGCTCGAGGGCCTTCTTCGAGAACACGAGTCGGCCCTCGACGCGCACTTCGAAGACGCCGCCGCTGGAGCGGGTCAGTTCGACTTCGGTGCCGGGGAACGCGGCCTTCAATTCGGCGGCCAGACCGGCCGCCTGCGGAGCGTAGTTTCACTGGCCGCAGTATTCGATGTTCACCTTCATGGTCGGTCCTTCGCGTGGCGATCGTCGGTTCGATTCGGATCGGATGCGGTTTCGGGAAACGGCTGGGGTGCGCCGGGCGAGTCACCACCAGGCGACCCGGCCCCACCCCCTACCGGAGGGATGGGGCGAAGCGGAGGGGAAAACCAGTCCCGGAACCTACACGGACCCGCCGGGCCCCTCCCCAAGGTCCAGGTAGCCCCGTCGGTAGCCTTACTCACACAGTACGGTAGAGTTCCAGAAGGGCAGATCCAGCCAGGACCGGTCGCCGGGTGCACGTCGAGCGCCCGAACGCCCCGTCCCGACACGACTGCGATCCGCCCGGGCGAGCCCTTCCTGCTCGCGTTCCACTCCTCTCCTCGCGTCGAACTCGACAAGGTCCGGATCCCTTCTCTCTCACGATCCGACTCGAACCCGATGCAACAGCGAGCTCTCTTCGGACTCTCGTTCCTCCTCGCGGCCGCGCCCGCGTTCGCTCAGCGCCCCGTGGGTCGTGATGTCGACCCGGCACCCGACCTGGGCCCGATCCAAGACGCCTGGCGAGCCGAGCACGGCTCCAACTGGCAACTCGTGCCCGACCCCGAGACGGGGTTCGTGCAGATGTTGCACGGCGGTCGCACACAAGCGGTCGTGAACGTGCGCGACGATGCGCAGTTCGAGGAACTGGCGCGCGCGGCACTGCGTGACACGTACGCGATGCACGGTGTCGACGACTCGACGATCCAGCTCGACCGCACGCTCCACCTGCCGTTGGGCATCATCGGCAGCACGGACAAGATGACGGTGCGCTTCCGTCAGATCGTGGACGGCGTCCCGGTCGAGAACGGATACGTCAACGTGCTCTTCGACATGCAAGGGCGCTTGCTGTCCGTGCAGACGATCGCGCAACCGCACCTCGCCGGATTCGACGCGCGTCCCACGATCGCTCCCGACCGCGCGATCGAACGTGCGATCGCGGCGTTCCGCAAGAAGACGGGTTTGGCGCAGACGTCGAACTCCGCGGCGCAACTGGTGATCGATCAGCACTTCGACGGCGAACGCCGCAACGCGCGCCTGGCGTGGAAGATCGACGTGCGCGCCGAATACGAGGGCAGCGAGCCCGTGGGCGACGACTGGTACGTCGACGCGCGCACCGGCGAGGCGTACGACAGCCGTGCGAGCATCCACTTCTTCGACGTGTCCGGCACCGTGACGTCCAACTCCACGCCGGGACACGCCGCGGACTCGACCAGCAATCCCGAGACGCAGCAGCCCATGCGCTTCCTGCGCGTCACGAGCGGCGCCACGACGACGACCACCGACGCGAACGGGAACTTCACGCTGGTGGGCGTCAACGCACCGGCTTCGGTCACGGTGTCCTACACCGGCACCTACACGAACGTGGTCAATTCCGCGGGAGCGGCGTACTCGCTCACCACGACGCTGAACAACCCGACGGGCAACACGATCGCGATGAACCCGACCTCGACCGATGCGATCACGGCCCAGGCCAACGGCTTCCGCGTCCCGCCGCTCGTACGCGACTTCATCAAGTCGATCAACCCGAGCGACACGCACGCCGACTTCCTGGCCACGGTGAACGTCAACATCGCCTCGACGTGCAACGCGACGTACAGCGGCAGCGCGATCAACTTCTACGCCTCGGGCGGCGGTTGCTCGAACACGGCCTTCGGTACCGTCATCGCGCACGAATACGGGCACTGGCTCAACTCGCTGTACGGCACCGGCAACGGATCCGACGGCATGGGTGAAGGCAACGCCGACATCTGGGCTCTCTACGTCTACGACACGCCGATCAACGGACAGGGCTTCTTCAACGGCACCGGCAGTGTCCGCACGGGTCTCAACACGCGCACGTTCTGCGGCGACGCGAATCCCGCGTGCTATGGCGAGGTGCACAACGACGGCGAGCCGTGGATGGGCGCCGCGTGGAAGATCCGCAACCGCCTCAACACGATCTACGGCAACACGAACGGCGACCTGATCGCGAACAGCCTCTTCCTCGGCTGGATGAACGGCTACAACCAGACCCAGATCCGCACGACCATCGAGACGCAGTGGCTGACGCTCGACGACGACAACGGCAACCTGGGCGACGGCACGCCGCACTTCACCCCGATCGACTCGGGGTTCCGTGACCAGGGATTCCCGGGTGTCACGCCGCCCACGGTGACCGTCAGCAACGTCACGTTGCTCGCCGACACGACGGACCAGACGAGCCCCTACGTCGTCAACGCGCGCATCGTGGCGAACCAGAATCCCCCTCTGACGGTCAAGGAACTGCGCTACCGCATCGACGGCGGTGCGTTCACGAGCGTTCCGATGGTGAACACGAGCGGCGACGACTACACGGCGCAGATCCCGGCGCAACTCGCGCCGCGTCGCGTCGAGTACTACGTCACGGGCACGAACAGCGCCGCGGTGACCAGCAACTTCCCGTCGGCCGGCGCCAACGCGCCGATCGAATTCGTGGTCGGCATCCGCCACAACGTGGGTGATTTCGGATTCGACGTCGCGAACGACCAAGGTTGGACGCACGGAGCGACGACCGGCACCGACGAGTGGCAGCGCGGTGACCCGGCCGGCAAGACCGGCACGGGTTGGGCCGATCCGGGCAATCCGGTTTCCCCGATCAACTGCTGGGGCCAGGACCTGGGCGCCACGACGAACGGCTCGTACGCGGCCAACTCCAACACGTGGCTGCGCACGCCGATCCTCGACTGCACGGGCGCCGTGGGCACGCGTTTGCGCTTCAATCGTTGGTTGTCCGTGCAGGGCTCGGCCAGCGACCAGGCGCGCGTGCGCGTCAACGGGACGCAGATCTACATCAACCCGACGACGAACCTGAACGACGGCGGCTGGATCGCGCAGGACTTCGACATCTCGGCCCTGGCGGACAACAACCCGTCCGTGCAGATCGAATGGAGCCTCGTGTCGAACGGCTCGACGAACTACGGCGGCTGGAACGTCGACGACGTCAAGGTGGTGTGGGTCGAGGACCTGCCAGATCCGTGCCCGGCTCCGTCGAACTACTGCGTCGGCGCGGTGAACTCGACCGGCAGCGGGGCCGTGATGGGCTACCAGGGATCGGGCAACTTGTCCCTGAACGACTTGACCGTCCTGTGCACGGGCGCGCCCGCGTTCACGTCGGGCGTGATCTTCTTCGGGCCCAACGCGATCCAAGTCCCCTTCGGCAACGGCTTCCGTTGCGTCGGTGGCGCCGTCTCGCGGTTCCCGGTGCAGCAGACGAACGAGTTCGGCGACATGAGCCGCCTCATGAACCTGAACGCGATGCCGCAACTCGTCACGAGCGGATCCACGTGGCGCTTCCAGTTCTGGTACCGCGACAACGCGGGCGGCGGAGCGGGCTACAACCTCTCCGACGGCCTCGCGGTCACGTTCTGTCCGTGATCACGGCTCCGTCGCCCACCGCGGCGACGGGCTCACGCGCGCCGCGACGCTCCCTCGGGACGTCGCGGCGCGCTCGTTTTCACGAGGATTCCGGGGAGGGCCCCGCCGCTCGCCGCCCGCGGACTATGCTCGTGGAGTCGACGTGCGGCGGTCGCGCGCCGCGCCCGACAGGAGACTCCACTTCGATGCGGACGACCATCCACCCCGCCGGCGCACGCCTCGTCGCCGCGGCCTTCGTCGCGGGGACCTGGATCGCGCAGGACTCGTTGGCGCAGAGCCAGGTCGCACGCGTCAGCGTCGCCACCGGCGGGGCCGCGTCGAATGGGCTCGTCGACGCGCCCTCGATCTCGGGCGACGGTCGCTTCGTCGCGTTCGCGAGCGACGCCCCCGATCTCGTCGCGAACGACCTCAACGGGACGTTCGACGTGTTCGTGCACGACCGGCTCACGACCACGACGACGCGCGTCAGCCTCTCGAGCGCGGGCCTCGAGGGCAACGGAGCGTCCACGCACGCCTCGATCTCGGAGGACGGCCGCTACGTCGCCTTCGCGAGCACGGCATCGAACCTCGACGTCGCGGACGCGAACGGCGCGAGCGACGTGTTCGTGCACGACCGCACGACCGGCGTGACGAAGCTCTTGTCGCGCAACCTGGTCCTCGCCAGCGCCTCCGGCTCTTCGTTCTCGCCCGCGATCTCGGGCGACGGCGCGTGGATCCTCTTCTACAGCTCGGCCAACGATCTCGATCCCCTCGACGGCAGTGCCTACCAGGACGCGTTCTTCGTCGAGCGCGCGACCGGCGCGGTGTCGATCGCCAGCGTGAACACCGTCGGCGGGCCCGGCGACTTCCACACGGGGATCTCGCCGGGAGTGCCGGGCGGCACGGGCATGTCGCGCGACGGACGCATGGGCGTGTTCGTGAGCCAGGCCGGGCTCGATCCCGTCGACGTCAACGGCACGGGCGACGTCTACGTGCGCGACCGGGTCGCAGGGACCACGCGGCTCGTGAGCCTCGACGCGCTGGGCAACGCGTCGTTCCCCGAATCGAGTCAACCCGCGATCTCGGGGAACGGCCGACACGTCGTCTATTATTCGAGCGATCCCGACTTCGTCCCCGGCGACACGAACGGCGCGTTGGACGTGTTCGTGCGCGACCTGTGGACGAACGCGATCGAGCGCGTGAACGTCGACGGCTTCGGTGCGCAGGTCTCGTACGTCGGTCCCCCGCTCGTGCAGTTGGTCGGCACGCCCTCGATCTCGCACGACGGCGCGATCGTCGCGTTCGAGACGGCGATGCAGCGTCTCGTGCCGGGCGACACGGGCAATCGCCCCGACGTCTTCGTGCGCGATCGCCGGAACGGGATCACGCAACTCGCGAGTCGCGGCGTGAACGGCGGCCCGGGGAGCCTGGGTTCCGCGCGCGGCGCCGTGTCGGCGGACGGGACGGTCGTCGCCTTCCAGAGCGACGCCGCCGACCTCGTGCCCTTCGACACGAACGCCAAGCCCGACGTCTTCGTGTCGCTGGTTCCCGCGCCGCTCGTCTCGTTCTGCTTCGGCGACGGATCCGGCGCCGCGTGTCCGTGCGGCAACTCCGGCGCGGCGCGGTCGGGCTGCGCGAACTCGAGCGCGGCGAGCGGAGCCCGTCTCGTCGCGAGCGGCCGCGCGAGCGTCACCGACGACACGCTCACGCTTCTCGTGCGTGATCTGGCGCCTGCCACGATCGCGGCCGTGTTCCAAGGCGACGCGACGCTGGGCGCCGGCTTCGGCATCTCGTTCGGCGACGGTCTGCGCTGCGCCGGTGGCAATCTCGTGCGCCTGGGAAATCGCGCGGTGCCGAGCGGCACGCTCTCGTTCGGTCACACGGTCGCGGGCGATCCGGACGTCTCGCTCGCGGGGCTCGTCCCGACCGGAGGCGCCGTGAGGCACTACCAAGTCCTCTACCGCGACACCGCGACGTTCTGCGGCGCGGCGACGTTCAATCAGACGAACGGGCTCACGGTGCCCTGGGTGCCTTAGACGTGCGGTCCCCCGCGCGTCCCGACGCCGACGAGGCCCGGGATCCGCGGGCCCCCACCGCGGGTCGAACGACGGCCGCTCCACGCAGGCCGTCCTGTGGGTGGATCCCGAGTCCCGCGTGTCGCGGTCCGTCGCGAGACTAGCGCGTCACGCGCATCCGGGTCACGCCGCGCGCTCGGATTGCAAAGGCTGCGCACGACGAGCGACTCGCACGGGGATCGCGGGAACAACCTTCCGCACCGGACCTATACTCCCGGGATCGGAGCGTCCGCCGGATCACGTCCGGCCGGAGCGAGGCGAGATCCCCGTCGCGACCTCGAACCGTCATCGACGCTCCACGGCCCACTCGTCATGAACGCCAAGATCCTGATCCTGTCCGCGGTCCTCGTGTCTCCGTTCGTGCTCGCCGCGAACGCGCCGCTGGCACGCCTGCGCTTCTCGGTCGCCGAGGGAACCAGCCTCACGAAGACCTTCGAGAACAAGGCCACGTTGAGCCTCGAGAACCAGGTGATCGAAGGCATGAGCGGCTCCTCCGCGCCCGAGATCGAGATGTCGATGGTGATGAACCAACACGTCGTGGTGACCGACGAGTACTTGAAGATGGGCGACGGCGTCCCCGCGCGCCTCTTGCGCACGTACGACGACCTGGGTGGCGACGTCACGGCCAACCAGAAGATGGAGTTGATGGGCCAACGCAACGAGCGCGAACAGAACATGCGCTCCAAGAGCGCGCTGACGGGACGCAAGGTCCTGTTCGCCTGGGACTCCGAGAAGAGCGCGTTCACGAAGTCGTTCCAACCCGAGGACGACGAGCCGGCGCTGCTCGCGGGGCTCTCGGAGGACATGGACCTGCGCGCCCTGCTCCCGCGCGGCGAGGTCGCGCCGGGCGACACGTGGGACGTCGACTTGAAGGACTTCCACTCGGTGATGATGCCGGGCGGCAACGTGTCGCTCGTGCCCGAGACGACGGACGCCGAGTCGATGAAGATGGGCGGAGGCGGCCAGAGCCTGTCGCAGTTGATCGGCCCCGAGCTGACCGGGTCGGTGCGGGCCACGCTGGCTTCGGTCAAGGAGATCGAGGGCGTGCCGTGCGCGCGCATCGACCTCGAAGTGCAGCTGCACTCGCAGGTCGACATGACCGAGTCCGCGCGCAAGGCCGTCGAGGAAGGCGAGGCGCCGGACGGGATCGAGATCGCGAAGATCGACGTCGAGTTCGCGCTCGACGGCAAGGGCGAGCTCGTGTGGGACCTCTCGGCCGGTCACTTCCGCACGTTCGAGCTCTCCGGCCGCACGTCGATCAAGACCAGCGTGCACACCAAGGTCGAAGTGAACGGCAAGGTGCGCGACGTCAAGCAGACGAGCGAGTTGGCCGGCACGTCCGGTTTCAGCGCCAAGACCAAGTGAAGCTCGCTCACGGGTTCCTCGCGCTCGTCGGGGCCTTCGCGGTCCCGCCCGGCCCGACCTCCGCGTTCGTCGCCGGCGAACGAACGGCGTCGACGGCGACCGCATCGGCCGCGGACGACGCCGTGGGCGCCGTGTCGCGGGCGCGCGCGCGCATCGACGAGAAGGACTGGCAGGGTGCCGTCGACATCCTGCGCGAGGAGCTCAAGCGCTCGAGCGGCGACGCGAGCGAGCACGAGTTGCTCGGCACGGCCCTGTCGCAGCTCGGTCGACTCGACGAGGCGGCGCACCACCTCGAGATCGCGGTGCGCGGCTTCCAGACCGAAGGCAAGGACGACCGCGCGCGACAGGCGCTGGCGCTCCTCCACCGCGCCGATCCGTTCCAATCGCGCCGCGCCACGATGCTCTCGCGCATCGTCGAGACGTCGTGCGATTCGGCCGAGGGCCTGGTCAAGTCGGGCGACGCCGAGCGCGCGTTGCGCATCCTGGAACGACTGCCTCCGGCCGCGACGCCGGGCAAGCAGGCCACGCGCGTCGAGAGCCTCCTCGCGGCGGTGCGGACGCAATTCCAGGAGGTGCAGCTCGACGGAGCCACGGCCGCGAAACCCGCGGCCGGCGAGTTGCCGCTGTTCGAGCACGAGAGCGAACACTACCGCTTCGCGTGCCGTCTCGAACCGGACGTCGTGAAGCGCGTGGGCACGTTGATGGACGACCTGCACGCGTTCTACGTGCAGGTGTACTTCGACGGCGACGCCAAGAAGGCCTCGGCGCCCAAGCCGCTCGTCAAGGTGCACGTCGACAAGGCCGCGATGGCCGGCGATTGGGCGGGCGGCGGCGCCGCGCCCGAGGGTTGGTGGTCGCCGGGCTCGAACGAGGTCGTCACCTACGACACGCGCAACGTGTCCGATCCGAATCGGAAGCCCAGCTTGGATCCGATGATGACGACGCTGTTCCACGAAGCGAGTCACCAGTTCATGTCGTTGCTCGCGAAGGGCGGCTACACGCCCGCGTGGATCAACGAAGGCACGGCGACGTTCTTCGAGGGCACCGTGGCGATGGCCGACGGACGCGTGTTGTGGCCCGGCGTCGCGTCCGATCGCCTGCGCGACCTGGTGCGCGAGTTGGGAGCGGGCACGCCCACCGCGCGGGACACGATCGCGTACGCGGGGGCCGGTTCGTACTCGGTCGAGTACTACGCCTTCGGGTGGGGCTTGTGCTGGTTCCTGCAGCAGTACGAGGACCCGAAGACGCTCGAGTACGTCTACCGTCCGCTCTACGCGGAGTACCGCGCGAAGGTGATCCAGCGCGGCGGCGAACCGATGAAGGTGTTCGAGGAGGTGTTCCTGGGCAGGAAATCGCCGCTGGGACACGCGACGTTCGAGGACTTCGAGCGCACGTGGAAGGACTGGATCCTGCGCACGGTCGCGCCGCTCGAGGAGACCACGCCCGAGGCGCGCGTGGCCCGGCTCGCGCGCGTGCAGCAGTACTTGATGGCGGCCGAACGCGCCAAGACCGATCCCAAGTCGCCGGTCGGCGAGGCGGAGCTCCTGCGCCGCGCGTTGGGCGACGTGGAGTACGTGCGCGCGCGCATCGACAAGGAATCGAAGCCGGACGGCGAGCTGCTGGTCACGCAGATCGACTTGCTCGAACGCCTCAAGCGCACGAACGCCGCGGCGCCGCTGATCGAGCGCGTGCTCGACCTGGCCGACGAAGGCCGATTCGACCTCGATCCCAAGCGCTACGCCGAGTTGGGCAAGCGCCTCGCGCGCATCGACCAGCGCAACGCCGCGCTGCGCACGGCTCGTTCGAACGCCAAGAACCTCGCGCGCAGCGCGGCCGGCTTGCTCGCCGACTACCGCGCGTCGAAGGAACCGCTGATCCTGCGCAGCTACACGTACGCGGCGATCGCCGGCAACGCGTTGGCCGACACGAGCGTGTTGCTGCCCGCGGCCGACGAACTGCGCGGGTTGGCGCGCGAACGCGGACTCCTGTTGGGCTCGATCCGCGCGTTGGGCGAAAACCCCAAGCGTTGGGACAAGATCCAGTCGGCTCCCCCGGTGCAGTTCAAGACCGAAGGCAACGTCACGGTGATCGACTGCGTGCGCGCCACGAGCTACGTCGACCTCGACGTGCCGGTGACGGGCGAGTACGAGATCCGCGCCCGCATCGTGCGCACCGCGGCCGTCGAGCCCGGTTCCGCCGTGGGTTTCGTCGTGGCCGGAACGGCCGACGGGGATTGGACGATGCTGGGTTTCGACGAGCGCGGCACCCTCGGAACGTGGCGCGTCGAGCGCACGGGACGCGGCGGCACGTCGCTGAAGCGCACGTCCACGCTGTTCCCGAAGCCACCGATCGATCCCGCGGCTCCGCTCGACCTCGCGATCCGCGTGGGTCGCGACGGACGCATCACGGTCACGGCCAAGGGCACCGAGACGCTCACGACGACGTCGACGCTCGACTCGGGCGTGGCCCGCAACGTGGGCATCTTCGCCAAGAACACCGTGGCGCGCTTCGAATCGCCGGTCGTCGAGATCTTCCCGTGAACGATCGCGACGAGCCTCGTCGCCCGGTTCCGGATCGTTGGTGTCCCGATCGCGCATTTCCGCCCTACGCCTTCGTGCCCGGGCGGAATCCGCATCCCACGCGCGATCCCCGCGGTCATTCGTACGCGCGGCACGACAGCACGGGTCACGTGTTTACGGGACACGTGTTCACGGGACACGACGACGCGAGCTCGCGTTCTCCGCGCATCCCGCCGGATCGATGGCGCGAGGACGAGGCGTGGCTGTACGGCGTCGACCTGTACAACCACGGCTACGCCTGGGAGGCGCACGAATCGTGGGAAGCTCGTTGGCTCGCGCCGCACGACGACGAGCAAGAGCAGTTCGTGCAAGCGCTCGTCCAAGTCGCCGCCGCGGCGCTCAAGACCCGGATGGGCGAACCGCGCGGCGCCGATCGCCTGGCGCGGCTCGCGTTGGAGAAGCTCGCGGCGACGTCAGCACGCGCGGCGGGCCTCGCGGTCGTACTCCCCGCGGGCGTGGAGGGCTCGGTCGACGTGCCGCGCCGCTACATGGGACTCGACGTGCACGCCTTCGCGAGCGTGTTCCGCGCGTGGTCCGTCGACGCCGCGCGGACGTTCGCGAGTCGACCGCGACTCGACCTCGCGTGAACGCGCGACGGTTCCTACACTCGTCCGCCCGCAGGTCGGATCCCCCTCCGTCGCGGCCCCTCCCCTCATGTCGAAGAAGAACAAGGTCCTCGTCGCCAACGGCCAGGGTTTCTGGGGCGATTCGCTCCTGGCACCCGTGCGCCTCGTCCAAGAGGGCCCGCTCGACTACCTGACGCTCGACTACTTGGCCGAGGTCACGATGTCGATCATGCAGAAGTTGCGCTCGCGCAATCCCAACGCGGGATACGCGACCGACTTCGTGCGCTTGATCGACCGCATCCTGCCGCAGTTGGTCGAGAAGAACATCAAGGTCGTGGCCAACGCCGGCGGCGTGAACCCGCAAGCCTGCATGGCGGCCGTGATGGCCGTGATCCAGAAGCACGGCTACAAGGGCGTCACCGTCGGCATCGTCGAGGGCGACGACATCCTCGCGAGCCTCGACGAGCTGATGGCCGGCGGCGAGCGCTTCGCCAACATGGACACGGGCGCCTCGCTCGCGACGGTGCGCAAGGACGTCACCAGCGCGAACGTCTACTTGGGTGCGTTCCCGATCGCGGAGGCGCTGGGTCGCGGCGCGCAGATCGTCATCACGGGCCGCGGCACCGACCCGGGCCTCGTGCTCGGACCGCTGATCCACGAGTTCGGATGGAAGCCCACCGACTACGACCTGCTCGCGGCCGGCACGGTGGCGGGACACATCGTCGAATGCGGCGCGCAGTGCACGGGCGGCAACTACACCGACTGGCGACAAGTGCCCGACATGGCCCGCATCGGCTATCCGATCGTCGAAGCGTATCCCGACGGCACGTTCTCGATCGTGAAGCACGAAGGCACGGGTGGCCTCGTCAACGAGAGCACGATCGCGCACCAGCTCGCCTACGAGATGGGTGACCCGCGCGCGTACCTGGGACCGGACTGCAGCGCGGACTTCACGAGCTTCCGCTTGTCGCAGGACGGTCGCGACCGCGTCCGCGTCAGCGGCGTTCGCGGCACGAAGCCCACCGACACGTACAAGGCCTCGATCAGCTACCGCAACGGCTACAAGGCGGTGGGCGAGCTCACGATCAGCGGCCCCGACGCGTTGGAGAAGGCGCGCCTGTGCGCCGAGATCGTGTGGAAGCGCCTCGCGATGGACGGCTGCGAGTTCGCGCCCGAGGAGAAGCTCGTCGAGTTCGTCGGCGCCAACGTGTGTCACGCCGGCATCGCCTCGGCCGACCGCAAGGATCCGAGCGAAGTGCTGCTGCGCATGGGCGTCAAGTCGACGAACGAGGACAAGGTCAACCGGTTCGGCATGGAACTCGTCCCGCTCGTCACGAGCGGTCCGCCCGGCGTCACGGGATTCGCCGGCGGACGTCCCAAGGCGACCGACATCATCGGTTTCTGGCCGGCGCTCGTGTCCAAGTCGAAGATCCGCTCCAAGGTCACGGTGGTCACGAGCTGACGGCCCCCGCCGCACGATCACGGCACATCCCCCACGAGACTCTCCCGATGCCCATCGTTCCCCTCTCGCGCATCGCGTCCGCTCGCTCCGGCGACAAGGGCGAAGGCTCCAACGTCGGCGTCCTGGCGCGTTCGACCGCGGCGTACGACTTCTTGAAGGTGCAACTCACCGCCGAGCGTGTGCGCGTTCACATGAGCGGCATCAACGCGGGCGGCGTGAAGCGCTACGAGGCCGACAACCTGCGTCTCTTGAACTTCCTGTTGCTCGACAGCTTGGGCGGCGGCGGCTCCGCCTCGCTCAAGACCGACGCGCAAGGCAAGACGCACGGCCTCGCCGTGTTGCGCCTCGAACTCGACGTCCCCGAGGACGTCCTACGCTCGACGCCCGAGCGCTACTGAACCGGCACACGAACATCCCGGCACGCGCCCCCACGGCCACACGATCAGACCCGCGCACGAGTCGACCTGCTCACGAGACGAACGATCATGAACGTGCTGCTCGAGATCCACGAAAAGTCCCGCCGCGCGCAACGCCGCATCGTGCTGCCCGAGTCGCAGGATCCGCGCGTCCTGCAGGCGGCCGCGACGTTGAAGGTGAAGGGCTTGTGCACGCCCGTCTTGATCGACGGCGGCAAGCTGGGCGGCGGCGCTCCGGCCGGAATCGAGGTCGTCTCGCCCGCGCGCGACGCGCGCACGGCCAAGTTCGCCGAGGCGTACTTCGAGTTGCGCAAGTCGAAGGGGACGACGCTCGACGAAGCGAAGAAGCGCGTGCTCGACCCGCTCGTCTTCGGCGCGTTCCTGGTGCGCACCGGTGATTGTCACGGCGCGGTCGCGGGCAGCGAAGCCGCCACCGCCGACGTGTTGCGCGCGGGGCTCCAGGTGGTGGGGCTCGAGCGCGGCATCCAGACGTTGTCGTCGTGCTTCCTCATGGTGTTCGCGGACCGCGTCATGACGTACGCCGACTGCGGCGTCGTGCCCGATCCGACGGCCGAGCAACTCGTCGACATCGCGTTGGCTTCGGCCGAGTCGCACCGCCGACTCGTGGGCGAGACGCCGCGCGTCGCGTTGCTGTCGTTCTCCACGCGCGGCTCCGCCAGCCACCCCAAGGTCGACAAGATGCGCCGCGCGACCGAGATGCTGAAGAAGCGCGCGCCGACGTTGACCTGCGACGGCGAACTCCAGGTCGACGCCGCGATCGTGCCCTCGGTGGCCGAGCGCAAGGCGCCTGGTTCGCCCCTCGGCGGCAAGGCCAACGTGTTGATCTTCCCGGATCTCGACGCGGGCAACATCGCGTACAAGCTGAGTGAACGTCTGGGCGGCGCCAAGGCGCTCGGTCCGCTGGTCCAGGGGCTCCAAAAGCCCTTCATGGACCTCTCGCGCGGCTGCAAGAGCGACGACATCGTCGACGTCGCCTGCATCGCGTCGATCCTGGGTGCATGAATCCTCGACGTCGCGCGCGAGCTCCACGGGCGCGCGCGGCGCACTTTCGCTACTCTCGTGTCGGAGGCGGCCCCGCGCCGCGAAGACCATGAACCAACGACTGCTGTTCCTCGCACTGCTCCTCGCCGGCTGCGGCGATTCGAAGCCCAAGACGGTCCCGGCTCCCAAGCCGAGCGAGCCCCAGCCCCTGACCGCCAGCGAATCGCCGAAGGCCGCGAGCGCACCCGCCGCCAAGGTCGACGAACCCGCGAAGGCGATCGAGGAACTCGCGCCCGCGCCGATCGCCGGCGATGCAACGGCGACCGATACGAAGTCCGAGACCGCCGCAGCGGTCGAAGCGCCCGCGAAGAGCGAGGACGGCGCCGAGGCCGGCGCGAAGAACGAGACCGCGAAGGCCGCGAAGAGCGAGGACGCTCCCAAGAAGATGGAGATCGTCGGCGCTCCCAAGCCGCCGCGCGGCACGGACAAGGGCGACGGTCTCTTCGTCGACGTGCTCCAAGAGGGCAGCGGTCCCGTCGTGAAGATGGGTGACACGGTCACGCTCGAGTACACGATCAGCTACGTGCCGAAGCCCGACGCCGACAAGGCGGACGCCAAGAAGGACGCGGGCAAGAAGGGCGCGAAGAAGCCCGAGCCCAAGAAGTCCGACGACAAGGCCGCCGCGAAGGAGAGCGGCGACAAGAAGGACGAGGCTCCCAAGGAAGAGCCCAAGAAGGACGACGCCGCGCACGAATCGGACGCCAAGAGCGGCGACGCGAAGCCCGCCGACGCCGCGGCGGCCGCGGAACCGAAAGCCGCGGAACCGAAAGCCTCGGAACCGAAAGCCTCGGAATCGAAAGCCGCAGACACGAAGGCCGCGGAGGCGAAGCCGGCCGACGCGAAGAGCGCGGACGCCAAGGACGAGCACGCGAAGGCCGACAAGGAAGCGGAGAAGCCCGCGAAGAAGGACTCCGCCAAGAAGGGCGACGCCAAGTCGAGCGAGAAGGCCGCTGACAGCAAGCCCTCCGAGCCGCTCAAGCCGGTCGTCGTCGCGTCGACCAAGTCCTTCACGACGCCGTTCACGGTCAAGCTATCGAACGACTCGAAGCCCAAGCTGATGCCGGGCCTCGTGCGCGGCGTCGAGGGTCTGAAGGTCGGCACACGCGCGCGACTGTGGGTTCCCGCCGAACTCGCGTACGGCAAGGAAGGCAGCAAGAGCGCGGGCATCCCGGCCGAGACGCCGGTCGAGATCGAAGTCCTCGTGAAGGCCGTGCGCGAATGAACGCTCGCACCTGGGCTCTGATCGCGGCGTTGACGTGCGCCGCGTGCCGTCAAATCGGTTTCCAGGATCGTCCCGTCCGCGTCGACCGCGACGAGGTCGTCACGGTGTCGGGCGTGCGCTACGAGGACCTGTTCGCCGGCAAGGGACCACACGCGGGTCCCGGCGACACGCTCCTCCTCGACTACACCGTGTGGACCGACGACGCGGCCCGCACGCTGGTCGACTCCACGATCGAACGCGGCGTCCCCGTCGAGATGAAGATCGGCGAAGCGATCGTCGAGGGGCTGAACGACGGCCTGATGAGCTTGCGCGCCGACGGGCGCCGTCGCATCCACGTGCCGGCGCGACAGGCGTACGGTGAGAAGGGCGTCGAAGGCCTCGTGCCGCCGAACGCCGACTTGTTGTTCGAAGTGCACGTGATCGAGATCCGTCCGCGCGCGAACTGAGCGTTCGTCGAGGGATCGAGGACACGGCCCCTCCGACGACTCCGCGCCGCGGAGTTCGAACGGGTGATTTCCGAACGAGCTCGGAGCGCGGCCTCCGAGGCGCGAAGAGGTTCGCGCTGTGCGTTTTCGACACGTCCCCTCGTTCGAGGCGATCGCCTGACGTGGAAACGAGCGAAGGCCGCGCCGCGCGGATGCGCGACACGGCCTTCGTACCGTTTCCGGTGCTCAGCCGAAGCTCAGCCTTGGGGCTTCGTCGTTTCCGAGCAGCAGGCCTTCTTCTGGCCCGAGCACTCGGCCTTCATCGAGTCCGAGCAGGCGCCGGCGCCCGAGCACTCGGCCTTCGGCGCGTTCGGCGCGGCCGGGTCGGAGACCGACTTCTTCTCGGTGTTGCAGGCGACGACACAGCCCAGGAGGGCGACGGCGAGGAGCAGGTTCTTCATGTGAGGGGTTCCCTTCTCTTGTTGGTGCGCGGCGCGAGGCCGCGGACGGTCCACGTGGATCGACGCTCGACATCTCCGGGCTCTAGATACCCGTGCCGAGCGCGTTCAAGGTAAACCGACCGTCGACCGCTGAGGAGCCCGAACTTCCTAGAATGCCGTGGTGAGCCGCCGGAAACGCTTGCCCCCCCGCGACCCGGACGCCCAGGTCGACCTGCACGGACTCGCACCCGAACAGGCTTTACGCGCCCTGTCGCGCGGACTGCACGCGGCACGCCTGCGACGCGCGACGAGCGTGCTCGTGATCACCGGCAAGGGCTGGGGCAACCGCGAGCAGAAGCCGATCTTGCGACAGAAGGTCGAGGCGTACTTGCGCGGCCCCGACGGTCTGCGCGCGGGCGTGGAGGGATTCACGCTCGAATCGCACGGCGGCGCGCTGCTCGTGCGCATGCGGCGCGACGCGCAGCGCCACGACGGTGCGGACGACGACGAAGAAGAAGAAGACGACGTCGAAGGACACGACGAGCGTTCGTGACGCACGTGCCGTGCGCACAACGGCGTATCCAGGGCGTGAAGCGTACGCGATAGGCTGACTCCCTCGCACCACGCTCGACGAGCTCCCGACATGGCCAGCACGCAACGCACCCGACGACGTCCGGCCGATTTCGGCCTCGACAAGCTCTTCCGCCCTCGTTCCGTCGCCGTCATCGGCGCGTCACGACGGCCCGGTTCGATCGGTTGGCAAGTGCTGCACAACCTCGTCACGGGCGGGTTCGAGGGCAAGGTGTTCCCCGTCAACCCGCACGCGACGGTGCTGCATTCGATCAAGTGCCACCGGAGCGTGAGGGCGATCGAAGATCCCGTCGATCTGGCGGTGATCACCGTGCCCAAGGCGCTCGTGCCGCGTGCGATCGCCCAGTGCGCGAAGAAGGGCGTCGGGGCCGTGGTCGTCATCACGGCGGGCTTCAAGGAAACGGGGCCGGAGGGCGCGCGCGTCGAAGCATCGATGCTGCGGCTCGCGCGGCGTCACGGGATGCGACTCGTGGGCCCCAACTGCATGGGGATCCAGAATTCGCAAGCCGGCGTGCGCCTCAACGCCTCGTTCTCGCGCACGTTCCCCGAGAACGGACCGGTCGCGTTCGTGTCGCAGTCGGGCGCGATGGGAGAAGCGATCCTGGCTCACGCGGACCACATCCACTTGGGCGTCGCCATGTTCGTGTCGATGGGCAATCGCGCCGACGTGTCGGCCAACGATCTCATCGAGTACTGGGGCCGCGAGGATTCGATCCGCTGCATGCTCCTGTACCTCGAGTCGTTCGGCAACCCGCGCAACTTCGTGCCCATCGCGCGGCGCGTGAGCCGCACGAAAGCCATCGTCACGGTCAAGGCCGGACGCTCGACCGCGGGCGCGCGCGCCGCGAGCAGCCACACGGGCGCGCTGGCCGGCGCGGACGTCGCGGCGGATGCACTGCTCAAGGAGTGCGGCGTGCAGCGCGTCGATTCGGTCGAGGAGTTGTTCGACGTGGGTCTCGCGCTCGCCAAGCTGCCTCTTCCCGCGGGCAAGCGCGTCGCGGTGCTCACGAACGCCGGCGGACCCGCGATCCTGGCCACGGACGCGTTGGTCGGCTCGGGACTCGAGATCGCGGCGTTGTCGAAGCGCACGCAGAAGCAGTTGCGCGCCATGTTGGTGCCCGAGGCGTCGGTCGCGAACCCCGTCGACATGGTCGCGGGCGCGACGGCCGCGAACTACCGGCGCGCGCTGGGTGTCCTGCTCGCCGATCCGAACGTGGACTCGGTCCTCGTGATCTTCGTGCCGCCGATCACGCACGAGCCCGTCGCGGTCGCGCGCGCCGTGTTCGAGGCCGCGCGCGGCTCGAAGAAGCCCGTCGTGAGCTGCTTCATGTCGCGCGACGAGGTGCTGCAAGCGATCGCCCACGAAGCACGACAAGACTGGGTGCCCGTGTACCTGTACCCCGAGTCCGCGGTGCGCGCGTTGGCGGCCCTCGAGGAGCGCCGCAAGATCCTCGCGCGTCCCATCGGCAAGCTGAAGCACTACCGCGTCGACGCGGCGGCCGTTCGCCGCGTGCTGCGACCGGGCTGGTTGGGCGTCAAGGCGCGCCGCGAGTTGGCGCGGGCGTACGGGCTCCCCGCGGTGCCCGGCGGACTCGCGAAGACGCCGCGCGAAGCCGTCGCGATCGCCGAATCGGTCGGATATCCGGTCGTCGCGAAGCTCTCGGTGCCCGACATCGTGCACAAGTCCGACGTGGGCGGCGTGTGGCTCGACCTGCGCGACGAGGCCGCGGTACGCGCGGCGTTCGCCCAGTTGCAGCACCCGCGAGCCGAAGGCGTCAACATCCAGAAGATGTTGAAGGGCGGCCGCGAGGTCGTCGTGGGCTTCACGAGCGATCCGGCCTACGGCCCCGTGCTCATGTTCGGGCTGGGCGGCATCTACGTCGAAGTGTTGAAGGACGTTTCGTTCGCGGTGTGCCCGATCAGCGACGTGCGCGCCAAGGAGCTGATCCGCGAGATCCGCGGTTGGCCGATCCTGGCCGGGATCCGCGGACAAGCCGGCATCGACGAAGCCAAGCTCGTCGACGTCATCCGGAGGTTGTCGCAATTGGCCGTGGACCACCCCGAGATCGCCGAGCTCGAGATCAACCCGCTCTTGGCGTTCCCCGGCGGAGTCACCGTGGTCGACATGCGCGTGCGTGTCGTGTGACCCGGACGAGATTCCCGCTGCCTCCACGCCGACGCCCAGGACACTTGTGCGATTCGAGCCGTGGGACTAGCGTGAGGTTGTCTCAGGTCCGCCATCCAACAACGGAGGTTCTCGTGTCGCTCAGCCGCATCGCGCTCACGGTGGTGTTCTCCGCGTTCTCGTGTCTGGGTGCACGTGCACAGCTCAACGACACCTGTGCTCAGGCCACGCCCCTGACGACGGGCCTCAACGGACCGTTCGACAGCTACGAGTCCTACAGCGCGATCCATCCGAGCTGGAACGGTCAGGACCCGGATTGGTATCGCGTGACGGTTCAGCCGGGGCAAGAGATCCGCGTGACCATCGCGGTCACGGGATTCAGCGGCCAGCCGGGGAACCTCATCACGGGATCCTTCGTCGGTCCTTGCCCGGGCTCGCCCCTGTCCGACCTCTGGGACAGTGGGCAGCTCGTGTGGAGCAACACGACGACACAGGCCTTGGACTACTACCTGCTGTCGTACGCGTTCGTTTGGGTCGAGGGTACGTTCACGGTCTCGTACACGGTGGACGTCGAGATCGGTTTCTCGCCGGGATGCGCGAGTGCGACGGAAGATCACTTCGAAGTGGGCCCCGGCATCCCCGTTCCGATCGCGCCCGGCACGCACACGGCGCTCTTCGCGAGCTCCGCGAACACCGACGAGTACACGTTGCGCGTGCCCGCGGGTACGACCCTGCGCGCCCAGATCGACTTCCCTCCCGCGCAAGGTGACCTCGACCTCGAGATCCTCGACGGACCGACGACGCTGATCTCGAACGGCGTGACGGGCCAGGAGTCGATCGTCCACGCGACGACGACCACGACCGCGTTCCACGACGTCGTCGTCCGCGTGGCGCCGAAGGTGGGCTTGTCCGAGATCTGCAACACCTACGACCTGCGGATCGACGTGCTGCAGCCCGCGCTGGGGACGAACTACTGCCTGGCGGGCGTGAACAGTTACGGCACGGAGGCGCGGATCCTGCCCGCGGGTTCGAATTCGGTGGCGGCGAACTCGCTCTCGTTCGTGTGCCAGGCCTTCCCGAGCACGAACACGGGGATCCTCGTCGCGAGCACGAACCAGGCTCAGGTGCCCTTCGGCGACGGTTTCCGTTGCGTCGGACCGGGCGTCGTCCGACTCGCGGCGACGGCCGCCAGCCAAGGAGTCGCGGTGTACACCGTGAACCTCGCGCAGGGTTCCGGTACCGCGATCACGCCGGGATCGACGTGGAACTTCCAAGCCTTCTACCGCGACAACGCGCTTCCCGGCGGATCCGGCTTCAACCTGACGGACGCCGTGTCGATCCCGATGACGCCCTGAGCTCGCGCCGAGGTCTCGGGTCCAGCTCGGGGACTCGGAGCTTGCGCACCGGTCGGAGCCTCTGCGCCGATTGGAGCGTGCGCGCCGGTCGGAGCCTGTGCGCCGGTCGGAGCTTGCGCGCCGGTCGGAGCGTGCGCGCCGATCGGAGCGGACTCGCGCTCGACCGAGCCGCCGCGACGACGGCCCCACCACACGAAGGGTGCGGATCGAGCACCGACGACGCACGCGAGCTTGACTCGCGTCGACGAGGGCCGACGATGGCGGCCATGTCGCTCCAACGCACCCTCGCCTGTCTGTGCCTCTTCGCCGCCCTGACTTCGTGCCAGACCGGCGGAAGCCGCGTCTCGCGCATCTACGACGACTTGGCGCGCGAGGTGGCCGGCGCCGATCCCGTGAAGTTGCCGCCGCGCGACGCCGAGGAGCGCCACCAACGTCGCGCGGACGACGTGCGCGCCATCGTCGAGCACGAGGGTGTCGCGACGGCCGAGGACTGCTTCAAGGCCTCGGTCGTGTTGGTCGACACGAAGCGCGTCGCCGATCTCGAGTTGGCCGAGACGCTGGCGCGTCGGGCCGCGGAGCTCGGCGAACCTCGCGGCCTGCGCGTCGCGGCGGAAGCGATCGACAAGCGCGCGATGGTCACCGGCCGCCCGCAGAAGTACGGCACGCAGTTCGTGTTCGAGTACGTGCTCGATTCATGGCGCCTGTACCCGGTCGAGATCGCCACGACGGACGAGGAACGCGCCGCGATGGGCGTGCCGTCCTACGCCGACCTGCTCGCGTCCGAGGACGCGATGAACGTGGCACACGGCAAGAAGCCCCGCAGCCGCTGATTCGCGGCGCTCGTGCGCAATTCGAGCGACGCGAGGCTCGTGGCGCGCACGCAGATGTTCATACGGAGCCAGGCTCGTGTTGAACATCGCACCGGAAGCCGCGGCCAGCTGCGAGTTGCTTGCGCGCGATGTTCAACACGAGCCTGGCTCCGTATGAACATCCGCCCTCACAGGTGCCGCAGCACGTGATCGACCTCGTCCGCGCTGCCCATGATCACGCTCGTGCGTTGGTGCAGCGTCTTCGGAACGATGTCGAGGATGCGGTCCTTGCCCGCGAAGGCCTTGCCGCCGGCTTGCTCGACGATCATGGCCATCGGGTTGGCTTCGTACATGAGGCGCAGCTTGCCTTCGGGCGACTTCTTCGTCGGCGGATAGAAGAAGACGCCGCCCTTCAAGAGCGTGCGGTGGATGTCGGCCACCATCGCGCCGGCGTAGCGGCTCGAATAGCCGCTGTTCTGCGCCCAATCGAGATAGCGCTGGTAGCCGTCCGGGAACGTGGGCCGGTTGCCCTCGTTGACCGAGTACGTCTTGCCCGTCTTGGGTAGCTTCATGTTCTCGGCCACGCGCAAGAACGCGCCGATCGACGGATCGAGCACGAACATGCTCACGCCGTTGCCGGTCGTCAGCACGAACACGGTCGAGCTGCCGTAGAGGATGTAACCGGCCGCGACTTGCTTGCTGCCCGCTTGCAAGCACGAGTCTTCGGCCTTCGTCGTCCGGCGATCGTGGCGCAGGATGCTGAAGATCGTGCCGACGCCGCCGCACACGTCGAGGTTCGACGAGCCGTCGAGCGGATCGAACAGTACGACGTAGGGCCGCTCGCCCTCCGCGTTGCGCTGGATGATGATCGGCTCCTCGTTCTCCTCGCTCGCGACGACCGCGACGCCCGCGCGCGAACCGAGGCAGCGCAACAGCGTCTCGTTGGCGATGACGTCGAGCTTCTGCTGCGTCTCGCCCTGCACGTTCTCGCTGTCGAGCGCTCCGAGCACGTCCTGGATGCGCGCGCGGCGGATCTTGGCCGAGATCACCTTGGCCGACAGGGTCAGCGCCGACAGGATCCACGAGAACGTCCCGGTCGCTCCGGGGTGCTTGCGCTCCTCGGCCAGGATGTGGCTCTGGATCGTGGTCAGGTTCTCGCCGCCCGTCAGGGCCAGCTGTTCGAGGTCGGAGGGGGTGTTGCTCATCGGCGCCATGCTACCGGCCCCCCGGCCGCACCGGAGGCTGGCCCCTTTCGCTGTGCTTGGACTCGGAGCGCCCCTCCCAAGGGCCCCCTGCCTCACCTCCGGGAGGGTCCCCATCCGCGTTATGAGTCGAGCCCATCCAAGGGTGCCAGTTTCCCTGGGGGCCTGCCGATCGTTGGTATCATCGCATCCCGATACCATGATCGGACTCACCGGAACCTCGCGTCTCCTCAAGGCGCTGGCGGACGAAACCCGCCTTCGCATCCTCCACCTCCTGGCGCAGGAGGAGCTCTCGGGCTCCGACCTGATGGAGATCCTCAACATGGGGCAGAGCCGGGTGTCGACGCACCTGGCGCTGCTCAAGGAAGTGGGTCTCGTCACGGACCGACGCCACGGGCGGCGCACGCTCTACACGTTGATGCCCGGACCGGCCGCGGGGATGTGGGACAGCGTCGTGTCGGAGAATCGATCGAGCCCCGAGTTCGAGGCCGACTTGGCCGGGCTCGAGGCGTTGCGCGACCGACGTCGCGACGATTCGCGTGCGTACTTCGACCGTGTCGCGGCCACCTTCGGCGAGCAGATCTTGCCGGGTCGCACTTGGGAAGGTCTGGCGCGCGCGCTCGTGCAACTCGCGCCGCGCGGTCGCTACGCCGACCTCGGCATCGGCGACGGACTGCTCACGCTGCTCTTGTCTGAGGTCGCGCACACGGTGACCGCCGTCGACATCAGCCCCGAGATGTTGGCGCAGCTCGCGGCGCGCGCGACGAAGCGCGGCATCACGAACGTCGAGACGGTCGAGGGCGACATCGAGAGCTTGCCTCTCGCCGACGCGTCGTACGACGTCGCTGTGTTGAGCCAGGCGCTCCACCACGCCAAGTCGCCGCGCACGGCGTTGCTCGAGGCACGCCGCATCTTGATCCCGGGCGGACGGTTGCTCGTGATCGATCTGCTCGCGCACACCGAGGAGTGGGTCAAGGAACAGCTGCAGCACCGCCACCTCGGGTTCACCGAGAGCGCGCTGGAGTCGTTGATCGTGGAAGCCGGCTTCGAGCGCGCGTCCATCCAACGCGCCGCGCGCGATCCGCAACCGCCGCACTTCATGACCTTGGTCGCGACCGCGGTCAAGCCGACGCGGACGACGTCATGAGCCAAGACCTTCGCGCGGCGTTGAACGAGCGCGTGCTCGTGCTCGACGGAGCCATGGGCACGCAGATCCACGCGGCCAACCTGGACCTCGAACGCGACTACCACGGCCACGAGAACTGCGTCGACTACGTGACGCTGACGCGGCCCGACGCGATCCAGCGGATCCACGAGTCGTACCTCGAAGCGGGCGCGGACGTCGTCGAGACGAACACGTTCGGCGCGATGCCGCACGTGCTGGCCGAGTTCGGCCTCGAAGCGCGCGCGCGGGAGATCAACCGCGTCGCGGCGCAAGTCGCGCGCGCGGCGTGCCAGAAGATCGGCACCACGAAGCGTCCGCGCTTCGCGTTGGGCTCGATGGGCCCGGGCACCAAGCTCGCCACGTTGGGCCACGCCACGTACGACCTGCTCAAGGCGTCGTACGGCGAGCAAGCGCACGGCTTGATCGAAGGCGGCATCGACGGATTCTTGATCGAGACCAGTCAAGATCCGCTGCAGATCAAGGCTGCGCTGAACGGCATCCTGCGCGCGCGAGAGGAGAAGGGCGTCGACTTGCCCATCTTCGTCAGCGTCACGATGGAGGTGACGGGCACGATGCTCGTCGGTACGGAGATGGCGGCCGCGATTGCGCTGCTCGATCCGTATCCGATCGAAGTGCTGGGCATCAACTGCGCGACCGGACCGCGCGAGATGGGCGAGCACGTGCGCCTTTTGGGCCAGACGTGCCGCAAGAAGACGCTCGTGTACCCCAACGCGGGTCTGCCACAGCTCGTCGACGGCAAGCCGTTCTATCCGCTCACGCCGGAGGAACTGGCCGATTGGCTCATGCGCTTCGTCGACGAGGACGGCCTGAACATGGTCGGCGGTTGCTGTGGCACCACACCCGCGCACATCGCGGCGCTGTCGCGTCGACTCGGCACGCGCACGGCCAAGCCGCGCAAGCCCGCGCACGTGCCCCAGGTGACGAGCATCTACTCGGCCGTGCCGCTCGTGCAGGACAACTCCATCCTGTTCGTGGGCGAGCGCTCGAACGCGAACGGCTCGAAGGCCTTCAAGGAGAACCTCCTGAAGGGCGACATCGAGGCGATGGTCGCGATGGGCCGCGAACAGGTGCGCGACGGCAGCCACGTGCTCGACGTGTGCACGGCCTACGTCGGTCGCGACGAAGTGGCCGACATGACCAAGGTCGTGACGCGCTACCGATCCGACGTCCCCTGCCCGCTGATGATCGACAGCACGGAAGTGAGCGTGCTCGAGGCGTCGCTCAAGTTGGCCGGCGGCCGCTGCATCGTGAACTCGATCAACCTCGAGGACGGGATGGAGCGCATCGAACGCGTCCTGCCGCTCGTCAAGGAGTTCGGCGCGGCCGTCATTGCGCTGACGATCGACGAGACGGGCATGGCCAAGACGGCGGACGACAAGGTGCGCATCGCCAAGCGCATCTACTCGATCTGCGTCGACGAGTACGGCCTCAAGCCCGAGGACCTGTTGTTCGACGTGCTCACGTTCACGATCGCGACGGGGAACGAGGACGACCGTCGACTGGGCCTCGAAACGCTCGAGGGCATCCGTCGCGTCCGCGACGAGTTGCCGGGCGTCGGACTGCTCCTGGGCCTCTCGAACATCAGCTTCGGCCTGAATCCGGCCGCGCGTCACGTCCTGAACTCGGTGTACCTGCACCACGCGCGCGAAGCCGGCCTGACCGCGGCGATCCTGCACTCGGCGCGCATCGAACCGTTGCACCGCATCGACCCCAAGGCGCGCGAGGTGGCCGAGGACCTGATCTTCGACCGTCGCAAGCCGGGCTACGATCCGCTGCAGGAGTTCCTGCGCCTCTTCGAGGGCGCGCAAGTGACCAAGAAGGCCGCGCGCAAGGTGCCCGAGGACGTGTTCGAGCGCCTGACGTGGCGCATCGTCGAAGGCGAGAAGCCCGGGCTCGAGGACGACCTCGCGCTCGCGATGCGGACGAAGAAGCCGCTCGAGATCATCAACGTCGACTTGTTGGCCGGCATGAAGACGGTCGGCGAGCTGTTCGGTCGCGGCGACATGCAGCTGCCCTTCGTGTTGCAGTCGGCCGAGACGATGAAGGCCGCCGTGGCGTGCCTCGAACCGCACATGGAGCGCGTCGCGGGCGAATCGCGCGGCAAGATCGTGCTGGCGACCGTGCGCGGCGACGTGCACGACATCGGCAAGAACCTCGTCGACATCATCCTCACGAACAACGGGTACACGGTCTACAACCTGGGCATCAAGCAGCCGATCCAGCACATCCTCGACGTCGCGCACGAGCACAAGCCGCACGCGATCGGCATGAGTGGCCTGCTCGTGAAGAGCACGGTGATCATGCGCGAGAACCTGGAGGAGATGAACCGCCGCGGCGTGACGACGCCGGTGATCCTGGGCGGCGCGGCGTTGACGCGCGCGTACGTCGAGGACGATTGCCGTCGCATCTACGAAGGCGCGCTCTACTACGCCGAGGACGCGTTCGAGGGTCTGGCCGTGATGGGCCGCATCCGCGACGGCGAGACGAAGCCCGTCGCGCGCGACACGAAGTCGAAGTCGGTCGAAGCGCAGGTCGAACCCGAGCTCGTGACGGCCGACGTGGCCAGCGCGGTGAAGGCCGTGTCGCTGGTGGGCAAGAACGGCCGTCCCGTGCCGAAGTCGAGCAAGGCGTGGAGCAAGGCGATCGAGCTGCCGCGCGACATCGACTACCCCGAGCCGCCGTTCCTGGGTCCGCGCATCGTCGAAGGCATCCACCTCCAGAGCGTGATGCCCTACATCAACGAGACGACGCTGTTCCAGTTCCAGTGGGGCTACCGCCGCAAGGGCAAGGCCGTCGCGCCCTACAAGCAGTTCGTGAAGGACACGGTGCGCCCGATCTACTTCGAGCTCGCCAAACAGTGCGCCAAGGAGAAGATCCTCGAGTGCAAGGCCGCGTACGGTTACTGGCCGTGCGTGCCCGAGGGCGACACGCTCGTGCTGCTCGATCCCAAGGACGAGGGCAAGGTGGCCGCGCGCTTCACGTTCCCGCGCCAGGACGGCAAGCAACGTCGCTGCATCACGGACTTCTTCCACGTGCACGACGGCAAGCCCGACGTGGTCGCGCTGCAGGTCGTGACGGTCGGCCAACGCTCGAGCGAAGTGGCGCGCGAGTGGTTCGCGGCGAACCGCTACCAGGACTACTTGCACCTGCACGGCTTGTCGGTGGAAGCCGCCGAGGGCCTGGCCGAGTACATCCACCGCCAGATCCGCGGCGAGCTCGGCATCGTGTCCGACGACGCGCGCGAGATGAGCGTGCTGTTCAAGCAGGGCTACCGCGGCTCACGCTTCAGCTTCGGCTACCCGGCGTGCCCGAACATGGAGGATCAAGCGATCCTGCTCGATCTCCTGGGCGCGTCGAAGATCGGCATCACGATGAGCGACGAGTTCCAACTGTGGCCGGAGCAGTCGACCTCCGCGCTCGTGTGCCACCACCCGAGCGCGAAGTACTTCACGATCTGAAACGTGCGCCTCGAGTTGCTCCTGGAGCGCACGGGACCCGCAAGGCGCGCGGACCGAGCTAGGGCCGACGCAACTAAGGGCTGACGAGCGGCTGCGGTGCTTGCGGCCGCTCGAATCGGATGGGCGCGGCCCGCGAGAAGAACCGATAGTCGACCGACTCCGTCGGACGATTCGGTTCGGGATCCGGAGCCAGCCGATCGGATGGCGTGGAGATCGCCCCACCTTCCGACGGGATGTCCCCTGCATCGGGGGACACGGGCGCGATCCGTGGATCCGAGAGCCGACTCGGACTGCCCATCGCGTCGGCCGTCGTCGCCGGCTCGGCGTCTTGGAGGCCCGGTACGTTCGATCTCGCCTGGCCGACGAAGCCGGAATCGGTGGTCGTGTGTGCGCCGGTGTCGCTCGTCGAGCGCGCTCCCGCCGCTACCCGCGAGGCGGATCGACCCGTCTCCACGCCGCGGACGATCCACCACGTGCCCGCCAGCATCGCCACACCCAGACCGATGGAGAACAACGTCCACTTCATGATTCGACTCCGGCCAGTTGGAATCCCGCGATCGACCGCGACGGAGCCCGCGCGAGCACTTCGCCCACGACCAAGCTCACGACGAGGCTCGACCACAGCGAGACCAAGTAGTTCACGTCGTCGCCGACTCCCGCGACGTAGAAGACCGCCTGCAACGAGCGGAAGAAGACCGCGGACAAGGTCAGCGCGTACGAGCGCAACATCCACACGCGGTGCTCCGCCACACGACGGTGCGCGATCCGTTCGACGCCGATCGCCGTCGTGAGGATCCAAGCGACACCGAGCACCAGGAACCCGAGCTGACCGAGCACGCCGCCACGGGCATACAGCGAGAGCTCGATCGCCGCCGGTCCCGAACACCCCAGGACCGACAGGACGTACGCGCGCCCCAGGATCCGATGCGCCGCCGGCCGACGACGCAGGAGCGTGCCGGACACGAGGAGAGGTCCGGTCAAGAGACAGATCGCGCCCCCGAAGACGTGCGCGTAGAAGCACGCGCGCCACGTCGTGTCGCGGACGACGTCCCCTTTCTCGATCAGGAACGCGTGGTTTCGTTCGACCGACGCGTACGCCGACGCGTTGACGACGATCAGAAGCGAGAGCGCGATCACTGCGCTCCACGCGATCCAGCTTGTCGCGCGGCCCGTGAACGTCCGGATCGAGTACCCCATGGTCATGCCTCGACGGCCCGGATGCAAAGCGCGGACCGTCGCCGGGCACGCGTCCGCACGGAAACTCACGTACCGGTTCGGATACGGCGCCGGCGAGGAACGATACGCCGCAGGCCTTTCGTGAAGCGTGGGTCGCCGCGTTCGCTGCAAAGCGGTAGGAGAGCGCGGCCAAGTGGCATCGCACCCCTTTCGGCCCCACACGAACGGCCCCGTGAGGCCCGCGAGCGCTCGACCGGAACGAGCGAGAATTTCACGTCGATGCGCTCGCGGCCCACGAATTCGACGGCCAGCGTCGTGTGTCTGCCCGGCGAGGCGCGTGAGCGATCCGCGCGACTCGACGCTCGCGCGCGGGGTCGGCGGCGCGGCCTGTTCGGGCTCGAGTCGACGCCGAGCGAAGTCCGCGGACGCGGAGACGTGCACGGTTCCGGGGCCCCGCGGATCGGTCCGGCACCCGGATGGAGCCCTCACGGATCCGAGGCCCCTCGCGCCCGTCGGGGAAGGCGCCCGCCGACACCGCGGCGTCGAGCCGTGACGACAAGTCCTCGGGTCAGAGCCGGCGATTCGCTACTGTCTGCGAGCTTTGGTCGACACCCTGCCGAGACCGCCCCGCGTCTCCGTCCTGATCGTCAGCTACAACCGCGCGGACGATCTGCGTCTCGCGCTGGAGGCCGTGTTCGCGACGCGCTGGCCGAACCTCGAGGTGATCGTGGTCGACAACGCGTCGAGCGACTCCTCGCCGCGCGTCGCGAAGTCGTTCGAGGGCGTGACGTTCGTTCCCAGCTCGACCAACGTCGGCTTCGCGGGGGGCAACAACCTGGCGCTCGAGCGCGCGAACGGACAGTACGTCGCGCTCGTGAACAACGACTGCGTGATCGCGCCCGATTGGATCGAGATCCTCGTCGAGTTCCTCGAGAAGAACCCCGCGACCGCCGCGGCCGGAGGGCGCGAGTACTTCTGGAACGACGACAATCCGCTGGGCTCCACCGAGAACCACTTCTGGGGACCGCGCGACGTGCGTCGCAACGGCGAGGTTCCCGCCGCCACCGACCGCGACGACGACGTCCGCGAGGTCGCGACGCTGCCCGGCATGGCGGTGATGATCCGTCGCTCCGCGATCGACGCCGCGGGCGCGCCGTTCCTCGATCCGGCGTACTTCATGTACTACGAGGAGACGGACTTCTTCGCGCGCGTCGTGCGACGGGGCGCGAAGCTGCACTACCTCGCCGCGGCCGCGTGTTGGCACCGCACCGCGGGCCGTCGAGCGTTGAGCCGCAACGTCGTCTATCACCTCGAGCGCAATCGCATCCTGTTCGCGTGGCGCCACGCTTCCGAAGGTCGCATCGAGAAGCTCGAGGCGCGGCTGCGTCGACGCGCGATCGCCGCGCTGTGGCAGGGCCCGGCCCAGTGGATCGTCGGCCGACGACAGAAGGCCGACACGTGCGCGGCGCGGCGCGCGGCATGGCGCTGGGTGCGCGAACATCGCGCGACGCTGCGCGAGCACCGCGCGAAATGGGCGACGATGGGCGTGCACTACGACGTCCTGTCGCGTGCGATCCAGGCGCGCGCGGACTACTACGGAAAGCCGCGGCCCGAAGTGGCCGAGTTGGTGCCCGCCGACGCGCGGCACGTGCTCGACATCGGCTGCGCCGGCGGCGGGCTCGGTCGCACGATCAAGCAGCTGCGTCCGAGCGCGCAAGTGCGCGGCATCGAGCCGGTCGAAGCGGCGGCCGCGATCGCGCGCACCGTGCTCGACGACGTCAGCGTGGGCACCGCCGAGTCCGTGCTGCCGCCCGGGTGGCCGCGGCCGGACTGCATCGTCCTCTCGGACGTCTTGGAGCACACGACGGATCCGTGGGCCGTGTTGTTGCGCTGGCGCGCGCAACTCGCGCCCGGAGGCACCTTGGTGGTGAGCTTGCCCAACGTGACGCACAAGAGCGTGCTCTCGCCGCTCTTGCGCGGGCGATTCGACTACGAAGAGGACGGCGTGCTCGATCGCACGCACGTGCGCTTCTTCACGCGCTCGACGGCGATCGAGTTGATCGAATCGGGCGGCTTCGAGGTCACGAGCCTGAAGCGCGTCGAGACGCCCGCCACCAATCGCCCGTTCGGTTGGATCGTGCGCGGCATCGCGCGGCGACAGATGCGCGCCGAACGGACGCGCGCGGACTGGACGCGCCGCGGGCTGAGGCTCGCGGACCTCTACACGCTCCAGTACCTGATCACGGCGCGCTGAGTCGTGCTCGCGCCCGCAACGCGGCCACGAGCGGCGCGTACACGACGTCCGGAGCGAATTGAGCGCGGGCGAACGCGCGCGCCCTCTCGCCCCATTCCCGCGCCGCGGCGGGATCGCGCAGCAGTCGCACGGTGTGCTCGGCGAACGCCGCGGCGTCGTCGGCCACGAGAAAGGCGCGGCCCGCGCCCGCCTCGAGTCCCTCCGCGCCGACGGACGTCGTCACCAACGCACGCCCCCACGCCAACGCGTCGACGGACTTGATCTTGAGGCCCGAGCCGGCGCGCACCGGGTTCAATGCCACGCGCGCGCTCTCCTGCGCCGTCCGCACGTCGTCGACTTCGCCCATCGCCTTCACGCGCGGTCCCGTGCACGCCGCGGTGCGCGACAGCGGACCGAACACGAGCAACTCGGCCTCGGGCACGTCGCGCAACACGCGCGGCCACGCCTCGGACCGGAACCACTCGAGACCGTGCTGATTCGGCCGGTTGTTCGAACCCAACATCACGACCCGCGGTCGGTCGTCGTCCGCGTTCGGCGTCAACTCGGGCAGGTCGACGCCGTGCCCGATGCACCGCACGCGCTCCAACCCCACCAACGTCCCCAACACGGCGGCCTCGCGCGCCTGGATCGCCAGCACCAGGTCGGCTTCGGACAACCACTGCGCCTCGACGTCGCGCGGCACGAGCAAACCAGTGGGCCGGATGCGCTGCTCGCGCAGCGTCGCGGCGCGCTCGTGCATCACGTCGTGCGTGTCGATCACGCTCAGCACGTCGTGACGACGCGCCGCGCGCGCGAGCGGCCACAGGTTGGCGTAGCTCGCGATCAGGCCGACGACCGGGCGGGACGCGAGCTCGAGTTCCAGCTTCTCGATCAACGCGCGCGGGCACAGAGCCTCGGCGTTGCGCTCGCTCACGAGTCGCCACCACGCGGCCTCGGACAAGAGCCGACGACGACCGAGCACCGCCGCCACGCCGCGTCGCCAACGCGTCCAACGTCGGGCCGCGCGCGGAGGTCGCGCCGGCACGACCGCGAGTTCGTCCACGCGCGACCGCATCGATTCCACGTCGCCTTCGCGCGGGTTGCGCTCCCAGTACAGGTACAGCACGCGGAAGCCGGCCGCGCGCAAGGCGCTCACCAGTTGCACGTTGCGCACACGGTTGCCGTGCGTCGCGGGCGCGAGCGGCACGTCGGCCGCCACGATCACCCAGGGCTTCTCGTTCGATTCGGTTCGGATGCCGGTCACGTGGGTCGAGCGCGGTCGGCGCGCGTCCACGATACGACGTCCGCCGTCGCGGATCACTCCCGCGTCGCCGTCACGGCGCGGCGAGGGCCTTCTCGATCGCCGCGACGAGCTCCTTGTCGTCGGGCTTGACGTTGCTGGCGTAGAACGAGATCGCGCGGCCGTCCTTGCCGACCAGGTACTTGCCGAAGTTCCACGCCGGCAGCTTGCCGGTCGCGGCGCCGAGCCAGGCGTAGACCGGGGACTGGCCCTCGCCGGCCTTGGTCTTCGACTTGGCGAACATGGGGAACGTGACCCCGTAGTTCTGGCTGCAGAACGCGGCGATCTCACCGGCCTCGCCCGGCTCCTGTCCGCCGAATTCGTTGCTCGGGAACCCGAGCACCTCGAATCCACGCGAGGCGTAGCCGTCGTGCAACTTCTGCAGGCCGGCGTACTGCGGCGTGAAACCGCACTCGCTGGCCGTGTTCACGATCAGGAGGACCTTGCCCTTGTACTGCGCGAGATCGACGTCGCGGCCGTCGAGGCTCGTGGCGCGGAAGGCGTGGAGGGTGTTCATGGCGGCGTCGGGAGTCGTCTCGACCTTGCTCTCGAAGAAACCGGAACAAGAAGCCCCGACGAGCGAGGCACAAGCGGCGAAGAGGTGGGCGAGGCGCATGGGGAGGTTCCTGGGTACTGGACTGCCTAGCCTACGGGTTGGCGAGCCCGGCGGATTCGCCTTTCCCCTCCTCGCGGCGGGCTGTAACTTCCGACGCGTTCGAGCACCACGAGAACTCGGTATCCCCATGCGCGCGCCCTTCGTCACACCCGCCCACGTCCTGACCCTGGTCGCCGCTTCGTCCGTCCTCGCCGCGTGCACGAACTCCAACGACGGTCCTCTGCGCGAGTCGTTCCTGTACGGCGCGCACAAGGTCGCGTTCCTGGCCGACAAGTTCTCCGACGGGCGCGACGAGCTGTTCGTCACGAACTACTCGGCCCAGGCGATCCGCGTGTCGCCGGAACTGGCCTTGGGCGGCAACGTCACCACGTTCGCCTGGTCGCCGGACGGTCGCCGGCTCGCGTTCATCGCGGACCAGTTCGCCGACGCGTTGTTCGAGCTGTTCGTGGCCGACGCCAACGGCGCGGGCTCGTACCGCGCGAACGCGGTGCTGCAGCCGGGCGGCAACGTGATCGCGTTCCGCTGGTCTCCCGACGGCTCGAAGCTCGCCTACCTGGCCAACGTCGAGAACGCGTTCGCGGCCGACCTCTACGTCGTGGGCGCCAACGGGCAAGGCAACGTGCGCGTCTCGCCCGGTCTGCCGGCGTTCCGCAACGTGACCGATTTCGCGTGGTCGCCGGACGGCTCGCGCATCGCGTACCGCGCCGACCAGGACACCGACGATCAATTCGAGCTGTACGTGGGTCCGAGCAACGGATCGACGGCCGCGATCAAGCTCTCGGGCGCGCTTCCGCCGGGTGGCAACGTGCTGGCGGGTCCCGAGGGTTTCGCGTGGTCGCCCGACGGCACGCGCGTCGCCTACGTGGCCGACCAGGACACGGGCGGCACGAACGAGCTGTACACGATCCTGCCGACCGGCGTCGGCAACGTGAAGATCAACGGGGCGCTCGCCACCGGCGGTGCCGTCGTGTCGTTCGCGTGGTCGCCGGCTTCGAATCGCATCGCGTTCCTGGCGGACGAGAACGTGGACGAGGTCTTCGAGCTCTTCGCCGCGAATCCCGACTCCACGAGCTTGGTGCAACTCTCGCGCTCTCTCGTGGTCGGCGGCAACGTCACGGAGTACGCGTTCGATCCGACGGGCGCGCGAGTGGCGTACGTGGCCGACGCGATCGTCGACGGGCGCTTCGAGCTCTACTCGGTCCGCGCGATCGGCGTGGGCGAGGTGCAGGTCAGCGGCAACGTCCTGAACGCCGGCATCGTGAACTACGCTTGGTCGCCGGACGGCTCGCGCCTCGCGTACACGTCGAACCAGGACAGCTCGATCGTGCGGGAGCTGTACACGTCGGCGGCCGACGGCACGAACAACGTGCGCGTGTCCGGGACGTTCCAGTTCATCGGCAACGTCGAGGAATTCGCCTGGTCCCCGGGTGGTCGCTCGATCGCGTACCGCGCGAACCAACAGTTCACGACGTTCCTCGACCTGTTCGTGACGAGTGGCACGGGCAGCACCACGCACGTCGTGTCGGGGCCCAACCCCGCGGGCGGCAGCGTGGCGTCCTTCCAGTGGGCGCCCGACGACAAGAACCTCTTGTACCTGGGCGATCAGGACTCGCTGGGTCAGCTCGACCTGTACTTGACCAACGCCGCGTCCGGCTCGGCGCGCCGCATCTCGGGCGGACTCGTGGGCGGCGGCAACGTCGCGTCGGTCGCCCCGCCCAAGCTCTGAGGACCCCGGGGAGCCGCGTTCGTCGCGGTCGCGTTGGCCTGAGCCGCGTTGGCCAGAGCCGCGTGGGCCTGAGCCGCGTGGGCCAGAGCCGCGTGGGTGAGTGCCGTGCTCGGCCGAGTCGCCCGCGGTCGGCGCTCAGAACGCGTAGCCGAGGACCAAGCCGATCTGGCTGTAGTTCGCGTCGGTGGACGTGCCGTCGATGCTCAAGCTCTTGACCACGTCGGTGAAGAGCACCTGACGGTAGTCCAGCGACAGCGACCAGTTCGCGTCGAACGTGTACTCGAGCCCCGCGCGCACGTACGGCCCGAGCGTCCAGTCGCTGCCTTCGCGCGAGTTGGAGAGCGCGGGATCGGCGCCGTAGCTCGCGGACACGAACGCCACGCCCGCCGAAGCGTACGGACGGAAGTGCCGCCACAGCTCGGCGTACCGCCAACGCGCGCCGACGGAGAGCTCGGTCATGGACGCGTCGAAGCTCACGCGACCGATGCCGGGAACGTTCTCGGACCCGTCGTCGCTCGAGCAGTACAAGCCCAACTCCAACCCCACGTCGTCGTCGGGTTGACGGATGTCGGCCTCGAGGGAGTACGCGAGTTGTTCGTCGACGGGACCGAAGGCGGTGTCGGCGCAGCGCTGCGCGACGCCGACGTAGAGCGTCGTGTCGAAGCGTGCGTAGTGTTCGTACGGCGCGACCGCGATCGCACTCGACGGCGCCACGGCGCATCCGGTGGCGAGCGAGGCCGCGATCAGGGTCGCGAGCGACGTCGTGCGGACTCGTCCGCGGAACGAAACGGGCGCGGAAGACGGTGTCGAATCTCTCATCGGGGGAGGCCGCGTCTTGGACCCGCGGGTGCGGCCTACCCTACTCGATCCACGGCGCGGGTTCGACAGCCCGCAGCACTCGAACGACCCGACTCCGGACGACTACCTCGGCCTCCCGAGCTTCCCGATCGCGCCGAAGTCGTCTGGTAGAGTTGTTCACCCCTATGTCAGCCAGCCCCCCCCAAGTAAATCCCCTCGGTCCGAGGGGCGCGCTCCTCGCCGGACTCTTCCTGACCGCGCTCTCGACGCTCTGCCTGGAGGTCCTCGACACGCGGATGCTCTCGGTGATGACGTGGTACCACCTGTCGTTCTTCGCCGTGTCGACGGCGATGTTCGGCATGGCGGCGGGCGCCTTGCGCGTCTACTTGGGCGGTGAGCGCTTCGAGGGCGCCGGCGCGGCGGCCGAATTGCGCGCGCATGGCCTGATGCTGGCGATCGCGATCCCGCTCTGCCACTTGGCGAACCTCGTCATCCGCATCCCGAGCCGCGGCGGCGCCGTCAGCGTCGTGTCGCTGCTGGTGGCCACGCTGGCGATCGCGATCCCGTTCTACGTGTCCGGCGTGATCATCACGATCGCCTTGACCCGCGCGCGGGCCCCGGTGGGCTTGGCGTACTGCGTCGACTTGACGGGCGCGGCGTTGGGCACCTTGCTCGTCATCCCGTTGTTCGCGTGGTCGAACCTGACGACGGCCGTGTTCGTGTGCGGCGCCATCGCGGCCGTCGGCGCGATGTGCTTCGCTCGATTCGCGGGCTCCGGCGGCATGCGCGTTCCGATCGCCGTCGCGATCGCCTGCGCCGGCGCGGCCGTGTGGAACGCGACGACCGAGGTTCCGTTGACGTTGTGGTACGTCAAGGACCGCTTCGTCGGCGCCGACGAGATGGCGGCGGAGCAGTGGAACGTGCACTCGCGCGTCGCGACGATGCGACAGCCGATGGAGACGCCGTTCTACTGGGGTCGCGGCGAGGGCGCGGACGACTACAAGGTCAACGGTCTGCAGCTGAAGATCGACGGCGACGCCCTGACCGTCATGAGCGAATGGGACGGCGATCGTTCCAAGCTCGCCTGGGTGCAGCACGACGTCACCTCGCTCCCCTACCACCTGCGCAAGGGCGGCGACGCGGCGGTCATCGGCGTGGGCGGCGGGCGCGACGTGCTGACGGCCCTGTGGGGCGAGAGCCGCACGGTCACGGGCGTCGAGATCAACGGCATCCTGCTCGACCTGATGAAGGGTGAGCGCCGTCGATTCGCGGGCATCGCCGATCAACCGGGTGTCGAACTCGTGCACGACGAGGCGCGCTCGTGGCTGACGCGCACGGACAAGCGCTTCGACGTCCTGCAGATGTCCCTCATCGACACGTGGGCGTCGACGGCGGCGGGTGGCTTCACGCTGACGGAGAACGGGCTCTACACGCTCGAGGCGTGGCGCGCGTTCCTGCGCGTGTTGAAGCCGGGCGGCATCTACAGCGTGTCGCGTTGGTACGACCCGACCAAGGTGTCCGAGACCACGCGCATGCTGTCGCTCGGCACGGCGGCACTCCTGGATCAGGGCGTGCGCGAGCCGGGCCGCTGCCTGGCGTTGGCCGCGCGCGGGCAGTGCTCGACGCTGTTGGCGTCGACGACGCCGTTCAGCGACGAGGACGTGGCGCGTCTCCGAGAATCCTGCGAGAAGTTCGGCTTCCAACTCGTGGCCGCGCCGGGCATCGCGCCCGAGGACCCGATGTTGGCGGCGGTGTTGCGCTCGACGACGCGCGAGCAACTCGACGCGGCCGTGGCCGACGACGTCTACGACTTCTCGCCGTCGACGGACGAGCGCCCGTTCTTCTTCAACATGTTGCGCGCGCGCGCGGCGTTCACGAACGACGACCGCAGCCGCGCGGGCGGCGTGCTGCGCGGAAACTTGCAGGCGACGAGCACGCTGATGGTGCTCGCCATCATCTCGGCGGTGCTGGTGCTCGTCACGATCGTCGGTCCGCTGGCCGCGCACGGTTTGCCGCGCATGCCCGTGGGCACGTTCGTGCTCTCGATCGGCTGGTTCGCGGCGATCGGGTTGGGCTTCATGCTGGCGCAGGTGGCGTTCTTGCAGCGGTTCTCGGTGTACTTGGGCCACCCGACGTACGCCGTGGTCGTGATCCTGGCGTCGATGATCTTGTTCGCGGGCGTGGGCAGCTACTTGTCCGACCGCGTGAACGTCGTCGCCGGCTCGCGTGCCGTGCGTCGGTTCCCGCTCGTCGCGGCCGCGGTGCTCGCCGCCGGCTACTTCCTCCTGCAGACCATGGTCGAGGGCACGATCCAGCTGGGTTTGCCGGCGCGCTGCGCGCTGGTCGTCGTGGTCGTCGGCTCGACGGCGTTCTTGATGGGTTTCTTCTTCCCGATCGGCATGCGACTCGTCCAGAACATCCAGCGCGAGGCGACTCCGTGGATGTGGGGCGTCAACGGCGCGTGCGGCGTGTTCGGCGCCGTCCTCGCGGTCGTCGTGTCGATGTGGGGCGGGATCGGCGCGAATCTGCTGATTGCGGCCTGCCTGTACGCCACGTTGGCGTGGATCGGGCCGGCGCTCGCCAAGCGCGGCATCGCCGGAGCCTGAGTTTTCCGCGAGATCCTCGCGTCACGTCACGCAGCATCGGTCCACGGCGCCACGCCTCACCTTGCCTCACGCCGCATGGAGGCGCGCGCGCATTCGTGCGTCACCTCGGTGCGTCACCAAGGCGCGTCACCTCGGCAAGACACGCAACGAGACATGAGACACGCGACACGACGTG
>Ga0075163_10000744_pt1 | contig 43103 bp, 34 predicted proteins | sample JI1023141ADNA_FD_71478 | JGI IMG/M metagenome (GOLD analysis project Ga0075163, IMG submission 71478) | Wastewater effluent complex algal communities from Wisconsin, to seasonally profile nutrient transformation and Carbon sequestration -... | ecosystem: Engineered > WWTP > Effluent > Algae...
CCCCACCTACCGCTACGTCGGCAGCACCGCCAAAACGCGCGGCGACTGGGATTCCCTGGGCGACCTGGGCTGGTTCGACGAAGACGGGTACCTGTATCTGGCCGACAGACGGGTCGACATGTTCACCCTCGGCGGCCGCAACGTCTACCCGGCCGAAATAGAGAGCGCCCTGTCCGAACATCCCGCCGTCCTCTCCTGCCTGGTGGTCGGAGTTCCCCACGAAGACCTAGGCCAGGTGCCGCATGCACTCGTGCACGCGGACGATCCGGGTCTCGACCACGCGGCCGTGCGGGCTTTCGTCGCCGAACGCCTCGCGGACTACAAAGTTCCGCGCAGCGTGAAGTTCGTCGACACCCCACTGCGTGATGACGCCGGCAAGGCACGGCGAACCGCCGTCCGCGACGCCGTCATCGCGCGACGGCAGGTTCGGGCTGATCCGTGACCGAACTGTCCAGCGGAGGCACACCGCTGCCGCGTGACGACCGTCGGTACTCCCAACGGCGCAGCGCGTTGCGGCACGGGTATTCGATCAGCGCGTAACTCACCGCGGCCATCGCAAACCCCAGGATCAATGTCAGCGCCAGCACCACGAAGAAGTTCCCGCTGAACATGAACTTGCCGACCATCGGGAAGACCATCACCAACGCCGCGAGATGCCACACGAACAACCCATAGGACCACCGCCCCAGTACCAACATGACCGGACTGCCCAGAATCGGATGCGCCTTGTCAGGCCGGTCCAAGACAAGCGGTGCCAGCAGAGCACCGGCGACGACGGCGCCCATCGACGTCCGAACCACGAACTGGCCGAGGTTGGCGGGCACCAGCCCCTCGGGCCCGGCAAGGGGCGACGCCGAGATCAGGTAGGCGATCACCAGGATGGAGCCGATGGCCCACCGGTTGCGGGCGATCCTGTGCGCCCAGCCGAGTGGACTCACCGTCCACTCCGCCAACAGCATCCCGGCGGCGAACCAGGAGGCGTAGGCGGGCGGCCAGTTCAGGAAGTTCACCCCCGGCGCGGTGTGAATCGGTAGCAGACCCCAGGCGAGACTGACCAACGCCACAGCGGCGATGACCGGAACGCGGGCTCGAACCGGAAGGGTGCGAGCGAACAGCGCCAGAATCGGGAGCGCCAGATAGAAGCTGACCTCAACAGACAGGCTCCACATCTGCGTGAGCCCGGCAGTCAGCGTCAGCGGCACGTACACCTGGGTGAGAGTCAGGTTGGCCCACCACACCGTCGGACTGGCGTGATTGGCCTCCGGCAGCAACGTCAGGATCACCACGACGGCGACCAAATATCCGGGCATGATCCTGACCAGCCTGGATCTCAGATAATGACCGGTGGGCGGGCGGCGTCGCAGCCCTCTCGCCGCGGCGGCGTGGCCGCGCCACAGCAGGAAACCGGAAAGCGCGAAGAACACCGCCACGGCGAGATCGAACCGGTGCAGTAGCCGACCGACCATCCCACTGGACACCCCGGTCTGGAAGGCGACGTGTGTCAGCACCACACCCATCGCGGCGCACGCCCGCATCCCCTCGACGGCGGGCAGATAACTACGCGTTCCCCCCACGCCCTCCGGTGCCACGACCATGTAGACAGTCTGCCCAACCGCCAGGTCGGGCAGACAACCAAGTGTCACAACTCTTACGCCAGCCGAAACATGCGCACCTTCTGCTGTTAGGGTCAGTCCCGGTTTGCTTTCGACCACCCGGACGGGGATTGAGGAGGCTTCGGCAGCGTGAACCGTGCAGGAATGGTGCGTATCGCGGCATTCGGCATCATCGGACTCGGAGCCGCCCTGCTGATCGCCGCGCTGCTGCTCTCGACGTATACGTCGAATCGAATCCAGAAGATCCCGCTGAACATCGATGAGTCGTTGATCAGCGAAGGTACCGGCACCGCATTGGATCCGGCCTCGCTGACCGGTGAGCGATTCGTCATCGACAAGAACGTGCCGCTGTCGGCTCAGCAGCAGATCACCGTCGAGACGCCGGCGAACGCCGATGTGGTGACCCTGCAGGTCGGCTCGAGCGTGCGGCGCACCGACAAGCAGCAGGACAACGGCCTGCTGCTCGCCATGGTCGACACGGTGACACTGAATCGCGGCTCGGCAGAGGCGATCTCCGACGATTCTCATCCCGGCGGCTCGGTGCAGAAGCCACGCACCATCGCCGATGACAAGCCGGCGACCAACATCGCGTTGCCGCACGAGGGTCTGTCCTACCGCTTCCCGTTCGACACCGAGAAGAAGACCTACCCGTTCTTCGATCCGATCGCCCAGAAGGCGTACGACGCCAACTACGACGGCGAAGACGACGTCAACGGCCTGACGACCTACCGTTTCACCCAGAACGTCGGCTACGACGCCGACGGCAAACTCGTCGACCCGATCAAATACGCATCGCTCTACGACAGCAACGAAGACGGCGAGGTCACGGCTCGTGCTGAGTTGTGGGGCCTGCCCGGCGATCCGCAAGAGCCGATCACCATGACCCGGTTCTACGCCGCGCAGCGCACCTTCTGGGTCGACCCGGTGTCCGGCACCATCGTGAAATCCGAAGAGCACGCCAACCACTACTACGCGCGCGACCCGCTCAAGCCGGAGATGGCGATGGTCGACTACAAGGTCACCTCCAACGAACAGACCGTCGAGTCGCAGGTCGCCGCGGCCCGCGACGAACGCGACCGGATCGGACTGTGGTCGCGGGTGCTCCCGATCAGCTTCACTGCTGCCGGAATCGTCGCACTGGTCGGCGGCGCGCTGTTGGGCTACTTCAGCATTCGCGCCGAGTCGGCGCTGATCGATCCTGCGCTCGACACCGCCGATAACGGATTCTTCGGCAAAGAGGAAACCGGGCCGATGCCTGCGGCGGAGGCCACCACCGAGAAACTCCCGGCGGCACGCCCCACTCCGCGGCCCGATCCAGCTGCCCCTGGTCCGCCGGAGCCCGGCGCGTCCTGACCATCGCAACCGCAGGGCCTGCGGCTCGGCGCTGGGTGGCACCGGTGTACGCGCTCGTGCTCGCGCTCGCGGTCACCGGCCCACTACTGGCACCCGGTTATCTGCTGTTGCGCGACGCCGTCTCCACGCCGCGTTCCTATCTGTCGGATGCCGCGCTCGGCCTCACCGAGGCCGCACCGCGCGCCCTTCCGCAGGATTTCGCGATTGCGCTGATATCCGCGCTCCTCGATGGCGGGATTGTCGTCAAGTCGCTGTTGGTCGCGGGACTCGTCCTTGCCGGCTGGGGGGCGAGCCTGCTGTGCCGCGAGGTCCTGCCCGACGCGAGGCTGCCGGGACAGATGGTCGCCGCCACTGTGGCGATCTGGAATCCCTATGTCGCCGAGCGCCTGCTGCAGGGACATTGGAGTCTTCTGGTCGGTTACGGCTGCCTGCCGTGGATAGCTCTGACGGTGATCCGACTGCGGTCCGGACCCGCTCGGCCATGGTGGGGACCCTGGGGCGCACTGGCGTTCTGGACGGCGCTGGCGGGCCTGACGCCGACGGGCCTCATCCTCGCGGTCACCGTAGCGTTGGTATGCGTCGCATCGCCGGGCGGCGGGACGGCCCGATTTCGCTGCGCCACGACAGTATTCGCAATCGGGTTGGGTGGGGCTCTGCCGTGGCTCGCCGCTGCTGCCCTCGGCAGCGGGCTGGGCGCCGCGCCGACGGCGGGCTTGGAAGCCTTCTCCGCACGCGCCGAACCGGGGCTCGGAACGCTGGGCAGTCTGGCCGGGCTCGGAGGCATCTGGAACTCCGCGGCGGTCCCCGTTTCCCGGACTTCGCTCTTCGGGTTGCTGGGCACCGTAGTGCTGCTGTTGGTTGTGGTCCTCGGCGTCCGCACAGTCGCCCGCGTGCCTGCAGGCCGCCCCCTGGTAGTGCTGGCTGTGGCCGGAGTGCTGATGCCGGCCGCAATGGCGACCGGGCTCGGGTTGACCCTGCTTCGCGAGATGGTCGATGCGGTGCCCGGCCTCGGTGTCCTTCGGGACGGGCAGAAATGGGTGGCGCTGGCGGTACCGGGCTATTCCCTGGCGGGAGGCGCCGCCGTAGTGACCCTGCGCCGGTGGGTCCGCCCCGCCGCCGCGGCGGCGATCTGTGCGGTCAGCCTGATCGCCGTGCTGCCCGATCTCATCTGGGGTGTTGGGGGTCAAGTGACCTCGGTGCGCTACCCGATTGGCTGGACCGCGGTCGCGAGCGCGGTGAACGCCGACCCGGGAACTGTCGCGGTACTGCCCACCGACACGATGCGAAAGTTCGACTGGGCCGGATCTGCGCCCGTTCTTGATCCGCTACCGCGATGGTTGCGCCCGACGGTGCTCACCACCGGGGATCTACTCATCGGCGGACAGACAATTCCCGGCGAGGGCGCCCGGGCACGCTCGGCCCGGCAGTTGCTGCTCGCCGGTGCGCCTCCGTCGTCGCTGGCGGCGGCCGGTGTGGGCTGGATCGTCGACGAACGTGACAGCGCGGGAGCCCGGGGAGCTTCAGCGAGGACACTCGCCGGATTGCCGGTTGCGTACCAGGATCCGGATATCATCCTCTACCGCGTCGGGACGGCCAATTCTGTTGCACCTCAACATAACCGAATGATATTGATCGCCGCACACCTGATCTGGGCGGCAATGCTGCCGGTCGGCGCGCTCGCGGCGCTCCGAGCCCGATTTCAGTCCGCCGGAGGCCCGTAGCGCTTGCGATACTCTTCGTGCCTGGGAGCATCGCGCTGACGCGCGATCTCATCGACGAGTTCCGGATCGAGTCCGTGCTGGCGCAGCCGGTGCACACGCCATATCTTGTCGAGCGCGTGGGCAAAGTAGATGAACGGCACGAACAGCAGCGCCCCCATCGCCATATGCATTACCGGCGATGCCGGGATGAGCCACAGCGGCGCGATGACCAAGAGCGCCGGAATGGTGACCCGCCAGAGAGTGCGCCACCGTGCGCCCTTGCCCGCCAGGTCGTTTCGCACCCAGTCACTCATCGAAGCGGGCAACACCTTGCCGTAGCAGTACGCGACGTACTGCAACGCATTCGGGTGGAGTTGATTGCTACTACTCATAGATCGCTCCTAGATCACGCCGCTGACACGGGAACCTTCATGGACCGCGGCCAGGACGCTGCGCATGGCCTCAGAGCTCTGCTCCCAAGAGTACTCACCGCTGCGGGCCTGCGCCTTCGCACCCATTTCGTCGCGTAACACCTTGTCGGCCAACAGCTCCCCGAGACGGTCGACCAAATCGCCGAAATCATCGACAAGGACACCCGTCACCCCGTCGATCACCGAATCAGTCAGCCCACCCGAGGACCGATAGCCGATCGTCGGCACTCCATGCTGTCCCGCCTCGACCACCGCAATTCCCCAACCCTCTTTACGGGAGGGCAGTACATGGACCCAAGACCGTTGCACCACTGAATGTTTCGTGACCTCATCGACGTGCCCGTGAAATGTCACGGCATCGGGGATGCCCAGCCTGATCGCCCGTTCGCGCAGGCGATCACCCCACCAGCCGCCGCCGACGACATCGAGTTCCAGATCGGGAATCTGTCGACGAAGCATCGCCACGGCATCGAGGGCATCCTCGATCTGCTTGTGCGGCACCAGCCGCGACAGCACGACAACCCGCGGCGTCTGCGAGCGTTCCGCCGTCAGGGTATCCGGTGGCGCTTCGTCGAGACCGTTACGGACGACAGCGATACGGGCCGGATCCACACCCAAGTCGGCAAGATCTCGCGCCGACGGGAGGGACACGGTCACGTACTGGTTGCGCTTGTGCAGGCGCGGCGAGAGCCAGGACTCGACACGCCAGCCCATCCTGCCGATCACCGAACCGGCGACCGGCCACTGCTCGCGGTGACAGTGGTGAACCAACAGCGCGACGCGTTGACCGAACGCGAGCCGCGCGCAAAACGGGATGCCGTTCTGAGAGTCGATGACGACGTCCGGCCTTGCATCGCGCAGTGGACCGAGGCCGATCCTGGACGCGACCATCGCGAGCCCCGCCCAGACGTACACGGTGTAGCGCCCCCCCGAGCGGCTGATCCTCACTCCGTCGACCACTTCTCGCCGCGGCGCATCCGCATAGCGTGCAGTTCGCAGCGTGACCCGCACACCGGAGCGAGCCAGCTGCGCGCCGATGCGCTGCAGATAGGTCTCGCTTCCGCCGCCCTGCGGGTGGCCGGTGTCCCGCCAACACAGCAGCAGGACGGAACGAATGGGGTCGGACATCGAGATTCAGACTAAACCGTCGTTAGGGTGGTCTCGATGCCTGTCGCCGAGCTGTTCGCGCAACGCGCAACACTGTCCCGCTCGGTTCGGCTGCTCGCCGAGTTCCGTTACGAACAGCGAAACCCCGCGCGCTTCTACGGCGCGCTGGCGACCGACACCGCCGACATGGTGAATGCGCTGTGGCCCGTCTCGCTGCCGGCCGGGGCAGCTCCGGGCACCATCCTCGACGTTGGTGGCGGCCCCGGGTATTTCGCGACCGCCTTCACCGAGTCCGAATGGGACTACATCGGAGTTGAACCCGATCCCCGCGAAATGCACGCCGACGACCACGCACGTCGCGGCGGACCCGGCACGTTCGTCCGGGCTTCCGGCATGTCGCTGCCGTTCGCGGACGGCAGCGTCGACGTCTGTCTGTCGTCCAACGTCGCCGAACACGTGGCGCATCCCTGGCGTCTGGGCGAAGAAATGTTGCGCGTGACCAGGCCGGGGGGTCTGGCCATCCTGTCGTACACCGTGTGGCTGGGCCCGTTCGGCGGTCACGAAATGGGCTTGACACACTACCTCGGAGGAGCCCGCGCCGCGGCCCGATACACCCGTAAGCACGGCCACCCACCGAAAAACAACTACGGGTCGTCACTTTTTGCCGTGTCAGTGGCCGACGGTCTTCGCTGGGCTGCGGGAACCGGAGCGCTGGTGGCGGCATTTCCGCGTTACCACCCCCGATGGGCGTGGTGGATGACGTCGGTTCCCGGGTTGCGGGAGTTCCTGGTGAGCAACCTGGTGCTGGTGCTGCGCCCCTAGTTCACCACCGACTGCAACAGGTTCTCGTTTTTCGCAGCCGGATCGGTAATGTGGCGCGTATGAGCGCCTACAAAACCGAGTACGACAAGCTGTTCATCGGCGGTAGCTGGGTCGATCCGTCGTCCTCCGAAGTCCTCGAGGTTCGTTCGCCTGCCACGGGACAGGTGGTCGGCAAGGTGCCGTTGGCGCTCCAGGCGGACGTGGATGCGGCCTGCGCGGCCGCACGCGCAGCATTCGATGAGGGGCCCTGGCCACGGATGACCCCGCAGGAACGCGCCGCGGTGATCGCCAACGCGGTGAAGTTGATCGAGGACCGCGCGGACCTGTTCAAGTTTCTACTCAAGGCCGAGACCGGCCAGCCTGCGACGATCGTCGACATCATGCAGTACGGCGCCGCAGTGTCGAGTCTGCAGTATTACGCGACGGCGGCCGACAAATTCACGTGGAAGGACATCCGCGACGGCATCTACGGCCAGACCCTGGTGCTGCGTGAGCCGATCGGCGTCGTCGGCGCGGTGGTCGCCTGGAACGTGCCGCTTTTCCTCGCCTGCAACAAGTTGGGCCCGGCCTTGCTGGCCGGCTGCACCGTCGTCCTGAAGCCGGCAGCCGAGACGCCCCTGTGCGCCAACGCGCTCGCCGATGTGTTCAGCGAGGCCGGGCTTCCCGCGGGCGTCCTGTCGGTGGTGCCCGGGGGCCCGGAGACAGGCAGCGCCCTGATCGCCAATCCGGAACTGGACAAGATCACCTTCACCGGCAGTTCCGTCGTCGGTAAGCAGATCGGCCGGTTGGCCGCCGAGAGGCTCACGGCCTGCACACTCGAGCTGGGCGGAAAGTCGGCGGCAATCATTCTTGAGGACGCCGACCTCGATTCGTCGCTGCCGATGCTGGCCTTCTCCGGGGTGATGAACTCCGGGCAGGCTTGTGTGGCTCAGACCCGGATCCTCGCACCCCGGTCGCGGTACGACGAGATCGTCGAGAAGGTGGCCGGATTCGTCGCGATGATGCCGGTGGGCCTTCCGGACGATCCGGGGGCCGCAATCGGTCCCCTGATCTCGGAGAAGCAGCGCGAGCGCGTGGAGGGTTACATCAAGCAGGGCATCGAGGAGGGTGCGCGCCTGGTGACCGGCGGAGGGCGGCCGGAGGGTCTGGACAGCGGCTACTTCGTCCAGCCGACGGTGTTCGCAGACGTCGACAACTCGATGACCATCGCCCAGGAGGAGATCTTCGGCCCGGTGCTGGCGATCATTCCCTACGACACCGAAGAAGACGCCATCCGGATCGCCAACGATTCGGTCTACGGGCTGGCCGGCAGCGTGTGGACCACCGACCACGCGAAGGCCATCGAGATCGCGGGCAAGATCCGCACCGGCACGTATGCGGTGAACATGTACGCGTTCGATCCGGGCGCGCCGTTCGGCGGATACAAGAACTCCGGTATCGGCCGGGAGAACGGGCCCGAAGGCATCGAGCAATACGTTGAGCACAAGAGCGTGCTGCTCCCCTTCGGCTACACCCACGCGCTTTAACCGGCGAGAAGTTTCCCCAGTGTTCAGGTAGCCGACAGACGAAGTGGACCCGCCTGCGCAACGATTCTGTGGTGCCCCGCAAACCTCTGACCACGTCTGGTGAGATTCCGGACACCGGAATCCCCGGCGACCTCGCTTCGAGGTTGACCATGGCCGAGCAGTACGACTGGCACCAGTCATACCTGCGCCGGCACCGCATCTCGCGACGGAACTTTCTCCGGGGATCGGCCGCGGCTGCAGCCGTGGCCGCACTCGGCGCCAGCCCCTTCGGCCGGCGCGCGTATGCCGCTGACGCCCCGCTCACCCTGGCGAACCGGCACGTCGGCTTCGGCGCCGACGCCTCAAGCCAACTCCGGCTTGCCGCGCAGTTGTCCCGCAGCCCCGGCAACGCCAAGGTGTTCGTCGACTTCGGGCCGACACCCGGGCTGGGTGCGACGGTCGAGGCGGAAGTCCGCAACCTGCTCACCCAGATACCCGACAGCAACGGCGGCGTGCTCGCCGCCGAACAGTTTTACGCCCACGCCCCGATTCACGGTCTGCCCGCACGCGCGCCGCTGTTCTATCGGTGGCGCACTCAGGACGGCCTCACCAGCGACACCACGTCCGCCTGGACCGCGATGCCGAGTCTGCGTACGGAATTGGCGCCGTTCCGCTTCACCATGATGGGCGACCAGGGTGCCGATGCCACCCCCGCGCTGCCGCCGGGCCTACCTCGCGGTCTCTATGACGACAGCTACTACAAATCGGACAACGACCCAGCGGTCTCCCATGCCGACAACGTTCTGAACCAGATCACCCGGGCCAGGCCCGATTTCCACGTGCTCGCCGGAGACATCGCCTACGCCGATCCCTCCGGAATGGGCAAGCGGGGCATGATGGTCCGCTCCTCAGCAGAAGCACCAACCGGTTTCGACAAATTCAACCCGTTCGTCTGGGACACGTACTTCGGTCTCATCGAACGGAGCGCATCGACAACACCCTGGATGTTCACGACCGGAAACCACGATATGGAGGCGGCGTACCCGGTCCACGGGTACGGCGGCCATCTGGCGCGCCTCGATTTTCCCGGCAACGGTCCGGCGGGGTGTCCGTCCGTCTATACGTTCACCTTCGGCAACGTCGCGGTGCTGTCATTGGACGCCAACGACGTCAGCTACGAGATCAAAGCCAACACCGGCTACTCCGACGGCCGCCAAAACACCTGGGTTGAAAGGACTTTGGCCGGACATCGCAACAACCCCGACATCGACTTCATCGTGTGTTTCTTCCACCACTGCACCTATTCGACGGTCGATGCGCATGCCAGCGACGGCGGGGTGCGCGACGCGTGGGGGGGCCTGTTCGACCGCTACCAAGTCGACCTGGTCCTCCAGGGCCACAATCACGCCTTCGAACGCACCGATCCCATCCGTGGCGGCAAGCCGACCACGGCAGCCCCGGACTACTCGACCGTCTACCCGGAGACCGACGGAACCGTCTACTACACAGTCGGATCGGCCGGCCGGCCCCGCTACAAGTTCCAACCCGGTGAACAGGAGTCCTATCGGGGCCATGAAGTCGCTGACCTCTTCGTGCCCAATAGCTACGTGTGGACAGCCGACGGGGCCAAACAAGCCGAAGCGGTCGAGTGGTCCCGGGTCCGGTTCCGCAACTACGCCTTCATCCGTGTCGATGTACGGCCCGGAACACTCTCCAGCGAGATGGACGTGGTGGCCATCGACGAATACGGCAATGAGTTCGACAAACTCACCTTCCGACGGCAGGTGCGGCCCTGACCGCCAGGCAGCATCAGTAGACGGCGCGAACGATCATTTCGGCAACCGCCGCCGGCTTTGACACACCATCGATTTCGATGGTGTGCAGCACGGTCAGGTTGGCGGTGCTGTCGTCGACAACAGTGACGTCCGTCAGCTGCGACCGAACCCTGATGCGGCTGTCCACCGGCACCGCCGCCAGGAAGCGGACTTTGTTCAGCCCGTAGTTGATCGCCAGCTTGGCGTTCTCGAGCCGAAAATTGTCCTTCCCCAGGGCCGGAACCAGGGACAGGGTGAGAAACCCGTGAGCGATCGGGGCGCCATAGGGGCTTTCAGCCGCAGCCCGCTCGACGTCGACATGAATCCACTGGTGATCACCTGTGACAGCGGCGAATTCGTTGATGCGCTTCTGGTCGATGAACATCCAGTCGCTGACCCCGAGTTCTTCGCCCACCAGGGCTTGAGCCTGCGCAATGGATCCGATGGCCTGCATCAGAACACATCCTCCCCGACGTCCATGATCGACAGATCGACCGATTCGAGAATGCTCCGTTCCGACGACAGCCGCGGCAGGACGTTGCGCACGAAGAAGTTCGCCGCGGCCACTTTGCCGGTGTAGAACTCCCGCTCGCGCGGGTCCGTCTCTCCGTCAAGTGCTTTGACCGCGATTTCGGCCTGCTGCAGTAGGAGCCAACCGATCACCAGGTCACCCACGGAGAGCAGGAACGACACCGATTCGAGGCCGATCCGGTAGAGCTCACGCGCATCGTCCTGTGCCGAGAAAAGGAATCCGGTCATCGCGGCCGCCATCGCGCGGGTGTCGTCCAGTGCGGCACCGAGCAACTGGCGGCTCGATGCCAACTCGGCGCGGGCATCGGCGTTGTTCAGGAAGCCTTCGATCTGCGCAACAAGGTGTTGCAACGCCCCGCCGCGGTCGCGGGCGATCTTGCGGAAGAAGAAATCCTGCGCCTGGATAGCGGTGGTGCCCTCGTACAGTGAATCGATCTTGGCGTCGCGGATGTACTGCTCGATCGGATAGTCCTGCAGGAATCCCGATCCACCGAAGGTCTGAAGCGATTCGGTCAGACACTGGTACGCACGCTCGGAACCGACCCCTTTCACGATGGGCAGCAACAGATCGTTGACACGTTCGGCCATCGACGCATCCGCGCCTGACACCACAGCGGCCACCGCCGGATCCTGGTGTGCGGCCGTGTACAGATACAAAGCACGCAAACCTTCGGCGTAGGACTTCTGCACCATCAGCGCCCGGCGCACGTCGGGGTGGTGAATGATCGTCACACGCGGCGCCGTCTTGTCCGTCATCTGGGTCAGATCGGCACCCTGAATCCTCGTCTTGGCGTACTCGAGGGCGTTCAGGTACCCGGTGGATAGCGTGGCAATCGCTTTGGTGCCGACAAACATCCGGGCATATTCGATGACCTTGAACATCTGGGCGATGCCGTTGTGAACATCACCTACCAGCCAGCCGACCGCCGGCTGACCGTGCAGGCCGAGGCTGAGTTCCGTTGTGGTCGAGGCCTTCAGGCCCATCTTGTGTTCGAGGTTGGTGACGAAGACGCCGTTTCGCGCACCCGGCTCACCGGTTTCAGGATCGAACATAAACTTGGGCACCAGGAACAGGCTCAGGCCTTTGGTGCCTGGTCCCGCGCCCTCAGGTCGTGCCAGGACTAAGTGCAGGATGTTCTCGAACAGGTCATCGGTGTCGCCGTTGGTGATGAATCGCTTGACGCCCTCGAGATGCCAGGTGCCGTCGCCGTTGTCGACGGCCTTGGTGCGGCCGGCGCCGACGTCGGATCCCGCATCGGGTTCGGTGAGCACCATCGTGGCCGCCCAGTTGCGCTCGACCGCGATGGGCGCCCACCGGCGCTGCTCCTCATTGCCGATGTGGAACACGATGTTGGCCATGATCGGTCCGGCCATGTACATGAAGACAGCGGGATTGGCGCCGAGCGCCAGCTCGTTGATCGCCCATGTCACGGCGGCCGGGGCGGGCATTCCCCCGACCTCTTCGGCAAGGCCGACCCGGAACCACTCCCCCTGCCCCCAGGCCCGGACCGATTTCTTGAACGGCTCCGGAATGGTCACCGCATGGGTTTCAGGGTGGAAAACCGGCGGGTGCCGATCCGTCTCGGCGAAGGACTCCGCTACCGGTCCTTCGGCGAGACGCGCGGCCTCGGCAAGCATCTGCCGGACGGAGTCGCCGTCTAGGTCACCGAACTCCGCACCGTCGAGAATCTTCTCGAGCGCGAGAACTTCGAAGAGGTTGAATTCCAGATCTCGGACATTGCTTTTGAAGTGGCCCATTGCCTCCGCGCCTTCCAGTCATGGGTGCGCCGAGCCTAACCCGCGCCGATGGGCGCCCGCCCCTGGGTGCGTCCAGATTGTTGTGTAAACGACGGCAATCTCCGGCCTCAGCGCCTGACCGTCCAGCGGGCACAGAGAAACTCGCCGTTGATCGTGCTCTCCGCCAATGTCCATTCCGATCGTGTCGGGAGCACCGGCGAACCGCCACCCAGGCTGCACGGCGCGTATGCCACCACCATCTCGTCGACCAGGCCGGCCGCAACGAACTGGCGCGCGGCCTCGCCGCCGCCCACCACCCAGACGTGCCCAGCGCCGGCCGCGGCCACCAGATCGCGGTGCAGTTCGGCGACGTCGCCGCTGAACGCTCGCACGGGATGTCCCGGGACCACGATCTCAGGTCGATGCGTAAGCACCCACGACGGCTGCGGATACATCCACGGGCCGGGCTGGTGTGCGACAAGCCACTCATAGGTGGCCGACCCCATGACCAATGCTCCCACCGTCTTTTCGAACGCCCGGTAGCCGAAGGGTCCGTCGACATCGATCGTCCGGGTGGTCAGCCAGCTGAGGCTCTGGTGCTCGTCGACTATGTAGCCGTCGAGACTCGACGCGGTGAAGTAGACGGTGGCCACAGCGACGCCCCCCGAGTGCCGCGGCTAGCTACCCGTCCAGTTCGGGGCACGTTTCTCGGCGAACGCAATGGCGCCTTCCTTGGCGTCGTTCGAGGTGAACACGGGCATGAGGATCTTCATTTGCTCCCGCCACTGATCGGCTGGGTTCCATCCACGCGACTCGGTGATGATCCGCTTGGTCGCGGCCACGGCCAGGGGGCCGTTAGCGGTGATCCGCTCGCCGAGGGCGAGCGCTGCCGCGAGTGCCCCGCCCGGCTCGGCCAGCACATTGACCAAGCCGAGTTCATGCGCGCGCTCGGCACTGAGACTGTCTCCGGTCAGAGCCAACTCCATGGCGATCTGGTAGGGAATGCGCTGCGGCAGGCGCAGCAACCCACCACCGCCTGCAACCAACCCCCGTTTGACCTCAGGAATGCCGAAAACCGAGTTGTTGGCGGCGACGATCAGGTCCGTCGCCAGCGCCAATTCAGTGCCGCCGGCAAGAGCGAATCCTTCGACGGCCGCGATGATCGGCTTGGCGGGCGGCCGCTCCGTGAAGCCCAGTCCGCGGCCCTTCGCGAGAACGTTCTCGCCGCGGGCAAATGCCTTCAGATCCATACCGGCACAGAATGTTCCACCGGCGCCGGTGATGATTGCCAGGGACAATCCGGGATCGTCGTCGAGCGTGTCGACGGCTGCCGCCACCCCGTTGCTCACCGCGCCGTTGATGGCGTTCTTGGCTTCGGGACGGTTGATGGTGATGATGAGAATCCGGTCGTGCCGTTCGGTGAGAACGGGCGCTTCACTACTGGGTGCGTCGGTCACTTCCCGATCGTAACGACCCAAGGTTTGAAGGCCGGGTTTTCGCCGGTACCATCAAAACTAGAACACGTTCCAGTGCGCCTTCGCCCGAAGGGAACCTTTCACCGGGAGGAAATCGAGTTGTCCAGGGCATTCGGATATGTCCATGGCGTGCCGCAGCGCACCCTCGTCGAACTCGTCACCACACACAGACTCGTGGTGATCGACTGATGGATCTGCTCTCGCGACTCTCAGGTGTCGGTGACGCGGTCGGCACGGTGACGGCCTTGGCCAAGGCGGGGTTCCTCGCACCGATGCGTCCGGACCGGGCAGTGCGCATGATGGCCGCAGCCAGAAGCGAGGGACTCTCCCTCACAACAGGTTTCGCCACTGCGGCACGGCGCTGCCCAGAGCGGCACGGCCTCATCGACGAACTCGGCGCGTTGACATGGCGGGAACTCGAAGATCGGTCCAACGCGCTCGCAGCCGGATTACAGCACCTTCGCGACGGCCGTCCCAAGGTTGTCGCAGTGATGTGCCGCAACCACAGAGGATTCGTGGAATCCCTGGTCGCCGTCACCAGGATCGGGGCGGACCTCCTGCTGCTCAACACCTCGTTCGCCGGACCGGCACTGGCCGACGTCATCGCACGGGAAAGCGTCGACGCGGTCATCTACGACGAGGAGTTCGCCGAGTCGGTTGACCGCGCACTGTCGGACAACCCGAAGGTTCGTCGCATCCTGGCATGGACCGACCGCCGCACGCCGGGTCAGACCGTCGAAAAGCTGATCCACACCAACCTCGGCCGACGTCCCGCCAAGGCCTACCACAAGAGCCGCCTGATCCTGCTCACTTCCGGAACAACCGGAACACCCAAGGGCGCCAGGCACTCCGGCGCTGGAGCATCGAATCTGGTGCCGATTCTGAGACGCACCCCTTGGCGACTTGAGGAGACGACCGTTGTCGTTGCGCCGATGTTCCATGCCTGGGGCCTCTCCCAACTCGTGTTCGCATCTGCGATGGCATGCACGGTGGTGACGCGGCGCACGTTCGATCCCGAGGCAACCCTGGCGCTCGTCGCCCGGCACCAAGCCACCGGACTGTGCGCGGCCCCGGTGATGTTCGACGAGATCATGGATTTACCTGACGATGTGCGCCACCAGTACAGCGGAAAGTCCCTGCGGTTCGCCGCCTGCGCGGGTTCGAGGATGCGAGCGGAAGTGGTCACAAGATTCATGGACGAATTCGGCGACATCATCTACAACAACTACATTGCCACCGAGGCCGGAATGATCACCACCGCAACTCCAGCCGATCTACGAGCGGCGCCCGATACCGCTGGAACACCGGCGGCGGGAACCGAAATCCGCATCTACGACGCGCAATTCGACGAGGTTCCCGTCGGGGAGGTGGGTCGGATCTTCGTCAAGAACTCAACCCAGTTCGACGGCTACACCTCCGGTAACACCAATGACTCCCATGACGGGTTCATGCCATCTGGCGACCTGGGGCGCGTCGATGAGAACGGTCGCCTCTTCGTGGTGGCCCACGACGACGAGATCCTTCGCAACGAGCTCACCACACGCGGCGACGCCGGTGGTGCTGGTGGTGGCGCCGGGACCGATGGTTAGGCCGCGACGGGCAGTGCGTCTTCTCCGTAAGCCCCGCCCCATCTCTCGCGCAGCGCTCGAATTGCTCAACGCCACCAATGGTTTTCGGCCCCTCGGCCGGAAGGGTTACCGCACACTGGCATTCTTCTGGTTCGGCTGGCCAACCTCGGAGGTTCCCGGCTACTACCTGGCAGCATCAATGCTGGACACGCTTCGGCGAGCACTGCGGGGCGACTTTCGGGGCCCGCGCGGTGCCTTTGCCGTTGCACTGACGGCGATTTCGTGGCTTGTGCTGATCGCCATCCACCGGCGTGGAGTGACCACACCAAGGCCAGTCCTGCGCGCGGCACTGGTGGACGGTCTCGGACCGGACTACATCGAAGTCCTGCAGAGACTGCCTGCGACTCCGTCACCATCGGGTCGCCCCACCGCATGGCGGACCACAACGTCACGACGGCGGTACGTCGAGAGCGTCAACATCGTGCACTACGGGCCCCACGGTCGGGCGAACCTCGCCGATGTGTGGCGCAAGCGCGATCTGCCCCGCGAGGGCAAAGCGCCGGTGCTTGTTCAAGTGCCCGGTGGCGCATGGGCTTTGGGCTGGCGCCGACCGCAGGCCTATCCGCTGATGAGTCACCTCGCCGATCGCGGTTGGGTGATCGTGGCTCTGAACTATCGCGTGAGTCCACGCAATCGCTGGCCCGACCACATCGTCGATGTGAAGCGCGCGCTGGCGTGGGTGAAGGAAAACATCGCGGACTACGGCGGCGACCCGAATTTCGTTGCGATCACCGGCGAATCGGCCGGCGGCCATCTCGCCGCGCTGGCTGCGCTGACCTCCGATGACCCGACCTGGCAGCCGGGGTTCGAGAATGCCGACACTTCCGTCGTCGCCGCCGTGCCGATCTACGGCCGCTACGACTGGCATTCCGCCGACGGCGAAGGACGCCGGGAATTCGTCGGCTTCCTGGAGAAGTTCATCGTCGGCCGGTCGTTCACCCGTTATCCGAAGATCTTCACCGACGCATCTCCGATCGATCGGATAAACAAAGGTGCACCACCCTTTTTCGTGGTGCACGGCCAACACGACTCCGTGATCCCCGTCGTGGAAGCACGCGAGTTCGCGGCCAAACTGCGCAAAGTGTCGACATCTCCGGTGCTGTACGCGGAACTGCCCGGTGCACAGCACGCATTCGACGTCTTTCCGTCACCGCGCGCCCACGTCAGCGCCGAAGCTGTCGGGGAGTTTCTCTCGTGGGTCTACGCACAGCGAGACGAATCACATTGACACCGGTGCGCCATGGGGCGCAGCATAATTACATTGCGCCGGCACGTTCGCGTGTCTCGATCGAGAGGAGGTGAGGACGAGATGAGTCCGGGAAATAGTAGCTCTCAACCCAGTGACATTCCTGCACACACTTCGTTCGATTCCGTTCCCCGGTCGGCTTTTCGCCTGATTCTCTCCTGATCAGTGCGGTGCGCTCGCCGGGCTGATCCCTGGCGAGGAGAGAACAATGTTCACCATCACCCCGACGTTCACCATCACCCCGACGTTCACGACCACCCCGACGTTCGGCGCGGCTGCATTCACCGAGTCCGATCTCGTCAACGTCGCTGCACGCGCTGTCGCCGTTCCACTCAGGGAGATCTACGGCCTGCTGTGGCGCGCGGGGGTCCTTGAGATCGCCTCCTGACCCCTCGATCCGATGAAAAGTTAGCTGGCGGCCTGTTGATTCGTGTCGACAGGCTCAGCCAGCACACTCTAGACTCGGCCGACATCGCGGCGGATGCCTGCGATCTACGACCCCACTGGAGGCGCGCCATGGTGCTCGATGTCAATGCAGAGGCTGTCACCGGCTCGGCGGCCAACGAGAGCGCGATCAGCGCTGAATTCGCCGCTTCCACCGCCGCAGCCGCGGCCGCCCTGACCTGCGTGCTCCCGATGGGGGCCGACCTTGACTCGGCGGCCTTCGCCGCCGCACTCAACGCCACCGGCGCGTCGTACCTCGGCGTCGCCACCCAACATCTCGCAGGCCGCGCGCAATTCGCGCAGGCCCAGGGCGTAGCGGCAATGACTTACACCGCGGCGGACATGGTCAACAACACAGCCCTGGCGTTGTAGAGGTTGCCGTAACCGATGCCTGATCCCGCATGGCCGTGTTCGCCGCCTGAAGTCAACTACCTGCGCCTGACCGGTAATGGTGCCGGCGGCACCGCGACCACAATCTCAAGTGGTGTCGCCTGGCAGACGCTGGTGGGCTGCAGCGAACTGGCGCATTCGCTTTCGACGCTGAATACCGCGGTCACCGCGTTGAATTTTGACGGCGTCGGGGGCACCAGTTCGGCGGCCGCCGTCACGGGCCTCAACACTGCGCTGCAACTCCTCGCCGACTGGGCACAGGAGAAGCCGCCTATCGTGGCAAGTGCCGTTGCCGCATACGAGACAGCCGTCTCGGCGATGATTCCCGCGGAGATCTCCGTGGCCAATCGCACCGAGCAAGCTGCCAACACCGCCCTGAATCCCCTGGTGTTCGGCGCTTTGACCCCCGCGATCGTCACTCTCGACGCCGTCTATTACGGCGAGCACTGGGCACAGAATGCCGGTGCAGGCGTCGCCTACGGCGCCGCCCTGTCGGGCCTCATGTCAGCGCTGGCCGTGCCACCCCCAAGTGCGCCGGCGGCCGCACCTGCCGTCGGCATCCCAACCGCACCGCCAGCGGAGGCCGCGGCGCCGGCGCAGGCCGCTCGAGAGTCCCTCTCCCCGGCCGAATCACCGATGCAACCGATGCAGGCGGCACTGGGTGTGATGCAGTCCGCATCGGGCATGTTCACGGGGCCTCCGCAAGCCGCCCAGGGCATATCCGGTCTCCCCCAATCGATGATGGGTCCGCTCGGTGCGATGGCCGGCGTACCCGGTGAGTCGGCCGCACGAACGGCGTTACCGCCGGCGACCGTGAACCCCGCGGCAGGTTCGATCGGTGGAACCTCGGCCGGCGGGTATCCCGGCGCTGGAACGACCAGCTACACACGCCCCACCAGCAGTTTCTCGCCCGAGGTGGCCGGCAGGCCAACCTCGCTGAACCCCGGCCTCCTCAGCAGGGCCGAGTTCCGCGGCCCAACGACGTCGGGTTCCGCCGGTGCCGCAGGAGCGGTGATGCCGATGTCGGCCGGGCATGCCGGGATGCTGGGCCGGCAACGCTCCGGAGACGCCGGGAACTCCGTCTCGCACGCCCGCGTCGCCGTAACCGGCGATCAGATGGATGGCCACCGACCCAGCTAACAGTTTGGGCCTCCGCCCGGACTCTGGCACAGTTTGCTGACGAGGGTGAGTAGACACCCGGTTGCCTGGGCCGAATACTTGGCCGCGCATTCCCCCAAGTGGGGGTTCAACCGCGAAAGCAAGGAGAACCGATGACGCTTGTTGTCACGCCAGAGGTCCTGAGGAGCACCCGGCAGGCCATCGAAACGGCACTGGAACACGCGACGGCCATTGCGAACGGCTATCTCAACAGCCATGAGGGACTCGGTTCCGCCGTCTGGAGTGGGCAGGCCCAACTCGCGTCGGTTAACACTGCCGTGCAGATCAACAACGATCTCCAACAGGCCATCACCGGCGGCACCCGATTGGCTCAGGGACTGAGCCAGGCCGCCGCCATGATGGAACAGCACGAGACCGACTCTGCGCACAGTCTCACAAGCTTCGCGGCCAACGCCTGACCCCACGGAGAGGACGCATTCGACTATGGACAACATCACGTATAACCACGGCGCTGTCGCCGACTTCGCCTCCGACGTCACTTCGCGATCCGCGCAGTTGATGGAGATTCACGACGATATCCTTCAGCGCACCAACGCCATTGCCGACTTCTTTCAGGGCGCGGCGGCGGCGTCATTTCACGAAGCCCAGTTACAAATGCTCCATGGCCTTGACGGGCTGATCCAGACCATGAACCACCACGGTCAAACCATCGAATCAGTGCGTGCAGCAGCACAAAACACCGACCAGATGGTCAGTCAGATCTTCTAACCGACAACCGCATCCGACAGGGGCGCCCCACCGGGTGCGCCTCTGTCGGCGTGCGTGTGGAGAACAATGTTGACAACAACCGTAGACGGCCTGTGGGTACTGCAGGTTCTGTCGGGAATCGAGACACTGGCGCCCGAATTGGGCTTGCGCCCCTATCTCCCCAGCGGGGAGTCCACGGCACTGGCGTTGAGTCACCCGATCACCCGGGAATTACGCGCAGCAGGTGCGATCAATCCGGACAACTCGGTGGACGAGACACTGCTTGAATGGCTCACTGTCATTTCCCGTCGCGATATCGCTCTGCTCATGACGGTCCAGACTCCCGCACCGAACGGAGTTCCTGATCGGATTCTGCTGGGGCGATTCGCACGCTGGTGGGTGGCTCTTGAATCGAGTGGCATCACCATTCGGCTATCGGCGGCAGGAACGGCTACTGACCATTCGGGTGCATGTCAGCTGATCAATTCGCACATCGAACGCCTATGCGGCACTATGCAACCCGCCGAATTTCGGCCGATTTCTCTGGAACTCGCACCCTTGCTCGAGCATGTGCGCGATCGACCGGGCCTGCACGCATTTCTCGGCCGGCAGTGTCTCGACGCTGAGCAACTCGACCTCCTCATGAGGGCCGCCGACAGCGAAGTCGCCGCTCAGGCCTCTCTGATCGCACTGCAATCCGGCGTCACCGGGGCGCCGAACCGCACGCAGATCGAACGCGGTGCCGTCACCATCATCGATACCCCCAGCGGCCGGTTGGTGGCGGAACATATAAATCACACCGGCAGGTCATGGCTACTCCTAAGCCCTGGATCGGAGCGTGCAATCTCCGGGGCCGTCACAGCGATGCTTAGCCGACTCCCCGCCCGGGACGAATGGCATTCATTGAGAAAGGTTGTCTAGGTGAGTAATTCATGGTACGAGCCGCACCAATCCGTTGACACCGTCGAATACCACCGGCCGGAGCCCCTTCGGATATCCGACATGGTCGCACCGAGAAAGCTGCCGCCGAGCTCAGGTTGGCGAAAAATGCTGTACAGCAGCACGTTCCAGCGGATCAATCTGGGCGAATCGCCCGCGGAGCGTCGCCATCGCGAATTGCGAACACGCATCCGCCGGCACATCCGCAAGCAGTACGTGATCGGATTTGTCTCCGGCAAGGGCGGAGTGGGTAAGACGACGATGACGGCGAGCATCGGCGGCGTATTCCGTGAATGCCGGCCCGAGAATGTGGTGGCCATCGACGCCGCCCCGGGATTCGGCACGCTCGCAGGGCGAATCGACGAATCTCCTCCCGGTGACTACACGGCGGTTCTCGAGGACACCGATGTTCAGGGTTACGCCGATATCCGAGAGCACCTGGGACAGAACAGCATCGGACTTGACGTTTTGGCCGGGAACCGGTCTTCGGATCAACCCCGCCCGCTCGTGCCCGCGATGTTGACAGGCGTGCTGTCACGCCTTCGGCGAACTCACAACGTCATCCTGATAGACACCGCCGACGACCTGGAACATCCCGTGATGAAATCGGTGCTCGATGCCTGCGACAGTTTGGTGTTCGTCTCCGGGCTCACCGCCGATACCTCGCTGCCCGTCACACGAGCCATCGACGCGCTTCGTTCCATGGGTTATCACGAACTTGTCTCACACAGCGTGGTGATACTCAACGACAGCCGGAACAACTACGAATCCGCTGCTCGCTCCCACCTCACCGAACACTTCACCCAGAGCGGCGCGACAGTCGAATTCATGCCTTTCGATCCCCACCTCGCCCAGGGCGGAATCATCGATACCCGGCACGAGCTACGCCCGAAGACCAGGCTTCGGCTCTTCGAGATCGCGGCGACGTTAGCCGACAAGTACATTCCCGACGCCGACAGGCCGCGCTGATGCCGCAGGTCACCTTTCCCTCGCGGTGCGCCGTCGCGGTGATCTGCGGCGAGCACCTGATCTCTCAGGTGTATCCGGCATCGGTGCCGATCGAAGTGTTTCTCGACGATATCGTCGAGTTGTTCGACGAGGAACTCAAGCGACGGGGCCTGTCCGGGCTGAACTCGGATGTGGCTTACGCATTGCACCGTGTCAACGGCACCCTGCTCGATGTCACCAAGACTCTGGACGAGTTGGGGATTGAGGACGGTACGGCGATCGTGCTCGTCCCCTCGGCTGAGGGCGATTCCTTTCAGCCCCAGTACGAGTCGCTGTCGAGCGGACTGGCGCAGGTCGGCCGCAGGCTGTTCGAGCCAGTGACCGCGGTAACCGCTGCTCACACCGCCATCGCCATCCTGGTCATGGCCGTGGCGACAATTTTCGGTCTCGCTGTCCATGCCCGTGCGCATACCGACTCGGCTGTGTCCGCGATGTCCGCAGTAATTGTCGGGATGCTGTGCGCCGGCGGCGCGGTTTCGGTGCGCCGTTGGTGGCCTGAACAGACCAATCTGGTCGACTACGCAGGTTGGCTTTCGGTTCCGATGCTCGGGGTGGGTGCCGGTTTCGCCGCACCTGGGACACTCGGGGCACCGCATGTGTTCATCACCATGCTGGCGGTCGCGATCCTGAGCATCGCAGTCGTGACCATCACGGGTCGAGGTATCACAACCGCTGCCCTCGTCGTCGCCCTCTGCGGCATCTCGTTGCTCGTCTCCACCGTTCGGATGTGGTGGGCGGTACCCCCGCAACGGCTGGGCATGTTCGCACTCATCGGATTGCTCGTACTCGTCACGATGGCACCGACATTCGCCCTGTGGGCGGCGCGCATCCGGCCGCCCCACTTCGGTTCGATCACGGGCCGCGATCTCTTCCGGCGCGGCGACGGCCTACCGGCAGACACAGTCACACCGGTAGACGAATACACCGAGGATGCCTTCCGTCCGGACGGGACACCGAGCGGGCATTCGATCGAAACAGCAGCCAGACGTGCCAACGGTGCCCTCAGCGGTATCTGCGCGGCGATCGGGATTGCTTTACCGGCGGCGGTCTGGACAACGTTGAAACCAGGCGAGTCGTACGCCACTCCCGCGGCTTTGTTGTCAGCGCTGTTCGTGGTGATATTCCTCAGCCGTGGAAGGGCTTTCGCAGACAAGCGTCAGGCCGTTGCACTGGTATGCGGCGCAGCTGCCGCAGTCTGCGCGGCGGTGGTCCGCTACGCACTATCCGCGTCGCCGGACTACGCACCCGGATTGCTCTGGGGCACAGCGCTGCTCATCGCATTTGCCGGCGCCGCCCTGACGGCGGCGGTGCTGGTTCCGCTGACCCGATTCACACCTCTGGTTCGGATGGTCACCGAATGGATCGAGTTGGTCGCGATCATGTTGGCCTTTCCTCTCGCGGCCTGGGTCGGCGGCCTGTTCACCTGGGTTCGGATGCGATGACCACATCGGCAACCTTCTCCATATTCGGACGAATGTCCGCAACACTGATGGTGGCGCTTCTACCAGCGGTAATCACCGATATTCCTGCTGCACAGGCCATTCCGCAGCCTTCGATCGACCCGTCCCGAGTGCCGCCGGACGCCCGGCCGCAACCGGACCAGCCGATGCGTCAGAGCAATGCCTGCGCAGCCACCATCACGGTGGCCGAACCGAATGTCGCTGTGCCGGCACCGGGCTACACCGCACTCAATATCGGTAAGGCGTGGGAATATTCCACCGGAAACGGCGTTCCCGTCGCGGTCATCGACACCGGGGTAAGCCCCAGTCCGCGCCTGCCGGCGATCGCCGGCGGGGACTACGTCACGGGCGGAGACGGTCTGACCGATTGCGACGCGCACGGAACAATCGTTGCGTCGATCATCGCCGCAGCGCCGCAGGGCAGTCCCATGCCTGCACCGATGCCGCCGCAGCCGGCGTATCCCGCACCCCACGGTGCACCGGCCGCACCACCGCCTCCCGTGAATGCGACCGGACCGGCACCGGCACGGCTCGAACCATCTGGATCACAGCCCCCGGCGCCCGGCGGTGAACCCTCCGTGCCCGAAGGTCCGTCACCGGCGGATCAGCCGGCCAACGGACCGGGCGATCCCAATCCCGACGCACCGGAGGATCCGCAAGTACCGCCGCCGGCGCCGGGCGCGCCCGATGGTGTCGCGGGAGTTGCACCACACGCCACCGTGATCTCGATCCGGCAGTCGTCGCGCGCATACGAGCCTGAGCATGCCGTGCCCGGGGATTTCGAAGCTCACCGCAAGGCGGGCACCATCTCAACACTGGCGAGCGCCATCGTGCATGCGGCGGATATCGGGGCAAAGGTGATCAACATCAGCGTCACGTCCTGCCTGTCAGCGGCCGATCCGGTCGACCAGCGTTCGATCGGCGCCGCGGTCTGGTACGCCGCGACCATCAAGGACGCGGTCGTGGTAGCAGCCGCCGGCAACGAAGGCGAGGATGGCTGCGCTCAGAACCCGATGTTCGATCCGCTCAACACCGCGGACCCACGCGACTGGAACCACGTCAAGACGGTGTCATCACCCTCGTGGTTCTCCGACTATGTGCTGTCAGTCGGCGCCGTGGACAACAGCGGAGCGCCGATCGACAAGAGCTTGGCGGGGCCCTGGGTTGGCGTTGCCGCTCCGGGCGTCGGGATTATGGGCCTGTCGCCGCAAACCGCCGGGCCCGTCAACGCGTATCCGCCGCTGCGGCCGGGTGAACGAAACATGCCGTTCTGGGGCACCAGCTTTTCGGCCGCGTTCGCCAGCGGAGTGGCGGCTCTGGTCCGCGCCAGATATCCGGAATTGTCTGCCCACCAGGTGATCAACCGAATCCTGCAGACGGCCCACCACCCGCCGCGCGGCGTCGACAATCACGTCGGCTACGGGATGATCGACCCCGTCGCTGCCCTGACCTTCGACGTGACGCCGGGAGACCGGGTGGCAACCTCTGCGCAGAGTCGTGTCGTGGCGCCGCCGCGGGGGCCGGTGCCCCACGACCATCGGGCCCGAAACGTGGCTCTTGGATTCGCCGGTGCCGTCGGTGTCGCAGTGTTGCTGTCCATGCTCATCGCGCGGGCGCGGCGGTCACGATGACTGCATCCGAACGTCTCTGGATTGTGCTGACGGTCGCAATGCTGACACTTGCCGGCTCCAGCGCCGGAATCGTTTGCGGCAGCTCTGTTTTTGGTGTTGGCCTATTGGCGCTGGCGGTCCCCTGGCATCGGCAGCCGCTGTGGTCCTGGGCGGCACTGTACCTCCGTCGACACCGCGGCGTAGTACTCTCGCCGCCCTCCACGGCGGTCAACGATCGCTGCGCCGGCGGCGTGCGCTACCAAGGTGATGTGGCTGCGGTCGCCGTACAGATCCTTGGGCGTGCTTACGTGCCGACATTGTTGACCGGCTCCAACTCGTCGCGAACGACAAACACCCTCGACGTGGCGCGATTGGCACCGCTACTGGATCAAGGCCTCGGACTGAGGCTCGACTCGATCAGCCTGATCAGTACCGGATCGCGTCGCCGCAATGCCGGCGACTACGCAGCCGTATACGACACCTTGATCGGCACACCCCCGTACGCCGGTATGCGGGAGACCTGGCTCGTCGTGCGCATGCGCGGGCTCGGAAACGCTGATTCACTGAAGTTCCGGCCGAGCGTGGGAAGCGCCGCCGTTGCCGCGGCCCAACGCATTGCCGCCGATTTTCGCCGTCAGGGAATCCACGCCAAAGTGGCGAGCAGCGCCGAAATGCTCACGCTGGAAGGGAAACTCGGCGGGCCGGAACTCAGCCACCGCCACAATTGGCGCAGCGTCCGTGGAGATGCCGGCTGGTTGACCACCTACGCCTACAAATCCGCGGACATCACCACCGAAGCACTGGCCCAGGCTTGGTCACTCCGGGTCGACGGAGTCACGTCGAACATCACCGTATTCCCTGATCGCACCGCAACCGCAACACTCACCGTGCGCAGTGCCCAGCCGCCTAAGGAGCCACCCAACGCCAGGCTACTCACGATGCCGGGCGAACAGACCGATGCCATCGCCGCGGCGATGTGCGCACCGTTTCCACGGCTCCTCAGCATCCGGCGGAGTCCGATTCCGGATTCGCTCACCGTTCCGATTGGACCCTCCGGAGTTCTGATCGGCAAGACCGCGGCCGGCGAACGGCTGCTGGTGCCGATGGCCAGTCCCGGCGAACCCAGCCGGGTGCACATCGCTGCCGACGACACGATCGCGAAGCGGCTCATCATCCGCGCCGCTGCCGCGGGAGATCGGATCACGGTGCACACCAAAGACACTGCGCGATGGGAAAGGTTGCGGATGCCCAACATCGCAGTAGTGGATCAAGCCCGTCCGGTTCCCGGGACCACACTCAGCGTCGTCGATGGAACGATCTTCCCCGCTAATCGTCCCAACACGACCTTCGTCGTGTCGCCCCGGGGCGCGCCCGTCCCGACTACGCCTGACGTCACCATCGTCCAATCGACTCCGACCACAGTGTCGATATCCGCGGCCGGCATCACGTCGGAAGCCGATGTCGAGTTGTTTCGGGCCGAAAACCGCTATACAACAAGCGATCCGGAGGCAACGACACTTCCCGAACTCGAGTTCGCCGAGTGACGATGGCCAACAACACCGCAACTGCGGCCGCCCGCAGGCACTTCGATCAAGCCATGGCAATGGTGGACACCGACGCGATCGCGTCGCGCCGCCACTTTCAGGAGGCAACCGAGATCGACCCGTCGATGGCCGATGCATGGCTGGGCCGAATCGCGATGGGCGACGCCTCGATGGGCACGTTGAAACAGTTGTTCGCCTGCGGTTCTCGCCTGCGTCGCGAATCGAACCGGGTGGGGGCGAAGCTGTCCGCCCCGATCAAGGCGGGCCCTTATCTGTCGATCACGGTCACTGATCATTCCCATTCGGGCATCGCGTTGGCGAGCGCACTCATCGACGACGGACGTTTCCCGGAGGCGGAGTCACTGCTCGACCAGCCTGCGCTGCTGGAAGATTGGGAGAATCATCAGTGGCACCAGCACCTGCGGGCGTATCTGATGTTCGCGACGCAACGCTGGCCCGACGTGATCACCGAAGTGACCCGCACCCTTCCGCCCCAGGCGATCATCTCCCGCGCGGTGACTGCTGCCGGCAATGCGCTCGCCGCGCACGCCGCAGCTCACCTGGGGCAAGCCCGCGCAGCAGTGGAATGGACCGAGAACGCACATGTCGATCCGTCCGAATTCCCCTTGATAACAGCGTCTCTCGCCTACATCCGCGGGATGGCACTCCGTCAGCTCGGCGATGAGGACTCAGCTCAGCTGTCACTGGCCAGGGCGACCATCAATGGCGCTCTGATAGGCCCCGCACACGAGGCCCTCGCCGATCCGCAGTTGCAACTCGTGGTCACCGACAAAGCAGCGATCGACAGCAGAACCGACCGATGGGACTCCGCCACCGAACAGTCCGAGCAAGCACGCGCCGAGGCGGAACACCGCGAAAGACGAACCGAACTGCTGGCGCAAGGACGTGCCCTCCTGGACAACCAAGTCGGACTCACCGAGGTCAAGCACGCAGTCGCCGCGCTCGAAGACCAGATCGAGGTTCGGGCGTTGCGTCTGGCCCACGGGCTGCCAGTGGCCAATCAGACGAACCACATGCTGTTGGTGGGGCCGCCGGGTACGGGCAAGACCACGACCGCCGAAGCGCTGGGGAAGATCTACGCGGGGCTCGGCATTGTTCGGCATCCCGAGATCGTCGAGGTGAAGAGATCCGATTTCTGCGGCGAACACATCGGGTCCTCCGGTCCGAAGACCAACGAACTGATCAACCGCTCGTTGGGCCGGATCCTGTTCATGGACGAGTTCTACAGTCTGGTGGAACGTCACCACGACGGCCGCCCCGACATGATCGGGATGGAAGCGGTCAACCAATTGCTGGTCGCCCTGGAGACGCACCGCTTCGACTTCTGTTTCATCGGCGCCGGCTACGAGCGGGAGATCGACGAATTTCTCGCGGTCAACCCGGGTTTGAGCGGCCGCTTCAATCGGAAGATCCGTTTCGAGTCCTACAATCCCGGCGAACTCGTAGAGATCGCGGCCCGCTACGGCGGTCCGCGCGCCACCGTACTGACACCCGGAGCCCGGTCGACGCTGGAGGCGGCGTGCCGTCGCCTACGGGATCATTTGTCGCCCAACGGAACTCACGGCATCGACGTCATGCAGAACGGTCGGTTTGCCCGCAATGTGGTCGAACGCGCCGAGCGACTGCGCGATTCCCGCGTCGCCGCCCAGAATCGGGCATGCGAAGGGTCGGTGACCATCAAAGATCTGGAAACCCTCACCGAGGAGGACGTCATCGGCGCGGTCACCGACGCGTGCGCCGAGAAGCACGTGCCGATTGCGCTCTGAGCCCGAAGGCAGAACATGCCGCGGCGGCCAGGGCACCGGCGCTCCGATAACGCGCGGCACCGTCCTTTGCCATTGCTGTTGCGATTACGTCATCGATCCGGTCCGGTAGCCACGGCGCACATCGAACTGCCGATGGCGGGCTCGAATGCAGATGGTGACGCACGGTCGCAGACTTGGATCCGGCATCGAAGAACGGGGGCTTACCGGTCAGCAGCCGAAACAGTGAACAGCCGAGGGAGTAGATGTCCGCCCGACCAGCCAGCTTTTCGCCCAGGAGCGCCTCAGGGGCTGCGTAGGCGGCGCTCACGAGAACCATGCCCGTCGCGCTGAGCGGATCGCGCTCCCCAAAACGGCGGGCCAGGCTGAAGTCCGCGAGTAGTACCGGCTCGCCGGCCGCACCCCCGGCACCGCGTCCGATGAGAAAGTTGGCCGGTTTCACGTCACCGTGAACGATCCCCCGATGGTGAATGTCGTCGAGCGCATCGGCGATCCGGGCGACTACGTGGAGCGCTCTCTCGGGCGGCATCCGCCCGAGACGCAGCTGACGGTCGGCGTCGGCCCCTTCTGGCGATGGCCCCTCGACGAAGGGCATCGTCATCCACAACTGCCCGTCGGCTGTCTCCCCTTGATCGAGTGTCGGAACGATATTCGGGTGGTCCAATCCCCGGGCGAGCCGAGCGGCGTTGACAAATCTCAGCCGGAGCACGGGATCCGCGGAGAGGTCACGATTGACCAGTTTCAGGGCTACCTGAAGGTCGTTCGCCTGCGATCGCGCCAGACATACGATGCCCGTACCGCCAGTCCCCAAAACACGGGCGACGCGGTATCCGGCGATTTCGGTGCCGGGCCGGATCGTCATGCGACCAGTATCTCCGGATGCTCGGAGCCACAGAATTCATGCACGTCCAGGGCAAGTTAGGGCGAACTAAGTTGGCATGTCAGGCGGTGTTTGGCTTATCGTTTTAGCAACTGTTGACATAACAGATAGGGCCGCCGTCCAGAGACGCACGGGGGTTTCCCTGGCGGGCGCGGCGACGTTGGCGTATTGGCCGTCCGGATGAACCATGTGAAGGGTCAGGTGCGCATGCCCACAAGTGTCGGGATGTACAACCCCGCTTTCGAGCACGATTCCTGTGGCGTCGCCATGGTCGTCGACATGCACGGCCGGCGCAGCCGCGACATCGTGGACAAGGCCATCACCGCTCTGCTCAATCTCGAACACCGCGGTGCCGCGGGGGCCGAAACGCACAGCGGTGACGGTGCGGGCATCATGCTCCAGATCCCTGACGCATTCCTCCGCGCGGCGTGCAGGGAACACGAGGGCTTCGACCTCCCGCCCGAAGGTTCCTACGCCACCGGCATCGCGTTCCTGCCGCAATCCGCCCGCGATGCTGCCGCGGCCTGCGAAGCAGTCGAGAAGATCGTCCAAGCCGAGGGACTCGACGTACTGGGCTGGCGGAACGTCCCGACCGATGACTCCTCGCTGGGCGCCCTGGCCCGCGACGCCATGCCCACCTTCCGTCAGCTGTTCGTCGGCGGCGCCTCCGGCATGGAGCTCGAACGACGTGCCTACCTGATCCGCAAGCGTGCCGAACACGAGCTCGGCACGAAAGGACCCGGCCAGGACGGTCCCGGCCGCGAAACCGTCTACTTCCCCAGCCTGTCCGGCAGGACCTTCGTCTACAAGGGCATGCTCACGACACCACAGCTGAAGGCGTTCTACCTCGATCTTCAGGACGATCGGTTGGAGAGCGCGCTGGGGATCGTGCACTCCCGGTTCTCCACCAACACGTTCCCGTCTTGGCCGCTGGCACATCCGTTCCGCCGCGTCGCTCACAACGGCGAGATCAACACGGTCAACGGCAACGAAAATTGGATGCGAGCCCGCGAAGCACTGATCAAGACCGACATCTTCGGCTCGTTCGACGACGTCGACAAGATCTTCCCGGTCTGCACCCCGGGGGCATCGGACACCGCCCGCTTCGACGAGGTTCTCGAACTTCTCCACCTCGGCGGGCGCAGCCTCGCCCATTCGGTTCTCATGATGATTCCCGAGGCGTGGGAACGTCACGAGTCCATGGATCCGGCACGGCGCGCGTTCTACGCCTACCACTCGTCACTGATGGAACCGTGGGACGGACCGGCGTCGGTGTGCTTCTCCGACGGCACCGTGGTCGGCGCAGTCCTCGACCGAAACGGACTGCGCCCGTCGCGCATCTGGGTCACCGATGACGGCCTGGTTGTGATGGCCTCCGAAGCCGGTGTGCTGGATCTCGATCCCGCCCGGGTGGTCAAGCGCATGCGACTGCAGCCGGGCCGGATGTTCCTGGTGGACACCGAGCAGGGACGCATCGTGTCCGATGAAGAGATCAAGTCCGAACTCGCCGCCGAACATCCCTATCAGGAATGGCTCGACGCCGGGCTGTTCCACCTCGACCAGCTGCCCCAGGGGCCGTACCTGCGCATGCCGCATCACCGCGTGGTGCTACGGCAGCAGGCCTTCGGCTACACCTACGAGGAACTGAACCTGCTGCTGGCGCCGATGGCACGGACCGGCCTCGAACCGCTCGGATCGATGGGCACCGACACCCCGATCGCCGTTCTGTCGGCCCGGCCGCGGATGCTGTTCGACTACTTCCAGCAGTTGTTCGCCCAGGTGACCAATCCGCCGCTGGACGCCATCCGGGAAGAGGTGGTCACCAGCCTGCAGGGCAACGTCGGTCCGGAAGGCGACCTGCTGAACCCGACGCCGGACTCCTGTCGCCAGATCGTCATGTCCCAGCCGATCCTGCGCAACCACGAACTCGCCAAATTGATCAACCTCAACCCGAACGACAGCGTCCGGGGACGCAAGCACGGAATGCGCTCGGCCGTGATCCGGTGCCTTTACCAAGTCGCCAAGGGGGGCGAGGGACTGCGCCGCGCGCTCGACGACATCCGCGAGGCCGCGTCGAAGGCCATCGCGGGCGGCGCGCAGATCCTGATCATCTCCGACCGGGAGTCCAACGAAAGTCTGGCGCCCATCCCGTCGCTGCTCGCGGTCTCGGCAATCCACCATCACCTCGTCCGCGAGCGCAGCCGCACCAAGGTCGGTCTGGTTGTCGAAACGGGTGACGCTCGCGAGGTGCATCACATGGCCGCGCTGGTCGGCTTCGGCGCCGCGGCGATCAACCCCTACATGGCATTCGAGTCCATCTGCGACATGATCGACCGGGGTGCCCTCAAAGGACTGGATCGCGACAAGGCGCTGCAGAACTACATCAAGGCGGCCGGCAAGGGTGTGCTGAAGGTGATGTCCAAGATGGGCATCTCCACGCTGGCCTCGTACACCGGCGCGCAACTTTTCCAGCCGATCGGTATCTCCCAGGCGGTACTCGACGAGTACTTCGCAGGCATGGCGTGCCCAACCGGCGGCATCGACCTCGACGACATCGCCGCCGATGTCGCGACACGTCATCAGCTGGCCTACCTCGACCGGCCCGACGAGCGGGCACACCGTGAACTCGAAGTGGGCGGCGAATACCAGTGGCGCCGCGAGGGCGAGTACCACCTGTTCAACCCCGACACGGTGTTCAAACTCCAGCACTCCACCCGTACCGGGCAGTACTCGATCTTCAAGGAGTACACCAAGCTGGTCGACGATCAGAGCGAGCGGATCGCCTCCCTGCGCGGCCTGCTGAAGTTCCAGGACGGCGTGCGCCCACCGGTTCCGATCGAGGAAGTGGAGTCGGCTGCCGAGATCGTGAAGCGATTCTCGACTGGCGCGATGAGCTACGGCTCGATCTCTGCAGAAGCGCACGAAACGCTGGCGATCGCGATGAACAGAATCGGCGCACGATCGAATTCAGGTGAGGGCGGGGAAGCGGTCAGCCGCTTCACCCCCGACGCCGACGGCAACTGGCGCCGAAGCGCTATCAAGCAGGTCGCCTCGGGCCGATTCGGCGTGACGTCGCATTACCTGACCAACTGCACCGACATCCAGATCAAGATGGCGCAGGGTGCAAAACCCGGTGAGGGTGGCCAGCTTCCGGGCAACAAGGTCTATCCCTGGGTGGCCGAGGTACGGCACTCCACACCAGGCGTCGGCCTCATCTCACCACCGCCGCACCATGACATCTACTCCATCGAGGATCTTGCGCAGCTGATCCACGACCTCAAGAACGCCAATCCGCAGGCCCGCATCCACGTGAAGCTGGTGAGCGAGAGCGGCGTCGGCACGGTCGCGGCGGGTGTCTCGAAGGCGCACGCCGACGTGGTCCTGATCTCGGGTCATGACGGCGGCACCGGCGCGACTCCGCTGACGTCGATGAAACATGCCGGCGCGCCCTGGGAGCTCGGCCTGGCCGAAACTCAGCAGACATTGCTGCTCAATGGATTGCGCGATCGGATCGTCGTCCAAGTCGACGGTCAGCTCAAGACCGGCCGCGATGTGGTCATCGCCGCACTGCTCGGCGCCGAAGAGTACGGATTCGCCACTGCCCCGCTTGTGGTTTCGGGCTGCATCATGATGCGCGTCTGCCATCTCGACACCTGCCCGGTGGGTGTTGCCACCCAGAATCCGCTGCTGCGTGAACGATTTAGCGGGAAACCCGAATTCGTCGTGAACTTCTTCATGTTCATCGCCGAAGAGGTCCGGGAACTGATGGCGCAGTTGGGCTTCCGCACCGTGAACGAGATGGTCGGCCAGGTGAATTCGCTGAACATCGCCCAGGCCGCCCAGCATTGGAAGGCCCACAAACTCGATCTTGCGCCGATTCTGCACGAACCGGACTCCGCATTCATGAACCAGGATCTGTACTGCAGTTCGCGGCAGGACCACGGGCTGGACAAGGCGCTCGATCAGCAGTTGATCGCCATGAGCCGGGAAGCCCTGGACTCGGGCTTGCCCGTCAGTTTCGCCACCACGATCGCGAACACCAACCGGACCGTCGGCACGATGCTCGGGCACGAGGTGACCAAGGCTTACGGTGGAGAAGGGCTGCCGGACGGCACAATCGACATCACTTTCGAGGGATCGGCCGGGAACAGTTTCGGAGCCTTCGTCCCCAGAGGCATCACACTGCGGGTGTTCGGGGATGCGAATGATTATGTCGGCAAGGGACTTTCCGGCGGCCGCCTCGTGCTGCGGCCGTCCCAGAACGCACCTGCCGGCTACATCGCCGAGGACAACATCATCGGCGGGAACGTGATCCTGTTCGGCGCCACCAGCGGCGTAGCCCTCATCCGGGGCACCGTCGGGGAGCGCTTCGCGGTGCGGAACTCCGGTGCGCACGCGGTCGTCGAAGGCGTCGGCGACCACGGTTGCGAGTACATGACCGGCGGCCGGGTCGTGATCCTCGGCCCGACCGGACGTAACTTCGCCGCAGGAATGTCGGGTGGCGTCGCATTCGTCTACGACCCGGGCGGCAACCTGGGAGCCAATCTCAACACCGAGATGGTGGCCCTTGAACAGCTCGACGACGCCGACCTCGACTGGCTGTACGAGATCCTCACCGCTCACGTCGGGGCAACGGATTCGGCTGTCGGACAACGAATCTTGGCCGATTGGACCGGACAGATAGGTAACTTCGTGAAAGTGATGCCACGCGACTACAAGCGTGTCTTGGAGGCGATCGCCGCTGCGGAACGCTCCGGCGAGGACATCGACGCGGCAATCATGGCGGCCTCCAATGGCTGACCCCAAGGGCTTTCTGAAGCACGACCACCGCGCGACACCTGCCCGGCGCCCGGTGGCGATCCGGCTGCTCGACTGGCGTGAGGTCTACGAAGAGTTCGACAGTGCGACGCTGCAGGAGCAGGCATCCCGATGCATGGATTGCGGGATCCCGTTCTGCCACAACGGATGCCCGTTGGGGAACCTGATCCCGGAGTGGAACGACCTGGTGTTCCGGGACCGTTGGCGCGATGCCGCCGAGCGGCTGCACGCCACCAACAACTTCCCCGAGTTCACCGGGCGGTTGTGCCCGGCGCCCTGTGAGGCATCCTGCGTCCTGGGTATCAACCAGGATGCGGTGACCATCAAGCAGGTCGAGGTCGAGATCATCGATCGTGCCTTCGACGAAGAGTGGGTGGTCCCGATGCCACCACACGTCATCACCGGCAAGAAGGTGGCCGTGATCGGCTCCGGGCCGGCTGGACTTGCTGCAGCGCAACAGCTGAGCCGGGCTGGTCACGACGTAACCGTGTTCGAACGGGCCGACCGCATAGGTGGACTGCTGCGTTACGGCATTCCCGAATTCAAGATGGAGAAGCGCCACATCGACCGGCGCCTGGCACAGATGGAGGCCGAGGGCACCAAGTTCCGCCCCGGGGTCAACGTCGGTGTCGACATCACCGCGGATGAACTGAGGTCGAACTTCGACGCCGTCGTGCTGGCAGGCGGAGCGACCGCATGGCGCGACCTGCCCATCCCGGGCCGCCAGCTGGACGGGATTCACCAGGCCATGGAATACCTGCCGCTGGCCAACCGAGTTCAGCAGGGCGATCCGGTTCTCGATGAACACGGTGAACCGCCCATCACCGCTAAAGGCAAGCGAGTCATCATCATTGGCGGCGGCGACACCGGTGCCGACTGTCTGGGGACTGCTCATCGCCAGGGTGCGGCCAGCGTGCATCAGTTCGAGATCATGGCCCGCCCACCTGCGGTGCGCGCGGAGTCGACACCATGGCCCACCTATCCGTTGATGTTCCGCGTCGCTTCGGCGCACGAAGAAGGCGGCGAGCGGGTCTTCTCGGTGAACACCGAGCGATTCGTCGGCGCCCAGGGCAAAGTCACCGGTCTGCGGGCGCACGAAGTGGTGTTCTCGGGCGGGAGGTTCGAAAAGGTGGAGGGCACCGATTTCGATCTCGAAGCCGACCTGGTTCTGCTGGCAATGGGTTTCGTCGGTCCCGAACAGCCCGGTCTGCTGACCGACCTCGGAGTGAAGCTGACCGAGCGCGGGAATGTTGCGCGCGGCAAGGATTTCGACACGTCGGTCCCGGGTGTGTTCGTTGCCGGCGACATGGGTCGCGGTCAGTCGCTCATCGTGTGGGCTATCGCTGAGGGCCGCGCTGCCGCAGCGGGCGTGGATCGCTACCTGATGGGCCACTCCGCGTTGCCGGCACCCATCAAGCCGACGGCCATGCCTCAGGCGTGACGGACTCTGACGGCCCTGTCGCCTCAGTGAGGTGACAGGGCCAGTGCGGCCCATAGCGCGGCCACGCCGGCCACCAGACCGAACGGAACCGTCAACGCCCCGATACGTGTGAACTCACCGAGTTCGGTTGCCACACCTCGGCGGACGAGCACCCGCCGCCACAGCAGGGTGGCCAATGACCCCACATAGGTGAGGTTCGGGCCTACGTTCACCCCGATCAGCATGGCCAGCACCAGGCCCGGCGGCGCATGCGGTCCGAGGGCTGCCAGCATGACCAGCGTGGCGGGCAAATTGTTCACCAGGTTGGCCAGCACGGCGGCCACCACGGCCGTCACCAGGAGCCCGGAAAAGTCTGGGGCGCTGGGCAACAGCGATGACAGGAACGTACCCAGGCCGTGGCTCGTCACTCCGGCGACGATCACGCCGAGTGCGAACACGAATAGGCAGAACAGCGGCGACGCCTCTCGCACCAGAGTGCCTACCGTCACCTGACGACGAGCCATGGCCGGCACCGCCAGTACCGCGACCGCAATCACCGCTACCCATACCGGGCCCACCCCGACGAACCCCGAAGCCCCGAAACCCACCAGAGTCGCGCCCAGCACTGTGAGCGCAAAGCGGGGCGCCGGCGTTGGGCTCGTCTCAACGGCCCCGATCGCGGGACCAGCCGCAGCCCCCGCTGACAGGTCAGCTCGAAAGAAAGCGCGAAATACCACGTACTCGACCAGGATCACCGCCAGCCACGGCAGAAACATGACCCCGGCAAACGCCAGGAAAGACATGCCCGTCGCCGTGAATGCCAACAGATTGGTCAGGTTCGAGACAGGCAGCACAGTCGATGCGGAATTGGCCAGGTGGGTACACGCATAGATGTGGGGCCTAACCCCGACACCCACACTCATGACGGTCGCGAGGACCACGGGCGTAAACAGGACGACGGTCGCATCCAGACTCAGCACCGCGGTGGTGACCGATGCCGCCGCGAACACCCAGCCGAGCAGTCGAACCGGCCCGCCACGCGAGAGCACCGCCAGACGTCCGCCCATCCAGCTGAACACCCCCGCATGATCAGCCAGATGCGCGAGAGCCAGCACCGCCGCCAGGAATCCAACGGTTGGGCCCAATTCTCGGACCTGCTCCGAGGCATCGGCAACCGAGACTATGCCCAAGCCCACCAGCAGAAGCGCCGCCGGAACCGCGAGCGTCGCCTCGGGTAGCCCACGGGGCACCAGCATGGCGAACAGCAAGACAGCCGCCAGGCAGGTCACCGCGATGCCGGCTGCCACACTCCCGGGCACGACGCCACTCAGCACGGGCAACTCACGCGAGCGATGATTCCACAGCCACGAGCCGATTCGGACCGCACCGATCAATACCCTGGGAGCCATGGATCCGGCGAAAGCCCTGCGCGAGATCGCCTACTACAAAGATCGCGCCCGTGAGGACCCCCGGCGCGTGATGGCCTATCGCAGGGCCGCGGACATCGTGGACTCACTCGATGATGCCTCACGAGAACGCCACGGCAGCGCAAACAGCTGGCAGTCGCTGCCCGGCATCGGCCCCAAGACGGCCACGGCGATCCACCAGGCCTGGCACGGAGAGGAACCCGCGGCTCTCATTCAATTGCGCTCCAGCACAGAAGATTTCGGCGGTGGTGAAATCAGGACGGTGCTTCGGGGCGATCTGCACAGTCATTCCGACTGGTCGGATGGATCGGCCTCGATCGCCGAGATGATGACTACCGCCAGGAATCTGGGGCACGAGTACTGTGCGATCACCGATCACTCACCCCGGCTCAGAGTTGCCAATGGGTTGTCGCCGGAACGTTTGCGCCATCAGCTCGATGCGATCGACGAGTTGCGGGAACGCCTGGCGCCGTTTCGGATACTGACGGGGATCGAGGTCGACATCCTCGACGACGGTGGGCTGGACCAGGAGCCGGCACTACTCGATCGGCTCGACATCGTGGTCGCCAGCGTGCATTCGAAGCTGTCGATGGACGGCTCGGCGATGACACGCCGAATGGTCCGCGCGGTCTCGAACCCCAGGGTGAATGTGTTGGGACACTGCACCGGGCGACTGATCAGCGGCCGCCGTGGAACTCGGCCCGAGTCGGAATTCAACGCGGCCGAAGTCTTCGCCGCCTGCCATGATCACGGCACCGCGGTCGAGATCAACGCGCGCCCCGAAAGACGTGACCCACCGACACGTCTGCTTGAGATGGCGCTGGAGACGGGGTGCCACTTCTCGATCAACTCCGACGCTCACGCTCCGGGCCAGCTGGATTTCCTCGGCTATGGAGCCCAACGCGCGCTGGATGCCGGGATTCCGGTAGAGCGGATCGTCAACACCTGGCCTGCCGATCGGTTGGTGCGGTGGGTCCGGCACGCCTGATCTGACGGCACGACGCCTATGGGGGTGGCGGCGGCGCGTCGGCCGGTGGCGGAGGTGGAGGCGGCTCCGGCGCCGGCGGAGGCGGCTCCGGCGGAGGCGGTGGCGGCTCCGGCGCCGGCGGAGGCGGTGGCGGTGGCGGTGGTGGCGGCGGCGGGAACACCGGGAGCGTGATCGGCGGCAATCCCGGGATCTGGATCACGTTGACCTCGGGCGGCGGGGGGACATCCTCGGGTGGCGGCGGCGGAGGCAGGTCGTCGACGGGAGGCGTGTACACCGGAGCGGGCGCAATCCCATTACTGGTGTTGATGGTGATGATGGAACCCGGAATGGTCTTGCCCTTGGGAGTGGTACCCACCACGGCACCCATCACCGAATAGCTGTTCACCGGAGTGGGCTGATCCGAGACCTGAAATCCGGCGTCTTTGAGCCGCTTTCGAGCGGCATCGAGATTCAGGCCGACGACGCTGGGTACCTCGCTGCCCGAGCCGCCGTCGACGTACCGGGAATCGGTGGGCGGCAGGGTGATCGGACCGAAATCTGTGGCTATCGGCTCCATCGCGGTGAACCAGGTTCGCGCCGGCTCGTTGCCTCCGTAGAGATTGCCGTACCCGCATCTGCGCAGCGGCCACGAACACAGCCCGGAAGGTTTGGGCGAATCGTCGAAGATGTAGTTGGCCGCAGCATATTGGTTGGTGAACCCCAGAAATCCCGATGAGCGATGGGATTCGGTGGTTCCGGTCTTGCCGGACATGGGCAGGCTCCAGCCCACCGATCCCGCCGACGCGGTGGCCGTGCCCCCGGTGGAGTCCTTGCTCAGCGCATTGGCGAGAGTGTTTGCCAGCCCGGCGGGAACCACCTGTTCACAACCGGGTGTTGCGAGCGCGATTTCCTGACCGTCCCGGTCGTAGACCTTGTCAATAGGACTCGGGGGGCACCACATCCCGCCGGACGCGAGCGTGGCCGCGACATTCGACAACTCCAGGGCATTGAGTTCGAACGGCCCCAAGGTGAACGAACCCAGATTCTGGCGCTTGACGAAATCCGCCAGGCTCTCGTTGTTCTTCGGGTCGTACGCTCGCGCGGTGCCCGGCTCGGCGTAGGACCGCAGACCCAGCTTCACCGCCATGTCCACCGTCCGAGCCACGCCGACCTGCTGGATCAACCGCGCGAACGCGGTGTTGGGCGACTGCGCCAGCGCATCGGTGACGCTCATCGGACTGCGATATCCGCCGGCGTTCTTGACACACCAGGTGTCGGGTGGGCAGCCGGGCGAATTGCTGCTGCCCAGGCCCTTGCCCTGGAACGTCTGCGGTACATCCAACTGGGCATTGATTCCCATGCCCATCTCGAGGGCAGCCGCCGTCGTAAAGATCTTGAAGATCGAGCCGGCGCCGTCGCCGGCGAGCGAAAACGGCTGCGGCTGAACGGTCTGACCGGCGGCAAGCTTCAGCCCGTAGGTGCGATTGTCCGCCATGGCGGCGACTCGGTGGGAGTCCCTGCCCGGCCGGATCACGCTCATCACGCTCGCGACGCCGTCCAGATCAGGACTCGCGACGGAATCGACCGCCTTCTTGACGCTGGCCTGAATCTTCGGATCGAGGTTCGTTTTGATGAGATAGCCGTTCCTGGCGACCTCCTCCTTGGAGATACCCGCCCGCGCCAGGTACTGCAACGCGTAGTCGCAGTAGAAGGCGCGGTCACCGGCAGCGATGCAGCCCTGGGGCAGTCCGTCGGGCTGCGGAAGGATTCCCAGCGGCTGATCCTTCGCGGCGCGCAGCTCATCGGCCTTATCCGGAAGGTTGTCGATCATGGTGTCGAGCACCAGATTTCGGCGGTCCAGCGCGCCCTGCGGATTCGTGTACGGATTCAGCATGCTGGTGGACTGCACCATTCCGGCGAGGAGCGCGGCCTGCTGCCAGTTCAGCTGCGAGGCGTTGATCCCGAAATACGTCCGCGCCGCGTCCTGAACACCGTAAGCGCCATTGCCGAATGCCACCAGATTGAGATAGCGAGTCAGGATCTCCGGCTTGGACAACACCTTGTCCAGGGCGAGGGCCATGCGGATCTCACGGAGCTTGCGCGCGGGCGTGACCTCCACCGCGGCCCGGCGCTGGGCGTCGGTCTGGGCGTTGACCAGAAGGTTGTAGTTCTTGACGTATTGCTGTTCGATCGTTGATCCGCCGCGGGTGTCGACCGCGCCCTTGAGGTAACCGGCGAGCCCCGTCAAGGTGCCCTGAACATCCACTCCATTGTGATCGGCGAAGCGTTTGTCCTCGATGGACACGATGGCGAGCTTCATCGTGTCGGCAATCCGATCGCCGGGTATCTGCCAGCGTCGCTGTGTGTAGAGCCAGGCAATGGGATTGCCGGCCGCGTCGACCATTGTCGAGACGATCGGCATGTCACCTTGCACGACCTGGGCCGAATCCTGCGCTCCGATGTCCGCGGCCTGATTCGCCAGCAGGCCGGCGCCGCCGACGAGGGGAAACAGCAACGCGGCGACCAGGACTCCGGCCAGCACGCAGTACAGCGCTAATTTGGCAACGATGCCGCCCGAGATCGGCGACTGTTGCTCCGGCATGCGGACAAGCGTAGGTCCACCACCGGACACCGCGCCTTCAGACCTTGCCTTAGCGTGGCCGTCAGCGAGCGGGCGACGCCCCCCGCTCGCCATAGATGCTGGTGACCCAGATGTGGGCCAGCGTCGCCAATGCGGAATCCTCGGGCAGCGACGGCTGCTCGCTACCCTGCGACGCCAGCGCAACCCGTTCGTTCATGAGGTTCAGCGCGGTCGCGAGATCGTGCGCCGGAATGGTCTCCGGTGCGGCGCCGCGGGCCCGCTCCGCAGTGATGAGTCCGGCCGTGTAGTCGATCCATTTCGTCATGAATGTCGACCACATCCGCCCGATGTCGGGGATGGTGGTCACGGCGGAAAGCCCCGCCAACGCGACGGCCTGCCGCGGCCGGAACGCCTCGAAGAAAGTGAAGATGCCCTCGCGCCAGCCGCGATCGGGATCGTCTGAGGGCAGCTGGTCGGCGGGTGTCCGAAGAGTCGCGTCTGCCGCCAGGAGCACCTGCTCGAAAAGCCTCAGCAGAACCGCGTCCTTGGACGCGAAATAGAAGTAAAAGGTCGGCCGCGAGATCCCGGCGCCCTTGGCCAGATCGTCGACCGAGATCTCGCCGAACTGGCGCTGTCCGAGAAGGTTCTCCAACGTGGCGAGGATCGCTAGCTCGCGGTCGTCCCCCGATGGCCGAGTAGCCCTCCGGCCTGCTATCCGAGGCTCATTCGATGCGGTCACGAACGGATACTTTACACGGTGTTGATTTTTTCGACAGTGCGTTGACTTGCTCGACAGTGCGTTGATAGTCTGGCGACATGACCGAACATGTCGATGTTGTGATCGTGGGGGCCGGCATCTCCGGCATCAGCGCCGCCTGGCACCTACAGGACCGGTGCCCATCCAAGAGTTACGTGATCCTCGAACGTCGCGACAACCTCGGGGGCACCTGGGACCTGTTCAAATACCCGGGCATCCGCTCCGATTCAGACATGTTCACCCTGGGCTTCCGGTTCAAGCCGTGGACATCCTCCAAAGCCATCGCCGACGGTCCGGCCATCATGGCCTATCTGAAAGAGGCGGTCCGCGAGAATGGCATCGACAAGCACATCCATTACGGCCAGCGCGTGGTCGCCGCCGACTGGTCCACCGCGGACAACCAGTGGACGGTCACCATCGAGAGCGACGGGGTCCAACGGACCATCACCGCTTCATTCCTGTTCGCCTGCAGCGGTTACTACAACTACGACGAAGGTTATTCACCGGAGTTCCCGGGTGCGGCGGACTTCGGCGGCACCATCGTCCATCCCCAGCACTGGCCGGAAGACCTGGACTACGCCGGAAAGCGCATTGTGGTCATCGGCAGTGGTGCCACCGCGGTGACTTTGATTCCTGCACTGGCAAATTCGGGCGCCGGCCACGTCACCATGCTGCAGCGCTCCCCCACCTACATCGGGGCACTGCCCGACGTCGACCCGATAGCCGAGCGGACGATGAAAATACTCCCCCCGAAGGGGGCCTACCGCGTCAACCGCTTGAACCGCATCATCTTCCAAACGTTCCAGTACCGGCTCGCCCGCCGCTTCCCGAATTTCATGCGCAAGCAGCTCATGACCATGGCGCAGCACCGCCTGCCCGAAGGCTACGACGTGCAGAAGCATTTCGGCCCGAGTTACAACCCATGGGACGAGCGGCTATGCCTCGCCCCCAATGGGGACTTCTTCCGGACCGTACGGGACGGAAAAGCCGACGTTGTGACCGACACGATCGACCGCTTCACCCCAACCGGGATCAAACTGAAGTCCGGCGGCGAGATCCCCGCTGACATCATCGTCACCGCAACGGGATTGAACCTCCAGCTCTTCGGAGGCGCACAACTCAGTAAGGATGGTGAGCCGGTCGAACTGACCAGAACCATGGCCTACAAGGGAATGATGCTTTCCGGCGTGCCGAACATGGCGTTCACCATCGGCTACACCAATGCCTCATGGACACTTAAAGCAGACCTGGTGTCCGAATTCGTTTGCCGTGTAATCAATTACATGGATTCCCGCGGCTACGAAGCCGTCGAACCACAACATCCGGGGGCCGACGTCGACGAAGCGCTGCTGTTCGATTTCACACCCGGCTACGTTCTGCGCGCAATCGATCACCTGCCCAAAGCCGGCTCACGGGCGCCATGGCGCCTCAAGCAGAACTACTTCCTGGACTTGAGACTCATCCGGCACGGCAAGGTCGACGACGAATCCCTGCGCTTCTCGAAACGACTTGCACCAGTGTCGGTTTGACCGATATCAGCTGCTCACGACGACGATGCCGTCATCATCGCTGTAGGCGATCTCACCGGGAACGAACGCGATGCCACCGAAGCTGACGGTGGTATCACGTTCTCCCGCACCACTTTTAGTACTTTTGCGGGGATTGGTACCCAACGCTTTGATGCCGATGTCGATGGTCCGCAGGGTTGAGGCATCACGCACGGCACCATGGACGATCAATCCCGCCCATCCGGTGGAGCGGGCCAGGTCGGCGATGACGTCTCCCACCAGAGCGGTGTGCAGTGATGCATCGCCGTCGATGACCAACACCTGACCGTCGCCACGCTCGGCCAACACCGACTTCAACAATGCGTTGTCCTGAAAGCACCGAACCGTACGGATTTGCCCCGCGAACTCGGAGCGGCCACCGAACTGCCGGAATTGCAGGTCGCAACTGCGGACGTCAGGACCGATGTCGTCGACGAGATCCGCGGTAGGACGGAAGCCGATTCCCATCGGCTCAGCCACGCCGCAGTCGGCGGATCAGGAACGCGAGCAAGGCGGCAAGGACGACCGCCACGGCGATCTGCATAACCGGCGGGCCGGAACCCTCCGAAATCGGTTGAATAACCCGACTTGCGACCGGATTGGCGTCAGGCCGCGGCTGTTCCGCCCGCGGCGCCGCGGCTGGTGGGGGTAGCTCCACCGGCGGTTCCACAGGTGGTGGCGGCGAAGCTTCGAGCTGTG
>Ga0075163_10000745_pt1 | contig 43100 bp, 32 predicted proteins | sample JI1023141ADNA_FD_71478 | JGI IMG/M metagenome (GOLD analysis project Ga0075163, IMG submission 71478) | Wastewater effluent complex algal communities from Wisconsin, to seasonally profile nutrient transformation and Carbon sequestration -... | ecosystem: Engineered > WWTP > Effluent > Algae...
TGCGAGGCGGTCAGGCGACGTTCCATCTCGTCCTTCGCCAGCGTCTCCGCAGTCACCTTGGTCGCCGCGACGCGAGCCTGCTCCTGACGGGTCGCGATCGCGGCCGTGAGGTCTTGGTACCGTTGCGTCAACGCCTGGTACTCGGACTCGCTCAGGACATTGCGGTTCTGGTTCAACTTCAACTGTGCCTGAGCGGCGAAGAGACGAGCCTGATCCCACGCGCCGGTGTCCATCGACTTCATCGCCTGAGCGACGTTGCTGTCGAAGACCGCGATTGTTTCCTGACGGACGGCGTCGCGCTGTTTGATGTTCGTGTCGAGAATGCCTTCGCCGCCGCCCGTGCCCAGCAATGCACGGCACTCCGCGAGGCGATTGTCAATCTTCGTGAGTTGTTCTGCGGTGAGGAAGTCGCGATACTGCGTCTTCACGCGGGAGAACTTGCTGACGGCTTCGTTCAAGCGACGGTCGTTGAACGCCTGCTCCGCCTCGGCGAGGATCGCCTGCGCCTCAACGCGCTGGGCCTGACGGATCATCTCGTCGCCGCTAGGAGCGGGCTGACGGGCGCCGCCTTGGGCGGTTACCTCAGGAGCGGGGGCCTTGGGCTGGCTGGTCACTTCGGGCTCGACAGCCTTGGGCGCGTCGGGCTGTTCCTCGCGGGGTTTCACCACGCCGGGCTGCTCGGCGAGCATGCCCGCGGCAGCCGTCTGCTCGGAGAGTTCAACCAACTTCGTCTGGTACATCGCGAGCGTCTGGATCTGCTGCTCGTTGAGATCAGCGCCGCTGTTCGCGAGCGTGCGGAGCGATGCACGGCTCTCGACGAATCGCCCAGCCTCAAATGCCGACTTCGCGGTGGCGAGCAAGCCGTCCGCACTCGTCTGGATCTGTGTGCGACGCTCGGTCACGCTTGCGAGCACCACGCGAGCACGCTCGCTCTGCTCGTTGGTCGCCTTGGAGGCCTTGAGCACCATGTTGGCGTGACGCTCGGCCGAGAGGAGTTCGCCAGCATCGACCGCGTTCTCCGCGGACTGGATCGACAGTTCACTGGCCTCGAGGTTGTTGACCGCGACGTTCGCGCGGCTCATGAGCATCGTCACGCGAGCACGCTCTTTGTCAGACAAATCGGAACGCGACAGGAGATCCGCAAGGATGGACTTCGCCTTGACGACCCGCTTGTCCGCGATCAGGTCCGCCGCCTGATCCAGCGACATCGCGACGTCGGCGTTGGAAGCCGGGGTCGCGGTAGCCTCCGCCTCGACGGCGTAGGCGGTGTTGGTGTACGCGCTCGCCAAAAGGCCGGCGGCGGTCAGGAGCGTTCCGATCGTCATGGACTGGCACGTCTTCATTCGTTTCTCCATCGCACTGCGCCGATCGGTCATTCGATCAGCGTCCCTCATCCCGAGTTTCTGACCCGCGCGGCCTGTGTGCCGGTGTTCGCAGGGTTCCACAGTATCCGGGCTCTCGTGTCGCCGCACCCGGTGGAAGGCGTTTCGATCGCACAAACCCCGTAGGGTGCGAAACCTGTCGGTCCCGCACTCGCCGTGCTTCGTGGATCACCGGTCGGCTTGGGTGAGCGTTTGGTGGCTTGCGCCGCCGCTCCAACCCTCTCGGGACGATTGCACCCCAGTTGGGCACCACAATCCCGCCGGGTCGATATGTGTCTCGACCCCTTCCGGTTCCGGCAAGGTCAGCAAGATACCCCGACTCTTTCGCGGATGCAAATCGGGGTCCGGGGTCCGTTCAGATCCAGCGGGCTCGGCGGACACCCTCTGCTTCCGCACCCACTTCGGCAGCCTCGCCTGCCTCCCCTTTGGCTTTGGCCTTGGGCTTTCCCTTTCGAGCGGGCTTGCCCTCTGACCCTAGCAAATCCCGAAGACCGGCTTCGTCCAACCTATCCGCAGAAACCATGACTTGATCCTCGAACTCGTCGGCGACGCCTCCGTCTTCTGAAAGTTTCTCAACGGCCTCAAAGGCCAACTCCTCGGCTTTGCGGAGGTTTTCGGCGTCCACAATGACCTCTGCGTACTTCTTCTCCGCCTTGGTGCCCTCGAGCGGATCGCAACGGATGAGGCAACGCCACGGCGTCGAGCCGAGATCGTTCCCATCCTCATCCAGATTTGACTCTGGGTCCACATTCAGGATGAGCCGCCAATCGTCGCGGAGTTGCTCGACGACCTCATCGGGCCCCAAGACGCGTGGGTCATCGCTGATCGCGAGCACCGTTCGATGTTCATGAGCCGCGCCGTCGGCACCAACGGGCTCCTTGCCGGGCACCGAGGACTCCAACTCGAACGCCTCGAGTAGTTTTTCGAGGCGTTCCTTGCGCGTTGCTTCGATGCGGATGGTGACAATTTTGTGTTCATCCACAAAGACGTAGAAAAACGGCGATTCTGCCATGGCTCCGAAGCCGCAGAGGCCGTCCTCGTAGAGGAAGTCCTTGAATCGCATGATCCCGTCCAGAAAGATGTCGAGGCCCACGAGGTCGTAACTGATATGGGGATCGACCTCGCGAAACGCATCTCGACCCAGGATGTCCAGAATGGGGTAGACCTTGGGCGGCATCATCGCAAACAGTTGTCGGCACAGGGGTTGCAACTTTTCGGCCGAGACCACCACGTCAAATACGTACCGGTCGGGCCATTCTTCCCATTCCCCCGATTGGTCTCCGCCATCAGCTGGCTCGAACTCCGCAATGTACCCCTCTTTGGGCTCCAGATCCTCCACGGGATAGACACCCAACGGGTACTTGAAAGTTCCGTGGGTCTTGCGTTCAACTTTCTCGTCCACTTGGCAGGTGTAGGTTGGCATGTTCGGGTCACTGTAGCGTCCGGCCCCCGCAATGACGTATGCTGGGCGACATGGACCTGAACCCACAACTCCCCGGCCAGTCAATCCTCGCGGTCGCGGTTGGCAACACCCGTACTTCGTTTGGCTCCTTCCAGGGCACGCGCCTGAACGGCGAGGTGACCACCCTGCCCAACACAGACCCGGTCCAAGTGGCCAAAGCCATTGATGCGGCTTCCGTGGCAGGAGGCGATCTTCCGATCGTGATTGGAACGGTCAACCCGTCTCTCGCCGACGCACTCGAAGACAGCGTGCGAGGCGCGAGTGGTGAGCGGGTGTATCGCTTCGGCCGCGATCTCGAGATTCCCATCGCGAACGCTCTGACGGACGACTCGACGGTGGGGCAGGATCGCTTGCTTTGCGCGCTTGGGGCTTACACGCGCGCAGAACAGGCGTGCGTGGTGATCGATGCGGGAACTGCTGTCACCGTCGATTTCGTCGATGGCGAGGGCACGTTCCAGGGAGGCGTCATCGCGCCCGGGCTCAACATGATGCTCGCCTCGATGCACGAGAAGACGGCGAAACTCCCAAAGGTCTCTTTCGCACTCCCCGATCCGATCCTTGGCCCGTTCGGCAAGGACACACGACACGCGATGCAGTTGGGCGTGCTCAACGCCGTGCGTGGCTTGGTGCGGACGATGATCGAGCAATACGCCGAAGCGTTCGGCGCGTATCCGCAGATCATCGCGACAGGCGGTGATGCGCAGGTCCTGTTCGAGCACGACGACCTCGTCGAGAACATCGTGCCCGAGTTGCAGTTGATTGGCATCGCCGCCGCATGCCACCGCGTGCTTGCCGACGAGGACGAAGCCATCGGGCATGGCTCGACCGACGATGACGATCTGGCGGATTGATTCGTGGATTCTCGAGCGAAACAGTTGTCGTGGTCGCTTCTCACGCCCGCAAGCGTGCCGGGGGCCGTCGCCATCATCCAGGTGCATGGTGACGCCAGCGTTGTGTTCGAGGCGATCTCCATGACGCCCGTCGAGATCGGTCGCGTTGGCGTGCGCGATGTGCTTGACGTCGATCGAGCCCTCGTCGCTTGTGTTGCGCCCGGATGCGTCCACATCATGCCCCATGGCGGGACGGCCGTCGTGCGTGCGTTGCTCCACGCGTTGTGCGACGCGGGCATCAACCAGTCCATTTCGGCAAACCCTCGCGAAGTGTTTCCAGAAGCGGAGAGTGACATCGAAGCCCGTACGCTCGACACACTCGCCCGTGCCGCAAGCCTGCGTGCCGTGGATGTCCTCCTCGCCCAGCCAGATCGATGGCGAACCAACGCATCAGCACCGATTACGACAGTCCACGCTCAATCCCTGTCGCGCCTCATCACCCCGCCGATCGTCGCCGCAGTGGGCCCAGCGAACATCGGCAAGTCCACGCTTCTCAATGCCCTAGCGGGCCGGCAGGTGGCGATCGCCGCGGACGAGGCCGGCACCACTCGGGATCATGTCGGCGTCCTCCTTGATGTCGACGGTCTCACCATTCGATACATCGACACGCCGGGCATGCGCGAGACGGACGATGAGATCGAACGAGCCGCGCAGGCGAACGCGATCGAAGTCGCCCGGCACGCGGCCATGGTGCTCCTCGTGGCTGACGCTAGGTCCGCCTTTGTCCCCTGGACTCCGGCACTTGACCAGATCGTGCTGCGCGTTGGGCTGCGATCCGACCTGGGTCCGACTTTCGATGCAGCCCTCAGCACGTGCGCTCTCACCGGCGCGGGCATCGAGCCCCTTGCCCGGACAGTTCGCGGGCTCCTTGTCCCGGACGCCGCCCTCGCCGATCCACGCCGATGGCGATTTTGGCACGATTAGGAACCCGGAAGGGTGCGTTCGGCCCTTCTATACTTCCCTCCTATGGACCAGCAGCAAGGCAAGCCTTCAGAGATTCGCGTTGGCGCAGGGTTGGAAGAGTCCCGTCTGAACCAGGACTTCCTGGACTTCCTGCGCAAATGGTCCACACCGATCCTTCTCGTCGCCGCGGTCGGCGCACTCGGCTTCGTGGGCTGGCAGAAGTACCAACAAGGCAAGAAGGACAAACTCGACGCCGCGTTCGGCGAGTTGGAAGCCGTGAGCACCTCACTCACGCCCAGCCCCGATTCGCTCGCGGCGGTCGCGACGCAGTACAACGGCGTTGGCGCCGTTTCTGCACTCGCCCACAATCAGGCCGGCGACTCGCTCATGTTCAGTTTGCAGACCGGGCTGAAGGCGGGGGCTCAGATCAACCCCGACGGCTCGCCCAAGGAAGCAGCGGACGTCCTCGGTGACGCCGATCGCGCATCAATCCTGACGCAGGCCGCTTCGCACTACCAGCAGGCCCTCGACGCCTCCGAGAAGAACAAGGCCCAGCGCCCGATCACGTTCGGCGCCCTTTTCGGCCTCGCCTCCATCGCGGAATCTCGCGGTGAGATGGACCAGGCGAAGAAGATGTACGAGCGGATCATCGCTCTCGCGGATGCAGACCCGGCGATCACGCTGGAGGATGGAAAGCCCGGCGAGAAGCCCTTCGCCATGCACGCCGCGGTCGCGAAGCACCGAATCGAATCGCTCGGCAATCTGAATGCCCCGATCGTCATCGTGAGCGAGTCGCAGTTGCCGAAACTTCCGGCAAAGCCGGGTGCGGTGCCGCCTCCCACGGTTGAACTGCCCGCGGGCACGACGCCGCCAGCCGCTCCGACAACGCCCGCTGGCGACAAGCCCGCGACAGAGACTCCTCCGGCTCCTGCAACCACACCGCCCGCCGAAACTCCGGCCGCGCCACCAACCGCTCCCCCCGCGACTCCTCCAACTGCCCCGAAGTAATCGCGGCTCTTTCGCGGATCCCATTCCATGCGCCCTCGCAACGTTCCTTCCGGCAAGCGCCCCGACGATGACGCTGGCGGCGAGACCGTGCGCATCGGCAGCGGTCCCGGCGGCCTGCTCCTCAAGGGCGGCCGGGTCGATCCCGAAGCGATCCGCCGCGCCGTGGAAGAAGCCCGCGCTAAGCAGCAGAGCGCCCAGAACGCCGAAGGCGGTGAAGCCGCCGACAGTGAAGGCAGCGACGACGAATCTCTCCGCCGCGTCGTCTTTGAGATCAAGCACGACCTCGACAAGCGCCTCGACAAGTACCTGACCGACCGCATCACGTTCATGAGCCGCACGCAGTTGCAGAAACTGATCGAGGGCGGCGGCGTGCTTGTCAATGACAAACTCCCGCGCGCCAGCACCAGGATCCACGCGGGGGACATCGTCGAGGTCGTCGTCCCCGAGCCGCCCGCGAAGAACATCCAGCCCGAGGACATCCCGCTCGATGTCTTGTTCGAGGATGAGCACCTCATCGTCCTCAACAAGCAGCCCGACATCATCGTCCACCCCGCGCGCAGCCACCTCATGGGCACGATGCTCAGCGCCCTCGCGTACCACTTCAAGTACCGCAGCAAGGTCGGCGGCGAACTCTCGAAGGTGGGGGACGAACTGGCCCGTCCAGGCGTCGTCCATCGCCTCGATCGCTACACCAGCGGCTGCATCGTCTTCGCCAAGACCGAAGAAGCCCACTGGAAGATCGCGCACCAGTTCGAGCACCGCCGCGTCGACAAACGTTACTTGGCGATCGTGCACGGCAAGATCGAGCCCGCGACAGACGTGATTGAGTTACCTCTGGGCCCGCACCCCTCGCGCGAGAAGGGCTACCGCGAGAAGTACGTCGTCCGCCACGACGCGTTGGGCAAGCCCTCGACCACGATCTACCGCGTGCGCGAGCGCTTCGACACGCCGGACGGCCCCTTCACGCTCGTGGAACTCGAACTCAAGACTGGCAGGACGCACCAGATCCGCGTCCATCTTTCGCACCAAGGCTGGCCCATCGTCGGCGACAGCATGTACGGCGGCAAGGCCATCGGACTTCCCTCCTCTCTCTCCCCGTCAGCGGGGAGAGATGTCGCGCTTCGCGACAGTGAGGGGCCAGCGGCCCGCAAGCGTTCCAAGAAGTCCGTCATCGACGCGGCCGCCTCTCCCCTCCACATCTGGAACGCCGAGGTCATGGGCCTCGACGTCAAGATCCCGGACGGCATCGAGCCCATCATCGTGCGTCAGGCATTGCACGCGGCCCTCCTCAGCATCACGCACCCCATCACCGGCGAGCCCATGACCTTCACCGCCCCGCCCCGCGGTGATTTCGACGCCCTCCTCGCCACGCTCCGCGAACGCTCGAGCGGCGGCGAGAAACTCGACACGCCGGGGGCGATCGTGCAGATCAAGTAGATGACGAGTTTACGGGCGGGTACGCGAGTTTGACACAGTCGGCTCCGCACCTCGCTCACGGTCGATGCGACATAAGGCGCGCACTGCCAAAAATGAAAACTCCCGCTTTCGCGGGAGCAATGACCCCAAGGGGATTCGAACCCCTGTTCCCAGGATGAGAACCTGGTGTCCTAGACCAGGCTAGACGATGGGGCCAAATGGACCGACCTTTCGGGCGATCGCAGGGAGGGGAGGGTAGCGCCGTCGGGGCGGGCGTCAAATCTGCTGAGCATGCACTCTCGGCCGGGTCGGCCCTTGCGTTCAGGCCATCGCAACGGTGCGGCGGAGCCGCGACAGCGCAAACACCGCCGCTTCCGTCGGCGTCTGACCGACCACGCCGCCCAGGGCTTGTCCACTCGAATCACGCCATTCGGCGCGGTGGCAGTCGAAAATCTGTACGTGGCGAACGGTGAACTCGAACCCATGCTCCGCAAACTCGCGGGCGATCCGATCGAGCCCCGGATACGCACGCCCGTCCGCGTCGTACTCGCAGCCGATGGTGTTCAGTGCGGACCAGTTCGTTGCGTACAACTCGTCGATGGCGAAGTTCAGACCCATGGGAGGCGTTCCTTTCCTGGGACGAAAACCGCCGCAATCCTAGGCGTGGACGCGAGGCTATTCCTCCGCCCCTTTCAGGACCACCAGGGCGAACACGTCATACAGAGCGTGGGCGGCCACCACGATGCCGAAGCCCCGAATCAGGAATAGTGCCCCGAAGTACGCGCCCATGATCGCGTAGAACGAGAACATGACAACGCGAGACCTCGCTTCCGCAGGCAGGGGGTGGTACAACGCGAAAAGAACTCCCGCAGCGATCGCGGCGATGACACTCCCCAGGCGCGGCTTGAACTTCAACAAGTCCACCAGCGCGATGTGGAAAATCGTCACGAGGATCAGTCGAAACAGCAGTTCCTCGTACAGGCCTGCGCCGATCGAGAGCGTGGCGCGAGCCTGCCACGGATGGGCGCGCACGTTGGGCACGACGTCCGCGAGCGCTGCCGGTTCCATGGTGATCGCGGCGCGGGCCAACAGGCCGAAGACGAGCACCGGGAGCGTCCAAAGGAACGACTCCAGGGCCATCCCCACAAGCACGGAAGGACGCACCTTCCACGGATCCTTGAGCAGAAGGTGCCACACCAAGAGGACTGCGGCAAGCAGGAACGTTGGCGCGTGCCATTGCACTCCGCCGAGCGACGCGAAGATCTTGTACACCAGTCGCTGGGCGCCGATGGCCTCGATCGAACCGGTGCTCGTGAGGTACACGATCGCGCCGACCTCGTAGGCGATCATGAGCGGCAGGAGGAACGCGAGGACGTGCAGGGGCTTGGTCGAAAGGGTGGCATAGCCCAACTCCCCGCGATCCTTAGGCCTCCGTGATGGCGAACGCGTCACACGCGGCATCGAGGAAACATAGCGCGATGCCAAGAGCGGGTGTGCCCCTGTCAACTCGTCAGGAGCCATCGCACCATCAGGATGAAGAACAGGATTGTCGCGAGGACCGTCGCGATCACCAGCCTGATGGCGCGAGCACGCCCTTCCTTGCCATCGGACTGTCCCGCCGAACCCACTAGCGAGAGCGATGAGGCCAGGCCCGCGGGTCGCCCCGCTCGATCCCCCAACTCGCCTCGCCTCGCGGAGTCCTGCACGATCGCGATCACCAAGTTGGCGTCGAACTCGCGAAGCCCCGTGCCGACCGCGGCAGCAATGAGATCGCGCCGCTTTGTCGGAGTGAGGAGCGCGGCCTTGCCACCCTCGAGCGAGCCAGACACGCGGACGGCGAACAGCCATCTCGCGTCCTCGGGTGGGAGCATCGCCGCACAAGCGTTCTCATATGCCACTCGCTCGCGCGCCACACGTGCCTGACGCGCCGGCGAATCGCCCGGACGTGCCGGCGCGGGGGATGGCGGTGGCGTCTGCACCGGGCCTGATTTGTCGCGCACCAATCGCAGCGGTGGCGGGGTGCTTGCTCGTTCAGTTGACCAAGGGGGGTTCAATCAAGGAACCATATCGGCCGGGAGGGGCGTGAACCCTGATCAAGGTCCCCTTGTGACGGGATAACCACGTGAAAGTGACCGATTCGTCGCGCGAGGACCCGAAAAGTGGGACATGTTCGGGTTCGAGAGCAGTTACACTGGGTGGCTTCAGGGCTTTCGTGTACAAGTGAGAGTTGCAGGCCGATGGTTGGGAACTGGCACGTGCGAGCATGACAACGGAATCGCGATGACGGCAGACAACGCTCCAACACATCAACCGCTTCCAGCAATCGCGACGTCACTCAATGACGCGGACGTGATCGCGCGATTGCTGAGTCTCTCGAAGAAGGGAAAACTCGCTGGCTTCGTGCCGGGCGGACGCGGGCTCTTCGAGGCCGAGGCGTACGGCACGATGTTTGATTACCGCCTCGTCGCGCATCGTGAGAAGGACCACCTGCGTTTCGAGGTGAAGCCTGTCTGGAAACTGCCGATCATCTTCGGCATCGTGCTCGTGCTTGCGGCAGGTCCTGGGCTGTGGCTGACGCACTCCATGATGGTCACCTACTTCTCGTGGTACACGCTCTCGTTTCTGTGGACCGCGGTGTGGTACGAGATCCTGACGATCGTTCCGATCCCTTGGTATGTCAGGCGAGAGTGGAGGCGTTCGCGTGAGTCCGCGATTGAGCACGCCCGCGAGACGATTCCTCGGATCGAGGCCGCACTCTTGGCGATACCTGCCGCAGCGAAAGTCTGACACTGCCGAGGCGTTGCAAGGACTAAAGTCCGGGCATGCACGGGCACGCCAGCGACACGCCGAAGTTTGCACCATCGCACCAGAGCAATCGACGCGCGTTTACGCTCATTGAACTTCTGGTCGTCATCGCGGTCATCGCACTCCTCATCGGGATTCTGTTGCCCGCGCTTGGGCAGGCCCGCGCGACCGCGCGTGCCACCGCCTGCGGCAGCAACCTGCACCAGATCGCCATCGGGCTGACGGGATATCTCGACTCGCAGAAGAACTGCCTGCCACAGGCCCTCGGGCCTTTGCCGGGCGGTGGGTCTGCGGTCATCGGAACGCTCTTCGCAGGCAAGCGTGGCATCCTCCCGTTCTACGGCCTCGACACGATCGGCGTGCTGGGCAGGCCACTGAATCCGTATGTCGTCGAGATCGAACTGCCACCGGGCGCGGACGACTCAACGACGGAACTGCCGGTGTTCAAGAGCCCGGTGGACAAGGGAGCGGCGTCCACAGGCGTGCCGATTCCCGGGTTTGACTCGACGTCGTCCATGTACACGTTCGTAGGCTCGAGTTACGTCCTCAACGACCACGGCGTGGACGGCGAGAAGACGGCGACGCTTGTGCCACGCCGCGCTGATGGTGGGGGCGGGCCGCTGCCACCGATCGCCAATCCGTCACGCACCTGGGTTGTGGGAACGCAAACGATCTACAACTATCAAGAAGGTGGCGATCGCGGCATGCACTGGTTCAATGACAAGCGCCTGGGATCGACCGAGGCGAATCTGTTGTTCATGGACATGCACGTGAAGATTCGCGTGAGGGTTTCGCAGGACGAGGGGAACACGACCGAGCGGTACACGTTCCTGCCGTGACTCGTGCACATTCGTGCATGCCGCCGGACTCGATATGGGGAAAGAAAGCAATGGCCGATGAAGGTGCATCCAACTCACGCCTGAAGCAAGGCCCGCGCACGCCCGGGCAGCGTTCCAATCCGTTCAAGTCACGCGTGCTCGCGCTGGCGATCTTCGTCATGGTGCTGGGCGGCGGCGTGTGGGCGTATTCGGCCGCGACCAGGCCCGAGCCCAAGGTGGTCGAAACCAAGACGCCCGTGACTGGCATGGCGGGTTTGACTGGTCAGGCAGAAGGGCCGACGACCAAGACAGTCGTGGAGGAAGAAAAACGACTCGTTGACCACGCGGGCCCCGCGGCGTTTCGGCTCGGCCTGTCGTTCGCGATCGGCTACTTCCTTGCATGGGGGATTCGAACGTTCGCAAAGATGACACTGCTGCTCTTTGGAATGCTCGGCGTTGGACTCATCCTGCTGACGCACTTCCAGGTCATGGGGCTGAACTGGGCGCTGCTGCAGGACAAGTTGGAGGCGAGCCTTGCATTTCTGCAGGGACAGGCAGACAAGTTCAAGGACTTTGTGATGGGCTACCTGCCGTCGACGGCGTCGGGCGTGGCGGGGACGGTGTTCGGATTCCGGCGCAAGGGGTAGGCACAGAGTCCCGGGATGATCCGCGTTTCGCGGACGTACTCATCCCCTCGCCCACGATGAGTCTTCGAATCGTGGCGCTCGATCGCACTACCCCAAAAACAAAGAGGAAAGCCCCGCGACCTGCGGGGCTTTGTTCGAGTTGAGACTGGTGGGTCGTTTACTTCTTGGGCACGAGTTTGATGATGCGATCGTCACCCTCGACCTTGACCGAAGAGCGGCCGTCCTTGTTTGAGGTCGTCACATACAGGTAACCATCAGGACCAGCCGTGATGAACCGGATGCGGCCGATATCGCCGAGGAAGCGTTCTTCCTTCACGACGTTGCCGTCTTTGATCTCAACGCGGAAGATGCCGGGCTCGGCGGCGGGGCCGCGCAAGCCGCCGAGCGCCGCAAAGAAGTATGAGCCCTTCCAGGCCGGGAACTTGTCGCCGTTGTAGAAGGTGATGTTGGTGGGCGCAAGGGCGGGAGAGTACTGGCGAATCGGGGAGACCATTCCTTCCTTGGTCTGGTTGTGGTGGATCACGTTCCACCCGTAGTTCTTGCCCTTCTCAACGATGTTGAGTTCATCGCCGCCGAGGTCCGCCGCGGTGCGTCCCGCTTCGCCCGATGGGCCGTGCTCGGCCTCGATCAACTGGCCCGCGTCGTTCCACGTCAGACCCTGTGGGTTGCGATGGCCATACGACCAGATCTCGCCGCGTGTGCCCTTCTCTTTGTCAGCGGCGGAGACGAACGGGTTGTCGGTGGGGATCGTTCCGTCATCGTTCACACGGAGGATCTTTCCGCCCAAACTCGTGAGGTCCTGCGCGAGTTCGCCCTTGAAGGACTCGCCAGCCGTGATGTACAACTTCCCGTCGGGCCCGAAGCGCACGCGGCAGCCCGCATGGTTGCTGCCCGCGGGCAAGCCGGACAGGATCACCTTGGGATCAGAGAGCGTGTTGTTGCTCTCGGTGTAGCGAACGACACGGATGTCGCTTTCGTTCTTCTGGCCTTCGACCTTCTTGACGTAGTTGCCGTAGGCGATGTAGACGAAGTGGTTCTTGGCAAAGTCCGGGTGCAGGCACAGGCCCATCAGGCCGTTCTCGGCGGGCTGCTTCCACACTGTGTCGAGCGTGAGCGCCGGCTGATCGAGCAACTTGCCATCCTGGATCACGCGCACGCGACCGACGCGCTCGGTCACGAAGATCCGTCCGTCGGCCGCAAAGCCCATGTCCCACGGCACTTGGAGACCCGTCGCGATCGTCTCGACGGTGAACGGAGCCTCGGCCGCGAGCGCCGGCGTCGGCTTGTTCGCGGGGGCAGAGGCCTCCTGGGCGCACGCCACGGGGACGGCCAGGGAGAGTGCGATCAGGGCAGAAACGGTGGAGAAGTGTGTGTTCATGGTGAATGGTAGCCGGGAACGCTCCTAGGCCACTTGCGGGCCACGCTGAGACTTTGTACCTTCTCTCCCATGAAATACCTCTGGGGGCGGCGTGCGGTGTTGATGGCGGTGGGCTTCGCCCTGTGGGGCGTCCTGCTGTGCGGCCTCGCGGGATGCGACAAGACGAGCGCGGAACTCAAGGCCGCGGACGCGTCGAGCAATCGCGCGATCGACAACCGTGATGGGAAGAAGTACGCGGAGCACTTGTCGAAGGGCTCGTTCGAGCGACTGACAAAGTTGATCTCGCTCGCGCGGACGGCGACCGCCAAGCAGACCAAGGCATTGCAGATGGCGGACAAGTACGACGTCCTGCTCATCCGCGCGACAGTGGAGCCGGAGCGCCTGCGCAAGATGAATGCGCAGGAGTACATCGTGCGCGGCGTGGAAGATGGCGAGATCTGGAGCACGCGCGGGTTCAAGCGCGTGAAATACTCGGTAGACGCTAAACGCACGCAGGGGTCGATCACATATCGGCCACTGTTCACCAAGGAGACGTTCACGCTCCACTGGGTCAAGGAGGACGGCGCCTGGAAAGAGGATTGGGTCACGAGCGCGGCGGACTTCTCACGCTGGGGACGTGCGGCCGCCAAGGAGGAGAACGTCTCGGAAGATGACTTCGTCCTCTTCCTGCTCGACGAATGGATGGGAATCGAAGCGACGGAGGAGATTTGGAACCCGGTGCGGTAGGAATCGCCCCGCGCCAACAACTCCATCGAGTTGATCAAGCAGAACTGCTGTGGCATAGGAACTCTCGGCGTGCTTACGGGTCTGCGAAGATCCCTACCCTCCATCATGCGACACAGGATCATTCCGCGGACCACCATCAACATTTCCGAGATTGGCTTTGGCTGCTGGACCATGGGGGGGCCCAACTGGAACTTGCAGAATGGGTCGCCCATTGGGTGGGCCAATGTGAACGAGGAGGACCTGGTTGCCGGGATCAAGGTTGGGCTTGATCATGGCGTCAACCACTGGGACAACGCGGATGTGTATGGCAATGGCGTGGCCGAGCGGCGGCTGGGGAATGCGTTCAGGAAGTTGGGCGTGGATCGCGCGTCACAGGTGATCGCGACGAAGGTCGGGCATTTTCGCGGGACGGCGGCCAACGCGTATGAGCCGACGCATATTCGCAGGCAGTGCGAGCAGTCTCTCGCGAACTTGCGGACGGATCACATCGATCTGTACTACTTCCATCATGGGACGTTCACGGGGCCGGACTATGACGGGCGCGAGCATGACTACCTGCACGAGGCGGCGGCGACGATGCACGCGCTGGTGAAGGAAGGGAAGGTCCGGGCGATCGGGCAGTCGGCGTACTCGGTTGAGGATTTCGCGCGGGCGATCCCGATCGTGAAGCCGAACGTCTTGCAGAGCAAGGCGAACCTGCGTGTGCGGGAGATGGTGACGACGGGGTCGGCGTTGCACGCGCTCATGGTCAAGCACGACTGCGCGTTTGTGGCGTTTGGGCCTTTGGATCAGGGGATTCTGCTCGACAAGTTTGATCCGGAGAACCCGCCGAAGTTTGAGGGGGAGTATCGGGAGAATCGGCGAGACTTCAACGCGGAGACGCTGCGTGATACGCGGGCGCGGCTGGCGCAGGCGGCGGAGAAGTTCGGGGCAAGGCAGCCGGGACGCAACCGCGTGGAGTTGCTGTCATCGCTGGCGCAGCGTTGGTTGCTTGCGCAGGATCGGGTGTGCTCGGTGATTCCGGGGTTCCGGAATGCGGGGCAGGCGGCGTGCAACGTGGCGGCGGCGAAAGACGAGCCGATGAGTGCGGAGGATGCGGCGTGGCTGCGGAAGGTGTTTGAAGGATCGCGGTAGTGTCTCGCGAGATGCGTGTTACGCACGCTTGCCGAAGCGGCGTTGCTGGCCGCCTTGCGCCATGCCGAGGAAGCCTGAGAGGGGAATGAGGGCGAGGGAGAGGAAGATCGCGGCGATGCCAGTGGAGACGGCGCTGCCGAGCATGACGAGCAGTTCGTGCTTGGCGTGCCAGGCGATGGGGTCGTTGTAGATGGTGCGGAATGTGAAGACGAGGACGACGATCACGCCGCTGATGATGGAGCCCGTGAGGGCGAGGAACCCGAAGGAGAGCGGGTTCTTCTTGTTCATGAGCGGTCGCATCGCGAGGATGAACTGCATGGAGGCGAGGTAGCCCAGGGCGTGGGGACCGATGACGGTGGCGGCTTCGCCGGCCTTGGTGGGCATCTGGTCGAGGAGGTCGGTCGTCAGGCCGAGCAGGAGGGCTGCCCAAGTTGCGGCGGATGGGGGCGCGGCGAGGCCGATGGCAACGACGAGGGCATAGACGAGATTTGGCGTGACGTCTCCGATGCGGAAGAGATCGCGCAAGCCGTGGTTGAGGGCGAAGAAGATCCAGGAGAGGAGGAGGGCCGCGGGCCAACTCATGGCGACCCTTCCTTTGCGTCGGGCGAGGCTTCGAGGCGGAGGATGACTTCGCCGACGCGCGAGAGGGGGTCGATGGTCGGGCGGACGACGACGGCCTTGCGTCCGACGCCGGTGGGGGACGTGCTCTGCTCGATGGACTCGACGATGCCGACGACGAGCCGGATCGCCGAGTTGGGCCAAATGCCACCGGCTTCCATGCGGACGTACTGACCCGCCTGCGGCACCAACCGCTCACGCTTGGCGGGGTCGGTGGGCCACTCGATGTCCCCCTTGAGGAGGCCACCGGAAGTTGGGGCGAGGACGCACTCCAGGATTTCGGTTTCGGTCACCATGATGGCGGCTTTGAAGTTCTTGGTTTCTTTCGAGGTGAGCAGTTGGACGGTGCAGGTGCGTGCGTCCACGTCGGTGACGATGCCGACGACCTGGCTGAGATCGCCGATGGCGACGGAGCCCTTGGTGACGCCCTCGCTGGAGCCGGCCTTGACGCGAATCGTCGAAGTGGGCGACATGGAAAACGACCCGACGACGGGCGCGACGACCGTACGGACGTTGGCGGCGGAGGAGCCAGTGGCGACGATGACTTTCATGGCTTCGAGGGCCTTGAGAAGTCGCTCGTTCTCAGCGCGAAGTTGAGCGATGAGCGTGCGTTGTTCGCTCAGGGTGCGTTCAACGTCTTGCGTGTTGGGCAGTTCGTCGCGGTGCTGGGCGGGGCCGCGGATCCAGGAACTGAGTTTCGTGAGCGGGGCGGTCGCGGGGATGACGAGGGCGCGGGGGAGAGCGGAGAGGTAGCGCGTCCAGCCGGTGATGCTCAGCGGGAGGATTGCGAAGAGGGTGAGCAGGACCACGCTCCCCACGAGGAGGCGGCGTGCGCCTTCGGTTTGTCCGGGGCTCTTCACCATGGTTCGTGAGGGGATTCGTCAGACGGGATGGTCAATCGCGAGGCGTCGCCAATGGGGGCCACGCGGTTGATGAGCGTGCCCACTCACCCTTCCATGTCGTTTTCGAGGGTGTCCTTCCACTCTTCGATGTGTTCGAGGTAGATGCAGGTGCCTCGGGCGACGCAGGTGAGGGGGTCTTCGGCGAGTCGGGTGTCGAGGCCTGTTGCCTTCTGAACCACCTGCGGCAAGCCACGCAGGAGGGAGCCGCCGCCGGCCATGGTGATGCCGTTCTCGACGAGGTCTGCGGCGAGTTCGGGCTCGGCACGCTCGAGGGTGCGGGTGATGGCTTCGGTGATTGCCTGGACGGGTTCGTGGAGTGCTTCGCGGATTTCTTCGCTGCTGACGACGGTCTTGCGGGGCAAGCCACTGATGAGGTCGCGGCCGCGGACCTCCATCGTGGTTTCCTGGCCGGTCGGGAATGCGGAACCGATCTCGATCTTGATGCGTTCCGCGGTCTGCTCGCCGATGGCCATGTTGTACGTGCGCTTCATGTGGCCGATGATCGCTTCGTCCATGTCATCGCCCGCGACGCGGACGGATTCACAGGTGGCAATGTCGGCGAGGGACATGATGGCGACCTCGGTGGTGCCGCCGCCGATGTCCACGATCATGGAGGCGGTGGGCTCGGCGAATGGGAGGCCAGCGCCGATGGCGGCGGCGATGGGTTCTTCGATGAGGTAGGTGCGGCGGGCGCCAGCGCGGTCGGCGGAATCGAAGACGGCGCGTTTCTCGACGGCGGTGATGCCGCTGGGGATCGAGATGACGACGCGCGGATGGAAGACGCGGCTCTTGCCGTTCACCTTGCGGATGAAGTAGGAGAGCATGGCTTCGGTGATTTCGAAGTCGCTGATGACGCCGTCCTTGAGGGGGCGGATGGCGGTGATGCTTCCGGGGGTCTTGCCGAGCATTTCCTTGGCGACCCAGCCCACGGCCTCGCCGTTCTTGAGGACCTGGTTGGTGCCTTTGCGCACGGCGACCACGCTGGGTTCGTTGAGCACGATGCCCTGGCCGCGGACGGAGACGAGCGTGTTGCACGTGCCCAGGTCGATGCCCATGTCGACGCTGAACATTCCCAACATCTTGTCGATGTAGTTGATAGCACGGCCTCCTGCACACAAGACGCGATCCCGACCGGCGTGGATGCATCACGCCGACCGACCCTATGGAGCAACCAAGGTGGCCTCCGCCACCCGCCTCCAAGGGGCACGCAAGAATAGGTGTTCCCTGACTGAATGGTCCTACGCACCCTGTCGGTTGCGCGGCCGTGGTTGGGGGTGTCGTGCGGCGACGAATCCCCCGGAGAATGAGGCCTTTGGGGGCCTCAACGTGGGGACCTAGACCCTGTCTTCGGGTTGGATCTCGCGGGTGACTTGTAGCGCCCGTTGGCCCTTGAACTGGCCGACCTTGCCGATGAACTTCTTCTCGCCTTCCACGCACAGCACGACGGGTTCGGTCGCTTCCTTCTCGGTCACGATGACGTCGCCCGGCGCGAGGAAGACGAGGTCGCGGAGGGACATGGTCGTCTCGGCGAGGATGGCGGTCGCCTGCAAGGGGGCGCGGGTGAGGGCTTGGGAAAGGGCCTGCGTCGCGTCCTTGCTCTTGTTCGTCCGTGAGTTGCTGAACCACGACTGGGCCGAGAGGGCCTCCATGATTGGTTCTATCACGTTGAACGGGATGCAGAGGTTCATCGTGCCGGCACGATTGCCCATCTTGAGTTCAAAGCCGATGACGACAACGACTTCGTTCGGCGGGACGATCTGCACGAGTTGGGGGTTGCTCTCGGTGGCGGTGATCGCGAACTTGAGGACCTTCAGGTTCGCCCACGCTTCGGCCATCGCGATCAGGCCGCGGCTCGTGACGTTGCCGATGAGGCGTGTCTCGATGAGGGTCATCGGGCGCTGCGGGATGAAGAGGTCCTGGCTCGTGCCGCCGAGGAGGCGATCGATGATCGGGTAGATGATGAGGGGGCTGATCTCGAGGCACATCTGCCCCTCGAGGCCGTCGGCGCCGATGAGATTGAAACTGGTCGGGTTGGGCAACGCCGAGATGAACTCGGAGTATGTCATCTGCTCGCAGGTCGCGACCTTGGTCTCAACGATCGTGCGGAGGAACCCGGACAAAGACGCACCGAAGTTTCGGGCAAAGGCCTCGTGCAGCGTCTGGAGCGCCCGCATCTGGTCCTTGGAGACGCGCTCGGGGCGCTTGAAGTCGTAGTCCTTGATCTCGGTCGAGGCGGGATCGCGGCTCTTGCGGCTGAAGATCTTGGGCGGGGCCGCTTCCTCGGTGACAGCCCCCGCCGAGACGGCGTTCAAGAGGGCATCAATCTCGCTTTGGTCGAGGACTTTGGACATGGGAACGGGCAATCCTCAGTTGGGGCGTCTTGGGCGCCGCCGTGTGACCCCTTCTTATCGGTTGTGCGCAAGGAAAGGCATCAGAATGAGCCCCCTCGTCCCGATTCGGCGCGGAAACTGGGTGCGGAACGCAAAACCTGCGCACCGAGGTCGAAGTTCCCGAGTGCTCGTCCGGTGATAACGGTGGCAATGGCGGGCGACATCAAAGCAAAGACGCCCTGCATCGGAGCAATGCTGAACGACATCGGAGCAATGTCGAACAGCATTGGGGCAAAGACGAACAGCATCGGAGCGATGTCGAACAGCATTGGAGCAATGCATGGCGGCATTGGACCATTGCAGGACTACATCAGAGCGATGCTGGACAGCATCAGAGCATTGCAGGACGACATCGGAACGTTGCGCGCCCCCAATTCCGCGTTTCTGAGCCGCCAACGCGTGTTGGCGAGGTTGAAGGCCAGTCAGGCGTGCGGGCGTCCCCATAACTGCCCGCGGCCACGCCGAACCCGAACGGGTCCCAGCGTCGTACGATGGGCCATGCACCGACTTTTTCTGGGCGTTGTCGTCTTCATCGTGGGTTTCCTGGCTGGTCCCGTGCGGGAGGCGTGGGGGGCAATGGAAGGGCACGTGACCGTTTCGGCCGTCGCCAGCAAGACGCAGGCGGCACCGGGGGACCAGATCGTCATCGCCGTCATCCTCGACCATGAGGAGCACTGGCACTCGCAGGCGGACGCGGCCCAGCAGAAGTTGGTCAAGAACAACGTCGCGGTGAAGGACACCACGATCGAACCGGCCGCGGCGAAGGGGCTGAAGTTCGGGCCCGTGCAGTGGCCGCCGGCGGTGCTGGTGTCTGCGGCGGCGTTGGGGGATCCGACGGCGCAGGTCGCGGTGTTTGAGGGGAGGGCGATTGCGTACATCCCGGTGGTGATCGAAGCGGGTGCGTCGGGCACGGTGTCGGTGCCGATCGAGGTGATGTACCAGGCGTGCGATGACGCGATCTGTGAGTTTCCGGTGACAGAGAAACTGACGGTGGAGGTTGCCATCGTGGCACCGGGTGCGGCGGGCGGCGGGGCACCGGCAAATCCTGCCACGTTTGCGGGATTCGACAACTCGATCTTTCCGAAGATGCTGGCGGGGACTGTGACGGCGGAGAAGCCGCTGGAGTTCAACTTCTTTGGCCGGAACTTCACCATCAACACTCGCGGCGCAGGGTTCAGCCTGTTGCTTCTTCTGTCAGTGGTCGGCGGGTTTGTACTGAATCTCACGCCTTGTGTGCTACCCATGATCCCGATCAAGATCATGAGCCTGCAGCACAGCGCGGGCACCGCGAGCAAACGCATTCTGCTAGGCCTTTCCATGTCGATCGGCGTTGTGGCGTTCTGGATGGCGATCGGCCTCGCGATGGCCTTTGTCAAGGGATTCACAGCCGCTAGTCAACTGTTTCAGAATCCGTACTTCACCCTTGGAGTTGGCTTGTTCATCGGCGTGATGGCGGTGGGCATGCTTGGATTGTTCACTCTGAACTTGCCTAACTGGGTTTACTCGATCGATCCAAAGCGAGAGTCGGTCGTGGGCTCGCTGTTGTTCGGCGTGATGACGGCCGTTCTCGCGACCCCGTGTGTCGCGCCATTCGGTGGAGCAGTCATGGGGTGGGCGACAACGCAGTCAGTGCCCATCCTGCTCGCGACGTTCGGTGCCATCGGCATCGGGATGAGTTTGCCATACCTGATCCTTGCGGTTTTCCCGCAACTGGTGGCCAAGGTTCCCCGCACCGGCCCTGCGAGTGAACTGGTCAAGCAGGTCATGGGTATTCTGATGATCGCGGTCGCGGTCTTCTTCTTAGGGTCAGGGATTGATCCGCTCATCCGCCTGCCCGTGGACCCAGCGATGCTCTGGCACTGGTGGTTGGTGGGCGGACTGATTGTGGTCGCCGGTTTTTGGCTTGCTTATCGCACGTGGCAGATCACGAGACATCCGGGGCATCGAGCACTGTGGTCAGTGATCGCACTCGCGCTCGCCGGAGCCGGCGGGTGGGTTGGTGTGAATCTCTCCAACCACGGTCCGATCGACTGGATTGGCTACACCCCCGAACGTCTCGCGAAGGCTCGGCAGGAAGGGAATTTGGTGGTGCTCGACTTCACGGCGAACTGGTGTGGCAACTGCATCGCACTCGAACGGGCAGTGCTGTTCCAGAAGCCGATCGTTGAACTGTTCAAAGCGGGCGGAGCGGTCCCGATGAAGGTCGACCTTTCCGGAACGAACGTGCCGGGCCGGGCAAAGCTCAAAGAACTGGGGTACGTGGGCATCCCTCTCCTCGCCATCTACGGCCCCAACGCCAAGGACCCCTTCAAGTACGATTCCTACACCGTCCAAACCGTGCTCGACGCAGTCAGCAAGGCGAAGTGACGGGCTGAAGCGCGAGGGGCACAAGGTCGCCTCGAGGTCCGCAAACCCGGTGGCTTGAAGGCTCGTGTTGGGGTGAAGAAGCCTCTCCCAGCGCGCAAATGGGGGTGGCGACGGCGGTTGGGAGGCAGATTCGGGCGAGGGATTGACCTTCGCCCTCGGGGATGCTAACTTTTCCCCTGCCTTCGCCCGATGGGGAGGGGGCAAGAACGGATGCGGGCGTAGCTCAGTGGTAGAGCGCTACCTTGCCAAGGTAGAAGTCGAGGGTTCAAGTCCCTTCGCCCGCTTTGACGAAGTCCACCCCGGCCGAAAGGCCGGGGTGTTTTGTTTTTGGGGTTGGTTTCGGAATGAGGGACGGTGTCGTAGGGTTTTGTCGGGGTCTTCACGACCGCCGTGCATCCTCGGAGACGTCGTTCCCGTATCGCCACTGCCCGAATGGGCGACCTGGGGAAGCATGATGCAGCACGCGGCAACGATGATGGGACTGGGCTTGGCACTGGTGACCGCCGCTGGGGCGTTGGCCCAGGTGGTCGGCACGCCGCCTGCCGATGCTGCCACCGGCGAAATCGCTCGCGACTTTGTCGGGCGAAACGGCGTCGTTCGAGGCTGCGTGATCACGGGCGAGATTCCGCCCGCCATCCTCCCCGCGACACCCCGCATGAATGTGGTCCAACTCGACACCAATGGACTCGAGATCCCCATGGGCGTGGAACGCGTGGCTGGGGATCGCATCGACCTGGTGCTCGTGGGTGATGGCTATCAGGCGAATCAACTCGGGACGTACGCCACGCACGCGACGAACGCGATGGCGTCACTGTTCAACACCGAGCCTTTCAAGACGTATGCGCCGTTCTTCCGTGTGTATCGTGTGGATGTCGTCTCGACGGACTCGGGCGTCGACAATGATCCGACCGAGGGGATTCTGCGCAACACCGCGCTTGGCATGGCCTTCTGGTGCGGCGGGACGGAGCGGCTGCTCTGCGTGAACACCTCGCTCGCGGCGTCATTTGCGAACCAGGCGCCAAATGGGCGTGACCAGGTCCTTGCGATTGCCAACTCGACCAAGTATGGCGGCGCGGGATACACCGGTGCGGAAATGGCGACGACATCGGGCGGCAACGGCTCTTCGGCGCAGATCGCGATCCACGAGTTTGGACATTCCCTCGGCAACCTCGCGGACGAGTACGACTATGGCGGGCCTGTGACCTATGCCGGCGGCGAGCCCGGATCGTACAACTCTTCGATCTATCCGAGCGCGACGATGCTCTCGCAGCAACGCAAGTGGTGGCGCTGGCTGGGTGTGAACAACGCGGCGTTCGATGGCGTCGTCAGCACGTATGAAGGATCCAGTTACTCACAACTGGGCGTCTATCGCCCGACGAACAACTCCATGATGCGGGCTCTGGGCAGGCCGTTCAACTTGCCCTCGGCCGAGAACCTCATCATCGAGTTCTACAAAATCGTGGAGCCCATCACGCAGGTGAATCCGCCGACGACGCAGGTGTTGAACGGCTCGGAGATCGCGCAGGTGACGCCCATCGGCACCGTGGGCAACCCACTCGCGATCGAGTGGCGTGTGGATGGCGTGGTTGTTCCGGGTGCGACGGGGACGAATCTGTCGTTAGCGGGGCTGAATCTCGCGGGCGGGACGCACACGCTGAGCGTGACGGTGACGGACAACACGTTCATGGTGCGTGATCCAAACGCGCGAGCGACGTGGATGACGCAGAGCAAGCAGTGGAATTTGAACGTGCCGTTGCAGTGTGCCGCGGACTTGGATAATGGCAGCGGGACGGGCACGCGCGACAATGCGGTGGACATCAATGACCTGCTCTACTTCCTTGGCCGATTTGAGTCGGGTGCGTCTGCGGCGGACCTCGACAACGACGGCCTGAATCCACCACAGCCCGACGGCGGGGTGGATATCAACGATTTGTTGTTTTTCCTGATGCGGTTTGAGGGCGGGTGCTAAGGCGTACGGCAGCCCCTTGATTCTGCGAGCCCGACGCGCGAGTGAATGTGCATCAAAGTACACGGAGTTTGCCGCCACGAGCGGAAAACCCCGCCTCGATCTCGCAACGGTTCAGGTCCGAGAGGGCGCTTGCCTGGTGGGGCCGCTGTTGCAAGCGAAGTTGACAGTTGAACCGCTGAAAACCTGAGAGTTCTGCACGTTTGTGTGCGACAGTTGCGCATAATCTTCTTGCGCGTCGGGCAGATAGTTGCGAAGGCCCTTCCCCGGCTGGCAGACCCGGCATCCCTCCAGAGGCTTGAAGGGGGATCGAACCGGGCTCGTGGCTCACGCTCTGGGCTCGCAAAGACGAAGAAAAGACCCCGCACCTGTCTCCAAGACTCGAGATCCTCGTCCTCGCCGACGGGGAGAGGAAGGGAGTGAAGGACCGCGTCGGAGAGGAGGGGGTATCGGTGAGGGGAGAAACGCCACGATTCGAAGACTCATCGTGGGCGTGGAGGAAGACCGGACAGTGGGGGTACCCGGGATGGAGAGTTGGGGTACCCTAAGGGCGTGATATGTCCTTTTTGCGATGTTGATAATGACAAGGTCATTGACAGCCGTGCCAGCGATGGCGGGAAGTCGATCCGGCGGCGGCGCGAGTGTGTGGGGTGCGGGCGGCGGTTCACGACGTATGAGAAGGTGGAGCAGACGGCGCGGCTGATGGTGGTGAAGCGGGATGGGACGCACCAGCCGTTTGATCGGCAGAAGATTTTGAGCGGGCTGTATGCGGCGTGCGGGAAGAGGCCGATTCCTGAGGATGTGAAGCAGAAGGTGGCGGAGGTCGTGGAGGAAGAGTTGCACCGGGAGTTTGATCGGGAAGTGCCGAGCAGGGCGGTGGGTGAGCGGGTGATGGCGAAGTTGCGGGATGTGGATGAGGTGGCGTACATCCGGTATGCGAGCGAGTACTACCAGTTCAAGAGTGTTGAAGAGTTGAAGCGGCAGTTGGAGTTGCTGGACGGGCGGATCAAGGATGTGAAGCAGCAGGTGCGGTTGTTTGAGTAGGGCGGGGCGGAGAAGAAGCGCCACGATTCGGGGACTCATCGTGGGCGTGGGGGGAGGGGCCCGCTTGGAAAGTGGGGGACCCGCGTCAAGATGGGTAAGGCTGGGAGTTTTCCTTGGTTGCGCGAGGTCGGCGCGGAGTTTGATCGCCGACGGTTGAGACAGTGGTTCATTGAGAAGAAAGTGGCGGGCGAGGTTCGAGAATCCTCGCGATTCCTGCAATTGCGGGGAGGGGTGGGCGTTTCCCCTTGGTCAATCCGTCGGACGGGCCTTGGCAGGTTGCCATGTTTCGTTCATGATGGAGGGTGACTTGCTGTGGGCGCTAGACAGGGAGCGTGCGATGAAAAGGTGTGGCGGTTTGGACGCTGGACGCGTCGCTGGGGTTGTGATTGGATTGGGAATGTTCGCGGCGGTGGCGGGTGCGCAGCCGTTGCCGCCCGTGCCTGTGCCGCCTGAGAATCCGATCACGGAATCGAAGCGGGTGCTGGGGAAGATTTTGTTCTGGGATGAGCAGTTGTCGAGCGACAACACGATGGCGTGCGCGACGTGTCATTCGCCGTCCATCGGGGGTGGTGACGCTCGGCGTCGGCGGATTCCGGGTGTGGATGGCGTGACGGGGACGCCCGATGACGTGTTTGGTTCGCCGGGCGTGATCCAGGCGGATGTGCTCGGGAACTATGTGCGAAGCGGCGTGTTCAATCTGAACACGCAGGCGACAGGGCGGAGTTCACCGAACTTTTTGACGGCGGCGTATACGCCGGTTGCATTCTGGGATGGTCGTGCGAATGGGACGTTCCGCGATCCGATCACGAATGCGATTGTGATTCAGAATGGTGGCGCGCTGGAAAGTCAGGCAGTCGGGCCGGTTTTGAACAGCGTCGAGATGGCGCACATGAATCGGGATTGGAATGCGGTGATCACGAAGTTGCAGAATGCGCGGCCGATGGCGCTGGCGACGGGGATGCAGGCGGACGTTGCGGCGGTGGTGACGCCTTCGACAACGTACGGGCAGTTGTTCCAGGCGGCGTTTGGTTCGCCGGTGATTTCGCCGTCGCGGATTGCGATGGCGATTGCGACGTATGAGCGGACGGTGTATCCGAATGACACGCCGTTTGATCGGACGCAGGCGGGGTTGCCGGGCGGGCTCACGCCTCAGCAGCAGCAGGGGCTTGGCGCGTTCAACGCGTCGAACTGCAACCTGTGCCATGGGGGGCCACAGTTCACGGGGAACGGGTTCAGGAACATTGGATTGAGGCCGCCGGCGGAGGACTTGGGTCTTCAGTTGACGAGCGGCAATGCGGCGGATCGCGGGAAGTTCAAGGTGCCGAGTCTGCGGAACGTGGGGCTCAAGAGCACGTTCATGCACAACGGGCAGTTCACGACGCTGGCGCAGGTGATTGCGTTCTATGCGCGGGCTCCTGGTGCGCCGGTGCAGAACCCGGACAATCGTGATCCGCTGATGCTGCAGGTGAACGTGCCGCCGCAGGCTGCAGTGGTGATTGAGGAGTTCCTGCGGAACGGATTGCGTGATGCGCGTGTGGCGGCGGGGGTGTTCCCGTTTGACAGCGCGACGCTGTGGTCGCAGCGGAGCGAGCATCGCGTGCAGTTCGTGGGCGGGGGCGTGAACGGCAGCGGCGGATTGCTGCCGACGATGATGGCGGAGACGCCGGCGTTTGTTGGAAACAACGAGTTCAAGTTGGGCGTGCGTAATGCGCTGGGCGGAGCGACGGCTCGGCTTGCGGTGTCGCTGACGCAGCCGACGGGGAACATCGTCGCGCCGGACATGGTGCTCGGGCCGATCACGCTTGCGGAGGCGGGGAACGGGAACGGGTACGGCACGATCCACTGGGACATCGCAGACAACGGTTCGTTGTCGGGCAAGAGCGTGTACTTCCAGTGGTTGGTGAACGATCCCGCGGCGGTGGGCGGCGTAGCGCGGACGGAGGTCGCGAAGGCGACGTTCTTCTGTGCTGGTGCCGGGTGCCCGCCTGTGTGCTATGCGGACATTGACAACGGGGCGGGGATTGGCTTGCCCGACGGAGCGGCGGATATCAACGATCTGCTCTACTTCCTGCAGAAGTTTGAGGAAGGGGCGGATGCGGCGGACCTGGACAATGGGCTGTTTGTCGGTGTGAAGGACTTTGCGGTGGACATCAGCGACTTGCTGTTCTTCTTGAGCCGGTTTGAGCAGGGGTGCTGAACAGGGACTGAGTTGATTGGCATGTGAGTGAACAACCCCGCCCCGTGGCGGGGTTGTTTGTTGCGCGGCGTGGAGCGTGGAGGGAGGGGCGGGATCGCGATACCCTTGGGGCGTTCCGAGGACTCCCAAGGAGAAGAACTCTCATGAAATGCTCGCTCATCGCATCTGTGTCTTTGGTGGCTGTGTCGGTGTTGCTCGGGTCGTGCGGAACGAGTCCGACGGGGGGCGGCGATGGGCTGACGCGGCGCGAGATCGTGACGGACACGTACCACGGCGTGAAGGTGCTGGACGAGTATCGGTGGCTCGAGGATTGGAACAACGCCGAGGTGAAGGCGTGGAGCGACGCGCAAAACGCGAAAGCGCGGGCGCACCTCGATGGGTTGCCAGGCGTGGAGGCGATTCGGACGCGGGTGACGGCGATCATGTCGGCACCGGCGACGAAGTACTCCGAGTTGGTGGCGCGGGGCGGGACGGTGTTTGCGATGAAGAGCGAGCCTCCCAAGCAGCAGGCATTCATTGTTGTGCTGGACGGTGCGACGCTGGACGCGAGCAAGGAACGCGTGCTCATCGATCCAAACGCGATCGACCCGACGGGCGGGACGACGATCGACTGGTTCCGCCCTTCATGGGATGGGAAGTTGATCGCGGTGTCGATGTCCACGGGCGGGAGCGAGGCGGGGGATGTGCACGTCTTTGATGTGGACACGGGGCAGAAGGCGTATGAGGTGGTGCCCGGCGTGCAGCAAGGAACGGGCGGCGGTGATCTCGCGTGGGATGAGATGGGCCGCGGGTTTTACTACACCCGGTATCCGAGGGGGAATGAGCGGCCTGAGGCGGACAAGAGTTTCTACGTGCAGGTGTACTACCACGAGTTGGGCACGCCGACGGATCAGGACCGGTATGAGATCGGCAAGGACTTTCCGAAGATCGCGGAGGTCGTGCTCGAGAGCGAACGCAGCGGATTTCTCCTGGTCTCGATGCAGAAGGGTGATGGCGGGGAGTTCCAGCATTACGTGCGGCCGGTGCGTGCGCCCGATGGCGGAAGCCCAAGTTGGAAGCAGTTGACGACGTACGAGGATCGCGTGGTGCAGGCGACGTTTGGGCCCGCGTGCGTGTATCTGGTGAGCCGCAAGGATGCGCCGAAGGGGAAGTTGCTGAAGATCGAAGGGTCGCGTCGCGGGGAGTTTGGCGATGTGTCCACGGCGACGACGCTGATCCCCGAGGGTGACGCGGTGATCATGGATGAGTTCTTTGACGCGGCGAATGTGCTGGTGACGCGCGAGCGGGTTTACTTGACGTATCAGTTGGGCGGGCCGAGTGAAGTACGTGTGTTTGATCACAAGGGAGTGCCGCAGGTGGGGCCGAGGCAGTTGCCGATTGGCTCGGCGGGCGGGCTGGCGCAGTTGAAGGGTGAGGTGGTCCTGTTCCATGACGTGTCGTACACGCAGCCCCTGGCGTGGTACACGTTCGAGGCGGGAGCGGGAAAGACGACGAAGTTGAACCTGGGTTCGGCCGCACCGGTGACGTTCGATGATTGCGAGGTCGTGCGCGAGGTTGCGGTGAGCGATGACGGGACGACGGTGCCGGTGAACATCCTGCGGAAGAAGGGGATGGCGATGGATGGATCGTCGCCGTGCCTCGTGACGGCGTATGGCGGGTATGGCGTGTGCCTTGAGCCGTATTTCAGGCCTGTGCTGCGCGTGCTGATGGACCATGGGTTTGTGTGGGCGGAGGCGAACCTGCGTGGCGGCGGCGAATATGGCGACGAGTGGCACAAGCAGGGAAACCTGACGAACAAGCAGAACGTGTTCGACGACTTTGCGGCGGTGTGCTCGCACATGGTGAACGCGAAGTACACGTCGCGTGAGCGGCTTGCGATCCAGGGCGGGAGCAACGGCGGTCTGCTCATGGGCGCGGCGTTCACGCAGGACCCGGGCGTCGCGAAGGCGGTGATCAGCAGCGTGGGGATCTACGACATGCTGCGGGTGGAGTTGTCCGCGAACGGCGAGTTCAACATCACGGAGTTTGGGACGGTGAAGGACAAGAGCCAGTTTGATGCGCTGCTTGGCTATTCGCCGTACCACCACGTGAAGGCGAAGGTGAAGTACCCGGCGGTGTTGTTCATGACGGGCGCGAACGATCCGCGGGTGGATCCGATGCAGAGCCGCAAGATGACGGCGTTGATGCAGGCGCGGCAGGCTGGAGTTGTTGGCGCGGGCGCGGTGCTGCTGCGGACGAGCGCGAACAGCGGGCACGGGGCGGGGACGGCGCTGAGCGAGCAGATCGAGCAGCGCGTGGATCAGTTCGCGTTCCTGTTCAGCGAGTTGGGGGTGGAGGCGAGGTAGGAGGGCAATGGGGAGTGGGGAATGGGCAATGGGGGAGAGGGTCTGGCGCGGAAAGTGCGCGGTGGGCGCGTTCGGGGAATGGGCGGAGGGGCTGAGCGGCCGCTACGGGGCGTGATGCGCCGATGACCGAGGGTTCTGCGCAGGCGCAGAAGAGTTCTGCATCGATGCAAACATGTTTTGCATCGATGACGGATCGTCCGTCGGCCATGCAAACCTTTCCGTCATCGATGACGGAGACTTGGGCATCGATGCAAACCTCTCGGACATCGATGCAAACTCTTCCGTCATCGATGCAAACCTCTTGGGAAGGCATGCAAACCTTTCGGGAAGGCATGCAAACCTTTCCGTCATGCCCATCCGAGACGTGGGCATGGCCCTCGAGAGGGTGTGCATCGCGAAAACGCGACAATTATTCGGGCGTGGCTCAAGGGGCGTGGTAGGGCGATCGATGACAGAGGGGAGAGCCGTGGCCGAACCTTCGTGGCACGAGCACTCACCAGCAGGCGCTCGCCCAAGGCGGCGAGCTACTGCTGGCACCCAGACTCACTTCCCTTCAAACCAGTTCGTGCCAATCGACGAGTCCGCCTTGAGCGGGACCGAGAGCGACATCGCGGCTTCCATGCGTGCGGTGACGAGTTGGCGGAGGCGTTCGCCGTCGGCGGCTTTGCATTCGAAGACGAGTTCGTCGTGGATCTGCAGGAGCATCTTGACGCCGTCGATCGCGGGGGGTTGGTTGCCGCGGCGGTGGGCGGCGTGCTCGCTGAGGCGGGCGTGGAGATCGACCATCGCGAGTTTGATGAGGTCGGCGGCGGAGCCTTGCACGACGGAGTTGATCGCGAGGCGCTCGGCGAGGGCGCGGCGTGAGGGATTCGTGCTGTCGATCTCGGGGATCGGGCGGCGACGGCCGAGCATTGTGGTGACGTACCCCTTCTCGCGGGCTTGCTCGACGCATTCCTGGAGGAAGGTCGTGATGCCGCTGAAGCGTTTCTTGTAGCCGGTGATGATCTCGGCGGCGTCGCGTTCGCCGATCTTGAGGCGGCGGGCGAGGCCGAAGGATGTGATGCCGTAGACGATGCCGAAGTTGACCATCTTCGCGCCGCTGCGCTGGTCTTTGGTGACCTGGTCGAGCGGGATGCCGTGGACCTGGGCGGCGACGGCGGTGTGGATGTCGGCGCCGGCGAGGAAGGCCTCGATCAATGCGGGGTCCTTTGAGAGGTGCGCGAGGAGTCGCAGTTCGATCTGCGAGTAGTCGGCGGCGACGAGGACGTGCCCGGGCGCGGCGAGGAAGGCCTTGCGGATGTCGCGGCCGACGTCGGTGCGGATGGGGATGTTCTGGAGGTTGGGATCGCTGCTCGCGAGGCGACCCGTCGCGGCGACGGTCTGGTTGAAACTGCTGTGGACACGCTTGGTGACCGGGTGGATCGCTTCCTTGAGCGCGACGAGGTAGGTCGAAACGAGTTTGGTGAGTTGGCGATACTCGAGGATGAGTTTGGGGATCTGCGTCGTGAGCGTGTCGTCGCTGGCGAGTGTTTCCAGGACTTCGGCGTCGGTGGAGTTTCCCGTTTTGGTTTTCTTGGTGGGCTTGATCCCGAGCCCGGGCAGTTCATCTTCTGGTTTGTTGAAGAGGGCGTGGGAGAGTTGCTTGGGGGAGTCGGGGTCGAAGTGACGGCCGAGGGTTGACATCGATTCGGACTTGATCTTCGCGAGGATGGCGTCGATCTGCGTGTTGATGCGGGCGGCCTGCCGATCGAGTTCGGCGGGGTCGACGAGGATGCCGTTCCATTCGAGATCGGCGAGGACCTCGACGAGGGGGAGTTCGACGCGCTGCATGAGGGGCGTCAAGTCCATCTCGCGCAGTTGCGGGAACATCGTGTTGTGGAGTTGGAGGGTGACGTCGGCGTCTTCGGCGGAGTACTGCGTGGCGAGGTTGAGGGGGACGGTGTCGAAGGTGCGCTGGATCTTGCCGCTGCCGATGAGTTCGGTGATGGAGATGTTGGTGCGATTGAGGAGCGCGAGTGCGAGGGCGTCCATGCCGTGGCTGGAGCGCGAGGCGTCGATGAGGTAGGAGGCGACCATGGTGTCGTCGCCGGGCCAGTTGGTGATTGACGCGGAATCGTGCGCGGCGTCGAGGGTTGTTGGAGCCGCGATGCCGCGGAGGCTGATGCCCGCGTTGCGGAGGACGAGGAGGTCGTACTTGAGGTTGTGGCCGACCTTGGGCTTGGTGGGATCTTCGAGGATGGGTTTCAACGCGGCGAGCACGGTCGTTTCGTCCATGTGGTCGGAAGGGTTGGGCGTGCGGATGGGGACATAGACGGCCTTGCCGGGTGCAGTGGAGAAGCAGAGGCCACAGAGTTTGGCATCGTGCGGGACGAGGGAGGTTGTCTCGGTGTCGATCGCGATGAGGGGCGCGGCGGCGAGTTCTCTGGCAAGGACCGCGAGTTGGGCTTTGGTGGTGATGGCGGTGTAGTCGCCTGATTCTGCTTTGCGATCGGAGGGCGCGGCGGGGGAAGCGTCAAAGAGGCCGCCTTGGAAGGGATTGTCGGGTTTGGGGCGCGCGGGCTTTGGGGTGGACGTGCTGGTCGAGGAACGCTCGTTGGCATCCACGGGCGCGGGCATGTGGCTGGTGTCGCCCATGAGGACGCGGACGTCTTCCTGGTAGCGATTGAAGCCAAGTTCTTTGAGAATGGGGATCATCTTCGCGAGGGCGAAGGAGTCGGTGCGCGCGGATTCGAGTGTGAAGTCGATGGGCGTCGCGCGGTCGAGGGTGACGAGTTTCTTGGAGAGGGAGAGGAGGTCGGCGGCCTCGCGGATCTTCTCGCCGCGCTTGCCCTTGATGGAGGCGGCGTTGGCGAGGAGGTTGTCGAGCGTGCCCCATTCCTTGATGAGTTGGGCGCTGGTTTTCTCGCCGACGCCGTCGACGCCCGGGACGTTGTCCACGGCGTCGCCCATGAGGGCGAGCATGTCGATGATCTGCTCGGGCTTGAGGCCTGTGGTCTCTTCGAGCGTGGCGGCGGAGAAGGCCGTGTCGGTGGGAATGTCGAACAGTTCCACGAGAGGCGTGGCGGGATCAGGACCGAGCTCGAGGAGTTGCTTGAGGTCTTTATCTTTGCTGACGAGGCGGATGCGCAGGTCCTTGTGCTGCTTGCGGAGCGTGTCGACCATTGTGGCCATCACGTCGTCGGCTTCGTAGCCGGCGGCACCGATGACGGGAATGCCCAGCTCCTTGAGCATCGCGAGGCAGCGATCGACCTGGGGGCGGAGGTCTTCGGGTGGCGGCGGGCGGTGGGCTTTGTAGTCGGGGTACAACTGCGAGCGGAAGGTGCCACGGTCGTCGGAAACGTCGAGGGCGACGGCGATGTAGTCGGGCTTGCCCGCTCTTGCGAGATTGGGGGTGGCGATGGGGTCTGCGCGGAGGAGTTTTAAGAGCATGCCGACGAAGGCGAAGGACATGTTCGTCGGCTCTTTGGTGATTGGGCTCGTCATCGGCGTGCGGATGGCGTGGTAGGCGCGGAAGAAGGAGGCGTAGGCGTCGATGATGTAGAGCGTGGGCATGGGGGAGGGTAGAGGGGAGGAGCCAAGAAGAGACGAAGTTCCGAAGAGACGGAGAGACGAAGTGGGGAGAAGGCGATCGACTGAGCGACTCGTTGTGGAGGCGAGAGCGGCGGAGCGGTACGCCCACGATGGGACGTTGAAGATTGGTGCTTCTGCGCGTCCGGAAGAACCTACCCCCGACCCCTTCCTGGAAGGAACGGGAGGGAAGAGAAGGCCGGGTGCTTGCGCACCAAAGGCTCAGAAAGAGCGTTCGCGATGGAGTTCTTCGGCGAGGGCGTCGGCGAGGTACTCGTACTGCGCGCGTGCGTTGTAGATCTGCGCAGAGATGCGAAGAGTGCGGCGGGTGGTGCCGGGGATTGACCAGACGGGGACCTGGATGCGGTGACGCGCGAGGAGTGCGTCTTGCAGCGCGTCGTGGTACTTCGTTGGGCGCTGGCGCAGGCGGTCCATGAGCGTGAGCGGATGTTCGGGAAGGAAGATGGTGGCGATGGAGCCGATCATGATGGCCGGGGCTGGGGGCGTGACGTTGAGCGCACGGCAGAGGATGTCGCGGCCGTCGAGTACAAGGTCGTGGTTGTGACGCATAATGGCGGGCCAGGCGTCGCTCGAGGGGAGGTTGAAGTGCTCGGCGGCGACGGTGCGCATCGCTGGGATTGACGCGGCGATGGACATGAAGGCGGTCTGGTCGGTGGTGCCGAGGAAGTCGAACTCCGTCAAGAACTGCGGGCGGCTTGGGATCGGCCGCTCGGCGTTGTTCGAGAGGACGAGGGGGCGGATCGTTGGTTGGATCGTTGGATCGACGTAGAGGAACGCGGAGCCCTTGGGCGTGCAGAGCCATTTGTGGCAGTTGGCGGTGTAGAAGGAAGGATTGAGTTCACGCAGGTTCAGCGTGGGAACCATGCCGGGGGCGTGGGCGCCGTCGACCAGGGTGAGTATGTTCTTGGCACGAAGCGCGGGGACGAGTCGCTCGACGGGAAGGATGATCGCGCTGGGGCTGGTGACGTGGCTGATGAGGACAAGGCGCGTGCGTGGCGTGACGCGCGAGAGAATGGCGTGCTCGATCTCGTCTGGGGAGGTGCAGGGGAAGGGGAGCGTGGCGGTGATGACCGATGCGCCCGTCCGGGCGGCGGTGGCGCGGAGGATGTTCTGGCAGGCGGGGTATTCGTGGTCGTTGGTGAGGAGTTCGTCGCCGGGTGTGAGGGCCTTGGTGTCTTCGAGATGACGCAGGATGGTGGCGACGGCGGTGGTGGCGTTGGCAATGGGGGCGAGATTGGTCCAGTCGCAGTGGAGGAACTCCGCGAGGGCGCGGCGGGAGTCGTCGAGGAGGGATCGGTAACGTTCGACCATGAAGTGGACGGGTTCACGCTCGAGTTGGTCCTGCAGGTCGCGTTGGATGGTGCGGACGGTGCGCGGGCAGGCACCGAAGGAGCCATGGTTGAGGAAGACGGTGTTGGGATCGAGGTCCCAGTGCTTGGCGGCCGATGAGGGTGTGGGGAGGTTCACGCTGGTACAGTACCGCCCTTCTTGCCCGCACCGATGGAAACGTCACGACTATGAGCACTGCTGAGAAACCTGTCGCCCAGTTCACGCCTAAGGCCGTTGTGTTCTTCGTGGCGTTGGTCGCGGCGGTGTTGCCCTGGAGCAATCCGGCGATCGCGCTGACGCTGGGGATTGTCGTGGCGCTCGCGGGGTGCTCCGCGTATGAAAAGCAGGGAAAGAAGGTCTCGCGATTCTTGATTCAGGCATGCGTGGTGCTGCTGGGGCTGCGGGTGAACCTCGGTGATGTTGCCAAAGCCGCGGCGGAGGGTGTGTGGCTGGCGATCGGAACGATCGTGGGGACGCTGACGCTGGGGATGTTGCTCGCAAAGGTGCTGAAGATCGAGCGGGATCCGGCGGTGCTGGTGTCTTCGGGGACGGCGATCTGTGGCGGGTCGGCGATTGCGGCGGTGGGGTCGTCCATTGGCGCGACGAGCAGCGCGATGGCGGTGGCGACGGGCGCGGTGTTTGTGCTCAATGCGGTGGCGTTGTACGCGTTCCCGCCGCTGGGGCATTTGATGCACATGACACCCGAGCAGTTCGGGACGTGGTGCGGCGTGGCGGTGCATGACATGTCGAGCGTTGCCGGTGCGGCGAAGGCGTTTGACGGGAAGGATGTTGAGGCGGGGCAATCGGCGGTGGACATCGCGAACATCGTGAAGATGACGCGGGTGCTCTGGATTGCGCCGATCGCGATTGGAGCGGGGTGGTGGTGGCGGCGGTCGGCGAAGGATGGAGAAGCGAAGGCGAAGAAGTCGGCCGTGATCCCGTGGTTCATTGTGTTGTTTCTGGTGGCGAGTGGGGTGGCGACTTATGTGCCCGAGGTGAAGCAGTGGGGCGGCGCGATCAAGCAGGGGTCGGGGTACGGGTTTCAGGCCGCGTTGTTCTTGATCGGGTCGGGGCTGTCGAAGAAGGCACTGCGCGAAGTGGGATGGCGTGCGCTCGTGATGGCGATGGTGTTGTGGGTGTGCGTTGCGGGGTCGTCGCTGCTGGTGATTCGAGCGACGATGTGACGCAGATGCCAGAGCCGAGGTGCGCGAGCACCCGGACTTGCATTTAACTTTGAAAGTGCGGGTACAACTATGCCGGGTGCTTGCGCACCAAAGGCGCTGTTCACGCCTGCGTGTCGAGGGCGCGGCCTGCGTTGATGGAGGTCGCGGCGGCGTTCTTGTCGGCGGGGTGGCGGTAGAGGGGGAAGGAGTCGGCCGGCTGCGCGGGTGAGGACTTTGCAGAGGCCGACGTGTTCGTTTCGACCGTGTTGAAACGGACAGGACCGGAGACGGTCGCGGCGACTAGTTTGGCCGTGTTGGCTTTGCTGGCGGACTTTGCTTCGGTTATGGGCTTGGGCTCAACCTGCGTGGCTGGGCGGGTGCCGAGGCCATAGGCGCGGGCGACGTGGAAGGGGATGATCGGGTCCATGCGGGGTGAGTGTAGCGGGGTGTCGGTTGATGTCGAATGGGCGACAGTTGCGCGTGGAAGGTCCGGGAACGGGAGAGGGGTCAAGAAAACACCCCGCCAAGCGGCGGGGTTGGTTTGGTGTTGTGTTGTTGGTTCGAATCGTTATTCGTCTTCGTGGTGTGGTTTGAAGGCCGCGATCACGGTCTGTTGAAGGTTTGGAGGCGTGCGCTCGTCGTGGCTGTAGTCCATGGTGTAGGTGCCCGCGCCGCCGGTCATGCTCTTGAGTTCGTTGGCGTAGTGCTGCAGTTCTGCAAGTGGGGCGGTGGCGACAACGACGCAGACGTCGGTGCCCAGAACGTCGCTGCTTTGGACGCGGCCTCGCTTTGTTGAGAGGTGGCCTGCGATGTCGCCCATGTATTTGGCCGGGGCGGTGATCTCCAGTTTCACGAACGGTTCGAGGAGGACGGGCTTGGCCTTGAGGATGGCGTCGATAAACGCTTTCTTGCCCGCGGTGATGAAGGCGATTTCCTTGCTGTCGACGTCGTGGTACTTGCCGTCGTAGACGCGGACGCAGACGCCGGTCATCGGGTAGCCGGCGAAGGCACCGTCGGACAGAACCTGTTTGACGCCTTTCTCGACGGCGGGGATGAACTGGCGCGGGATGGAGCCGCCGACGGTGTCATTCACAAACTCAAAGCCGGTCGGGTGGTCGCCTGGGAGGGGCTCCACCTTGAGATAGACCTCGCCGAACTGGCCTGCGCCGCCGGTTTGCTTCTTGTGGCGGTGGTGCCCGTCGGCTTTGGTGGCGATGGCTTCCTTGTACGCGACTTTCGGAGTCTGCGTGACGAGTTCGATGTTGTTGCCCGCCTTGAGTCGTTCCAAGATCGTGCGCAGGTGGAGTTCGCCGAGACCCCGCATGACGGTCTGCTTGGTGGCGGCGATGCGCTCCACGAGGAAGCAGGGATCCTCTTCCATGAACTTGTGCGCGATCGTGGAGAACTTGGCCTCGTCGGAGTGGTTCTTGAGTTCGATCGCCAGGCCGAACATGGGCTTGGGGAGCGGGAGGGGTTTGAGTTTGACAGCGTCGAGGTCGTGGGAGTCGTGGAGAAGGCCGCCAAACTTGAGTTCATCGATCTTGGAGGTGGCGCCGATCTCGCCGGGCCCTAGTTCCTGGACTTCGACGTGCTTCTTGCCCTGGAGTTTGAAGAGGTGCCCGATGCGCAGGGGTTTCTTGTTGTCGTCGAGGAAGAGGTCCTGCTTGTGCTTGACGGTGCCCTGGTGGACGCGGAAGACGCCGAGTTTGCCGACGAAGGGATCGTTGATGATCTTGAAGACGTGGGCGACGACGCGGCCATGCGGATTGGGCTCGGGGAAATAGTCGCGTTCTTCGGCGTCTTGCGAGTCCTTGCGCGTGAACTCGGCGATCTGGACTTCGTTGGGAGCGGGGCACAGGCTGGCCATGATGTGGACGAGATCCTTGATGCCCGCGCCAGTCTTGGCGCTCGTGAAGCAGATCGGGATGAGGTGGGCTTGCTCGAGGGCCTTCTCGAAGGCGTTGTGGAGTTTGACGGGGTCGAACTTGCCGTCGCCCGATTCGAGGTACTGCATGGTGAGGTCGTCATCGACCTCGATGACCTGTTCGACGATGCGCTTGTGGGCCTCGTGTACCGAGGAGAAATCGGTCTTGTCGCCCGCGGCGTCGCTGCCATCGTGCTCGAAGACGTTGATGACATCCGAGCGACCCGGGGTGGGGAGGTTGATGGGAAGGCAGACGTTGCCGAAGGTCTCGCGGATGGTGTCGACGAGGGATTCGAGATCGAACTGGGTGTCGTCGATCTTGTTGATGATGATCATGCGCGGGATGCCGCGCTCGCCGGCGATGGACATCAGCCGGCGTGTGGAGGATTCGACGCCTCGGGTCAGGTCGATGACGACGGCAACGGTCTCGACCGCGGACATGCACGCGATGGCGTGTCCGAGGAAGTCGGCCCGGCCCGGGGTGTCGATGAGGTGGACGTCGTGATTCTCGAACTGGAAGTGGGTAAAGGACGGGTGGATGGAATGCTTGTGGTGCTTCTCTTCGTCGGTGTAGTCGCTCACGGTGGTGCCGGCATCGAGTGAGCCGGGGGTCGGAATGGCGCCCGTCGTGGCCAGGACCTTCTCGGTGAGCAGCGTCTTCCCGGCGGCGCCTGTTCCAACCACGACGATGTTCCTGATGTCGGCGGGACTCCTGGTGGGCATGACAAACCTCGCATTCTCGCGGGGCGGCTCGGGGAAAGTGAGCGCGACGTGCCCAGACACCTGATCCGGAGACGTGCCCCGACGGTTCGGAGGCAGCATACCGCGCGGCGGGACGGATTGGAATCAAACGAGGCGAACAGTGGATTGAATCGCCGGTTTGTGGGGTGGATGGGGGAAAGTTTCGCTGTCTGTACGCATGCCTTGGCGCAGCAACGGCGTTGCTCAAAGGAGCGGTGCTGGCGCGGCGTTTGCTTGGGGCGCGTGGCGCATGGGCTGGCGGTGCCAGTAGGTGAGCGACCTCCACAACCACTCGGCGGGGCCGAAGCGGAATCGCGCGAGCCACCATGGACTCCAGAGGAGCAGGAGAGCCCATACGGCTGGGACGAGGAGGAAGGACTCGGCGCGCGTCCAGTGACCAAACTGGGCGAGGCCCCAGCCGAAGAAGACGAACGTGCAGAGGAGCGTTTGGGCAAGGTAGTTGGTCAGCGGCATGCGTCCTACGGCTGCGAAGCGTGAGGCGATGAAGCCCGAGGCTGGCGGGTTTGCGGCGGAAGCAGACTGCGATCGCATGCGAACGAGGAGCATGACCAATGACACATGTCCCAGAGCGACAAGGACGCTTCCGACGTAGTTGAAGTGCCAGTCGGTATAGATGGCCCAGATCATGTCGAAGTCGTGGTCGATTTGGCGAAGGCCGCCGATGTAGGCGAGGGGGAGGCCTATGGCGTATCCGAGAACGAGGGTTGTGGCATAGGCGGATCGGGAGCACTTGTTGGCGAAGAAGCCGAGTTTCATGAGGGCCATGCCGATGAGCATGCAACCCGACGCTCGCCAGAAGGTCCAGATTGCGAAGAGAAAGGTCTGCATGTAGAGGGAGGTGCGCGCGTTATAGCCAAGCACGCCGCCGTAGCCGCTGCGGACTTCTTTGACCTCGTCTGCGACGGTTTCGGGAGACTGGTAGAAAGAGGCGCTCATCTGGGCCCATTGATCGAGGGTTGCCCGCTGCTCGAGCGTCGGTTCCTGCCCGGGCGGGATGGCGGCGAGGGTTTCTTCGTACTGGGCTTGGAAGTGCCTCAGCATGGCTCCCATGCCTCCTTGGATCACGACCGCGACCAGGAGGATGATGATGCCGAGGGTGAGCAACCAACCCCAGCGGAAGTTGCGCAGCGGATAGAGGAGCAAGCCACAAAGGGCATAGGCGACGAGGATGTCCCCGTACCAGAGGAGGTAGGCGTGGAGCATGCCGATGAGGAAGAGCCAGAGGAGGCGTCGGTAGTAGATCGCGGCGAAGCGCGCCTTGCCGGGGGCGGGATCGGCTGCGCGTGAGCCTTGCAAGATGAGACCGGCACCGAAGAGCATCGAGAAGATGGCCATGAACTTCTGGTCGGCGAGGAGGTGCTGGGCCCACCAGAGGAGTCTGTCAGCGCCGTCAAACGGTCCCGCGAATGGAACGGCGCTGTCGGCCATTGGGTTGATGTAGGAGACGCCGGGCAGGGCGAACGAAACGATGTTCATAGTGAGGATGCCGAGGACGGCAACGCCACGCAGCACGTCGACGGTTTCCACGCGGGAGGAGAGTGAGGAGGGCACTAGCGTGGTGGTCATGCGTGTTTCCCCGGGTGAGTTGGAGTGTGGCCGTTGCTACTATTGGCCCCATGCCAAAGACCCCTGATGTTATTACTCGTTTCGCCCCCAGCCCGACTGGGCACCTGCACATTGGCGGAGCGCGGACGGCGCTCTTCTGCTGGGCATTTGCCAAGAAACATGGCGGGCGCTTTGTGCTCCGCATCGAGGACACGGACGTATCGCGCAGCAGCAATGAGTCCGCCAAGGGGATCATGGAGGACTTGGCGTGGCTTGGGATCGAGTGGGATGAGGGCCCTGAGTTGTCGTGGCAGGGACGGAAGATTGGCGGCGATCCGCGCGGGGTCGGGCCGTTCTTTCAGGCGCAGCGCCTGGACAAGTACAACGCGCACATCATGAGGCTCGTGGAACAAGGCAAGGCGTATCCGGCGATTGAGACGGAGGAGGAACTGGCGGCGGAGAAGAAGAAGGCCTCGGATGCGAAGGCGAACTATCGGTACAGTCGGGCGAGCCTGACGAAGATTCCGGATATCAAGGATCGCTTGAAACTGATCGAGCGGGGCGAGCCCCACGTGATTCGGCTCTTCTCGCCCGCAGAAGACATCGCGTTCACGGACCAGGTGTTGGGTGACGTGAAGATCGCGCCGGGCGAGGTGGATGACTTCATCCTGCGTCGTCGCGATGGGTTTCCGATGTACAACTTCGCGGTGGTGGTGGACGACCACTGCATGGGGATCACGCATGTGCTGCGGGCGCAGGAGCACTTGTCGAACACGCCGCGGCAGATTGCGCTGTACCGGGCGTTTGGATACACGCCGCCCGCGTTCGGGCATATGCCTCTGATCTTCAACATGGATGGCTCGAAGATGAGCAAGCGGGACAAGGCGAAGGTCGCGCGAAAGACGCTGAAGGACGCGATGGCGAAGGACAAGTCGCTGTTGGTGGGAGGCGTCGCTTCGGAGGTGGGAATCGCTGAGCAGTTGCTTGCGGATTTCGTTGCGGCGGAGAATGACTCGATCGAGGTCGCACAGAAACTCGCCATGCGATTGAAGATCTCGCTACCCGAGGTCGAAGTTGCGGACTTCCGCGAGAATGGGTACACGCAGGCCGCGATCTGCAACTATGTCGGGCTGCTTGGCTGGAATCCCGGAATGAAGACCTCCGATGGAAAGGATCTCGAGAAGTTTGACAACGAGTTCCTGAGCCAGCACTTTGCCTTCGATCGCATCGGGAAGACGAACAGCAAGTTTGATCGGGCGAAGTTGCTGGCGTTTGACAGCGACGCGATCGGCGCGATGGCGGATGGCGTGTTTGTTGAGAAGTGGCTGGAGTTCCTGAAGGAGTGGGAGCCCGCGTTGCACGCGCGTGTGAGCGCAATGCCGATGGAGAAGAAGTTGCTGCTCGCGCGGGCGCTCAAGCCTCGCGCGAAGACGTTCCGCGATGCGGCGCGACCGATCGGGTTCCTGCTTGTTGCGGATGATGGTGTGGTGTTTGATCAGGCGGCGGTTGAGAAGAATCTCAAGGCGTCGATTCCGACGGCGAATGGTGGAAGCACGACTGGGCTAACGCTCTTGCGCGGGTTGCGTGGCGTGCTCGAGGCGTCGGCGAACTTTGAGCCCGCGAACGGCGCAGCGATGGAAGCAGAGATTTCGGCGTTCGCGGAGTCGCAGGGAGTGAAGTTGGGAGCGGCGGCACAGGCGCTGCGCGTTGCGATGACGGGGACGGGCGTGAGCCCGGCGCTGGGTGACTCGCTCGCGCTGCTCGGGAAAAAGAGCGTGTTGGCGAGGTTGGATCGGGCTCTCACGCTGTAGGCGGCTTTGGCGGCTGCGCGTTTGTTGAGGCCGTGCTTCGATTGGCACGGATGGACTTCCATGCCCAGTAGGCGATCGGGACGAAGAGTCCGGCGCCGGGCATGTAGATTTTCCATGGGGCGATCTCGCCCATGTTCTTGACGACCCACGGCAGGTCCGTAGCGAGGTGTGCGAGGGCGGCGATGACGGCCCAGTAAGCGATGATGACGATGGGTACGAGCCAGAGGGGCGTGGCGGTGGAAAGTTTGTCCGCCTGTTGTTGGATCATCTTGAAACGGTCGAGGAGTTTCTTGGCCCAGACGAACTCGGTCGCGAGGATGGCGAGGCCTATGGGGACGACGACGATCGGGCCCGGGCCCGGGAGGGGCGCGATGAGCAGTCCCACGATGCAGATGACGGTCCCCGCGATGAGGATCCCGATCTTGCGCATGTTGCGCTTGGTGGCGAGGGAGGCCTCGAGAAGATCGTCGATCGGGAGGGGGCGTGGCTCGAGTTGGATGGTCTCGCCTGCCTCTGCGAGGGCGATGCGGGCGAGACGCTTGGACCGCATGGCTGACGCGATGATGGCGGCGGCGAGGATGGCGACGACGCTGCCGAGCGTGATGGCGGTGGCGGTTGCGCTGAAGCCTGCCTTGGGGTACGCAGCGACGTAGAAGGTCTTGGCGGAGAGCCCGAGAAGGATGAGGACGACGGAGATCTTGAGGTAGCGGAAGCGGGCTATGGCTTCCTGCATGGCGAAGAAGAGGGAGCGCAGGGCGAGGAGGGCGAGCAGATTTGAGGAAATCGCAATGAGCGGGTCTTTGGTGACGGAGAAGACTGCAGGGATGGAGTCGGTGGCGAACGAGATGTCGGCGGCGGCGGCGGCGAGTGCGACGGCCGCGATGGGGAGGCGGGCGCGTGGCGTGCCGGACCTGGTCGGCAACATTGGTGCGTCGGGCGTGGTGCGCCAGGGAAGGGCGCGGATGACGCGGATGAGGAAGCGTTTGTCGAAGTCTGTGCTCTCGTCGGGGAGGAGGAGCGTGCGCAGCATGGCGATCGCGATGAGCGCGCCGAAGAGGTAGGTCATCCAGTGCAGGTTGAGGGCTTGCGCGAAGATGCCGATGAGGAGCGCACGGGCGACGAGGCAGCCCAGGATCGCCCAGAAGAGGACCTTTCGGCGGTCTTCGTCGCGAACGCCAAAGTGGACGAAGAGCAGGGAAAGGACGGCGACGTTGTCGAGGGAGAGTGCGATCTCGACGACGTAAGCCGTGAAGAAGTGGAGTGCGGCGTTGGCGGCGCTGGTGGGTTTTTGGAAATCGCCGACGACGCTCATGGCCTCGTCGAGGTTGAGGTGGTCTTCGCGGTAGGCGATGGCGATGGCGGTCGCGACGCCGACGGCGAGCATGATCCAGATGAAGACGGAGAGGAGCGCCTCGCCGAAGGTGACCTTCTCGTTTTTTGTGCGTGTCAGCCCGACGTCAAAGGCGAGGAGCCCGACGAGCGAGGCGATGAACAGAATCCAGATCCAAAGAGACATGCTGGGTGGGGCGGTTGGGTGCGTTCGTCCTGAACGTGCGGGGGAGGTTAGGCGGGTGGAGCGTAGAGGCGGCGTCGGCTATCTGCGGGAAGGAAAGTGGGCCACGGCTTTGCGATCGGCTTCCAAGATGCGGGAAACGAGTGCGGCCGGGCTTTCTTCGAGGATGATTGAGTTGCGATGCTTGAGGCGGAGGAAGCCGGCTTCTTCGGCGTGATCGAGAAATGCCCACAGTGGGTCGAAGAAGCGGTGGGTGTTGAGGAGGGCGATGGGCTTGCCATGGATCCCGAGTTGGGCCCAGGCGATGATCTCGAACATCTCGTCGAGCGTGCCGTAGCCGCCCGGGAGGACGATGAAGGCGTGTGCGAGTTCGGCCATGGCGAACTTACGTTCGTGCATGGTGCGGACGACGTCGAGGCGTGTGAGGCGCTGGTGGGCGAGTTCCTTGTCGCGCAGGAGTTCGGTAATGACGCCGATGGCCTTGCCTCCGTTGGCGAGGGTGGAATCAGCGACGGCGCCCATGAGGCCGACGGACCCGCCGCCGAAGACAAGGGTGAGATTACGACGGGCGATTTCCTGGCCTAGTTCCTGTGCGGCGTGCGTGAAGGCGGGGTTGGAGCCGTGGGAGGCTCCGCAGTAGACGCAGACGTTCGAGATGGACATGGGTGGAGGGTAGTGGCGGGGAGGGCGCTGTGCCCGGTTTGTGATGGGAAGCGTGGTTAGGCCGGAACGACGAACCGCCACAGGAGTTCGGCAAGGACTGTGATGACGAGAATGGCGAGAATGTTGAGCCAGAAACCGGTGCGGACCATCTGGCGGACGGTGGTGTGGCCTGTCGCGTACACGATGGTGTTGGGAGGTGTGCCGACGGGGAGCATGAAGGCGAGGGACGAGGCGAGCGTCGCGGGGACGAGGAGGCGGATGGGATCAACGCCGAGCGAGGGGGCGGCGGCGGCGAGGACCGGGAGGATGGCGGTAGCGACGGCGGTGTTGCTGGCGAGTTCGGAAAGAAAGACGACGGCGGCGACGACGAGCATGATGATGAGCCAGACGGGCAAGCCGTCGAG
>Ga0075163_10000746_pt1 | contig 43042 bp, 24 predicted proteins | sample JI1023141ADNA_FD_71478 | JGI IMG/M metagenome (GOLD analysis project Ga0075163, IMG submission 71478) | Wastewater effluent complex algal communities from Wisconsin, to seasonally profile nutrient transformation and Carbon sequestration -... | ecosystem: Engineered > WWTP > Effluent > Algae...
TGCAGCACTACCGATACAAAGAATCTTAAAGAGGCAGAAGACGCACTTAAAGTAATTGCCAGTCCAAATCCAATGACTTCTTTTACAAATATTCAAATTGCAACGGGCACAGATGGTGTAGCTCAGTTACAGCTGATAGATCCATTAGGCCGACTGACTAAAATTTTATTCTCCGGCAAATTGCAAAACGGAACCCATCAGTTCAGATTGGAAAATGAAGGTTACGCACCGGGCAATTATTACATCAGACTTCAACAAGGCAATGCACAAAAGACAGAACCATTGTTGATAGTAAGGTAATTTATTTCTTTGCCGCTGGATCAATTTGGAATTCGGACCATAATTTTCTTATCGGTTTGCAAAAAATTCTTCTGCAAGTCCAAAAGATAGTGTCATTCCTGCTCCACCTAAGGCATTGATTATGGTTACTCCTTTCTCAGGACTGTGAATCCATTCCGTTTTATTTTGAAGTTTGGCATAAATGCCATGCCATCTTTCCATGATTTGAAAATTTGGAATCCTGCATAATTTGTGAAAATAATCCAGAATGATCTGATTGATTTCTTCTTTATCGAATGGACTTATTTTAGATCCATATTCATGACTATCGCCTATAATTATTTGCCCTAAATGATTTTGTGAGACAAGGACATGAATCCCATAATGTTTAAATTTCGGCTCAAGTTCATCGAGTCTCTTGTCTAAATTTGGCAGACTTTTACAATCTGAAAAGGAGTCATAATGTCGAAGGGTTAACCCACCACATAAATGTGCACCCATATCCCAACCACTAGGCTGAGGGACTGTACTCAACATTTGGAGTTTGCATTTTATTATTCCACTTTTATCAAATAGTTCGGGATAGAGACTTTCAAAATTAGCCCCATTGCAAATGATGAGTTCATCCACCTCCCATGCCTTTTGTGCGCTAAAAATTTGTGGCATCGAAACACCTGTAATATGGGTATTAAAATGAAATTCAACTTCATGGAATATTTGTAGAAATTCTGTAATACGCTGTAAAGCTTGTCTTGGAGAAACAGTGAGTTCATGAGGACTCCAAAGTGCACCCAATAAATTTTCTTCACAATATGCTTTGGAATAATTGGAGGTTTCAGTTGGCGTCAATATTTTTACCCCTTCAAGGTCAATATTTTTCTGAGTAAACTCTTCAAGAACCTGAAGTTCATCTTCATGATAGGCTAAATGCAATGACCCATTATCTTTTATAAAAAAATGTGCCTTTTCTGCAAGATCCAACCAAATATTTCTAGATCGTAATGCTTTGGATAAATTTTCACGTCTTTGACCGATGGGCCAGACCATTCCAAAATTTCGCACTGAGGCGCCAATCGCTTTACTTTGACTATCGAAAACATGAACTTTTCGACCTTTCAGGGTAGCAGCATAAGCTATGGCTAATCCCACAATTCCGCCACCAACAATTGCCAAATCAATTTTAGATTTATTCATAGGAAAATTCAAGTTGTTTATTATTAATTTTAATGTTGTTGTTTCTTTTCTTAATAAAATACAGTCCCGAACCAATAATCAGAATCAACATGATAACACCCATTGAGTAGCTTGATTCGATATAAAAGTCACTCCAGGATTTTGCGGCAGGGCCGAATTGCTTATACAGCATGATAAATACAGATCCCAGATAACCAAAAGCATCTGCCAGGTACATTAGAAATCCTACATTGCCGGGAACTTTAAAACTTGCAATAAACCGTTCAAATAGCATGCACTGGAAGATTATGTAAGCCAAATACATTCCTGCACCTGTGAGCGTCATCCAATAATAGGCGGGCAGAACATTTAACTGAAAAAGAAATGTTGCGGAAATTATTAGAATGGCGGAAAAGGCAATCAATAAATGATTTATTAAAAACGCATTAAAATTTTCTTTGACAAAACTTATTAAACCTGCCAATAATAAAACGAATATGGCGATTGGTATTTCTGTTGTACTTAATAATGCAGCCGAGTTTTGGTGACCGAGATCTGTCCAAATTTCTACCATAAAATTGTCTCTCAAATCACGATATGCATTTAGAAAAATATAAATAATGACGAGTATAAATAAACCAAAACCAAATCTCTGTAAAAGGACTTTTCTTTCCTGCAGTGTCATCGGTTTTCGTTTGGATCTAAGTTCCTGATCAAGAGCTGTAGGCACTGGACTCTTTTGAAGTATCCAAACAGAAAGCAGAAGCGGAAGTATAAAAATTAAACCGGTGCAAAAAGGCATCCAGAATTCAGTCATATGAAAATTGGTAATGAGAAATCTTCCAACTGTTTTTACCACACCCGAAGAGATAATGAAACTTATTGCAAGAAAAGAACCCAATATCTCAGTATTTTTTCTTCCTTCCAGAAATGAAAATACGATCCCCCATATTAATCCAAGTGGAAGTCCATTAAGGATCATAAATGGAAAGTTCCAGGGAAATGGCGTCAATGCCAATCCCAGTAATGCCAGCTCAGCTATGCCAATGAGAAGAAGTATTAATCCGATTCTTTGTGAAGGTTTAAGTTCAGCAATGAATTTTATACCAAAGAACTTTGAGCACATATAACCTAGTACCTGGGCAATTACCAATATGAATTTATAGGATATACCCCAAAGTACTAAACCATCGTAGGTTCCCGCTGTGAAGGGTTTTCTGAAAGCATACATCGAAAAATAGCAAAGAAAAGATGCAAAGCCCAATTTAATTAATGCCAGTTGTTGCTGTGATGGTTTCATATTTTCAACCCAATGATAGCGGCATTTTTTTTACTGAATTGGGTTGTTTTTTAAATTTAATCATTAGTTAATCTTAAGGACAAGATTAAAAAAGGTTAATATAAATTTAAAATGCAAAGTGGAATGAGCAGAACATTATCCGATAGCTTTGTTCATTTCTTACTAAATGAATTATACCATGGAATCTGAAGTTAAGCTTGTTATGTTTGATATGTCCGGTACTACAATCAAAGATAAAAATGAAGTGTTGGACTGTTTTCTTATTTCAGCTGAAAGGTCTGGATTGTCCACAGATGCCAGTGAGATAAACAGTATGATGGGAATGTCTAAGATTGAAGTTTTTACTCAACTTTGGACCAACCAATTACCAAATGCTGCAAATGATGTCCTGGAGAGTAAAATCAAAAATTCATTTCATTTATTTCAGGAAATACTGGAAAAATGGTATCAGGAAAATACGATTGAACCAGTGGATGGAACATTAGAAGTTTTTAAGTATTTGAAAGATCGGAATATTAAAATCGCACTGGGTACAGGATTTTATCATAAAGTGACACAATTTATTTTAAATAAACTTGGTTGGGATCTCGGCCTGGATTCAAATGGTGTAGGAAACAGAAACTCTCTGCTTGATTTTGTTATTTCAAGTGATAGGGTGTTAAAAGGAAGGCCTTATCCATACATGATTCAAGCTGCCATGAAAGTATTAAAAGTTTATGATTCCAAAGAAGTAATAAAAATCGGAGATACTCCTTCCGATTTAATGGAAGGAAATAATGCAAATTGTCTTTATACTTTGGGCGTTTGCTCTGGGACGCATACAAAAAATGAATTGCTGGTATATCCTAATGATGGAATCATAAACAGTGTGAAAGATTTGCCAAAGTTTATGGAGCAAAGAGTACTTGTAAAATAATCCGCAAGGGTACGCATATGATTAAGAAAGTAATTTCTAAATTTTATTTCCTTATATTATTTAGTCATGTAGCTGATGGACAAGTTCAGGATGTTAGTAATTTTAATTATCTGGACAGTAGTTATTTGGAAGAGGTATTGGTAACTGCTCAGCGCATCGATGGCAGGAGCTTTGACCAGGCTGAATCATTGATAAAAATAAATCATCGTCAATTAAATTTATTACAGACCAGAACGGTCCCCGACGGATTAGCTTCATTAGGAATTTGGACACAAAAGACTAACTATGGTGGAGGCTCTCCTTTCTTGGGTGGGCTGACCGGAAATCAAGTCCTGACTTTATTTGATGGATTGCGATTGAATAATTCAACTTTCAGGTATGGACCAAATCAGTATTTGAATACAATAGATGTTTTCTCAATACATTCAATTGAGGTATTAAAATTTGGCGGAGCAGTAATGTATGGTTCTGATGCACTCGGAGGAACAATACAAGTCAATAGTAAAAAACTGGAATATAGTCCGCACAGAAAATTTGAATTGTCTTTGCTTAACAGATTATCCATGCCAACTTCGGAAGCGACTACTCATGGAGAAATTGGGATATCCAATTCTCGTTTTGCTTTTATAGGTGGAATATCAATCAGAAATTTTGGGGACATTTATGGAGGAAAAAGCACAGGACTGCAAAATCCTACTGGCTACCCAGAGAGTTCTTATCAAATTAAAACTAAATATCGGTTGGGTTTAAATTCCAATTTGATTTTTTTACACCAGGCATTAAGGCAAAGACAGGTCCCAATTTATCATAAAATTGTTTTAGAAGACTACACTTCTTATCATATACAATCACAAGAGAAAGCGGTAAGTTATGTTCAGTGGGATTTTTCGCGCCCTGGAAAAAGATTTAATACGTTCCGTGTTAATCTGGCCCATCAGTATAATTTGGAAATTAGAAGAATTCAAAAGCAAGATTCCGATATTTTGACTTTGGAAAAGGATCGCATTAATACTTATAGTGTTTATGCCTTTATGAAGACAAGTGTTTTACCTAACTATTATATTCTAAGTGGTGTAGATGTCTATTACGATTGGGTGAATAGTTTTCGTTCTGTTTTTAACCAAAATTCCATGGACATCCAGCAGCAAAGAGGGCTTTATCCAAATGAATCTTCGTATTTAAATTATTCTTTCTATCAGCAACATATTTTGGATTATAAAAAATTACAATTGATGTTAGGGGCAAGATGGAATGGCTTTGTGGGTACCATACAGGATAATAATTTAGGTGAAATCAAAATACTGCCTTCTGCATTTGTCTATGATGCTTCTCTGAATTATTTTGTTTCTGGATCTTTCAGAACTTTTATAAGCTTTCATACAGGGTTTAGAGCTCCTAATATTGATGATATGGGGACTTTGGGTATTGTGGATTTTCGTTATGAAATACCGAACTATGATTTAAAGCCGGAAAAATCTAAAAATCTTGCTGTGGGGGTTAAGTGGGCAAAAACAAAATGGAGGGTTGAAATTGTGGGATACAGGAATTCTTTGAGTCAGCTTATTACCAGAGTGAAAACAAATCAACAAATTCAATCCTATCCGGTCTATTTAAAAGCCAATAGCGAAAATGCTTATATTTTGGGCGCTGAGTCCCGGGTCTCCTTTAAAATGAATTCCCAAATGAATTGTAGCGCGTACATCAATTATTCATTCGGAGAAAATCAAACCAGGAATGAGCCGCTTCGAAGAATTCCACCTTTGAATGCAGGTGCCTTTTTAAACTATAATTTCCATGCATATAATTTTGGCGTAGAGATTCATGCAGCCGGTGATCAAAATAGATTAGCACAGGGAGATAAGGACGATAATCGAATTGGGCCTAATGGTACAGAAGGTTTTATGGTGACTAATCTTCATGCCGGTTGGAGAAAAGAACAAATTGAAATCTTCACTGAAATCAAGAATGTTTTTAATCAAGATTACCGGATACATGGATCCGGAATTAATGGTATGGGTAGAAATTTGACTTGCACTTTTATTTATAAATATTAATTCCATCAAGTGAGAAACTTACAGCATTTTTTGAAATTTGGTTTTTGTCTGTTCTTATTGATTTGCATGATGACTAAATCATGGTGTCAAATGGTAAATCCATCCGAGCGGGTAGTATTGCCTAATGGATGGAGCATTAATCCTGTTGGTAAATCTATCCCCTTGGGTGATTTTCCAATGCAATTGCTTCCTTCTCCCTCCGGTAAATATCTAGTCATTATACATTGTGGTGTTTCAAAACACTATCTGGAAGTATTAAATACAGCGTCATACAGGCAAGTGGATAGGATTGAAATTCCTAAAGCATGGTATGGAATGGCATTTAATGAAACAGAATCTGAATTTTTTATTTCTGGTGCAAACGATAATGCTATTTTGAAATTTGATTTTAAGATAGGTAAATTGTATAATAAAAAAACAATAGCATTGGGTAGACCTTGGCCTGATGAGAAAATCTGCCCTACAGGATTAGCAGTAGACTCACAAAGAAAGCTTTTATTTGCAGGAACGAAGGAAAATAATAGTCTGTATATTATTGATCTGGTAACGCTTAAAGTTCTGAGTGTCGTTAAGCTGGAATCAGAGGCTTATGCTTGCTTGTACAATAAAAGCGCCTCTGAATTGTATGTGTCCTTATGGGGTGCAAAGAAAATTTTAGTTTACGATGTTGCTAAGTTTCAAATTAAAAATGAAATTAAGGTAGGAGACCATCCAAATGAAATGGCTTTGGATCGAAATACCCAAAGACTTTTTGTGTGTAATTCTTTGGATAATTCTGTATCTGTAATAAACCTCCTGAAAATGAAAGAGGAAGAAGTATTAAATACTGCTTTATTTTCAAATGCAGTGCAAGGTACTACGCCTAATAGTCTTTGTTTGAATGAGAATGGGACCCGACTTTATGTGGCAAATGCAGACAACAATTGTTTGGCAGTATTTTCTATAGAACAACAGATGGCAAGTAAAAGTATAGGATTTATTCCTACCGGCTGGTATCCATCAAGTGTGAGGGTAGTTCATGATAAAATTTTTGTTGTAAATGGAAAAGGTGAATCTTCTCAACCAAATCCAAAAGGCCCACAACCCACCATGAAGGACAAAGATGAAAGGGCCGCACAGTATATAGGTGCTCTATTGCCGGGTAGTTTGAGAATTTTAAAAGAACCCAAAGCGAAAGAAATGAGGGCGTTTACCGAAACCGTTTATCAAAATTGTCCTTATTCTAAAATTAAAGAAAATAATCCGGAAGGTGAAGCGGGAAATCCTATTCCAAATAAATTAGGTAATTCATCTCCCATTAAATATGTATTTTATATTATTAAAGAGAACCGAACATACGATCAGGTTTTGGGTGATGTACCTGAAGGTAACGGGGATTCAAGCTTGTGTCTTTTTCCGGAATCCATTACACCTAATCAGCATGCATTGGCCAAGGAATTTGTATTGTTGGATAATTTTTATGTGGACTCAGAAGTAAGTGCGGACGGTCATAATTGGGTAACTGCAGCTTATGCAAATGATTTTGTTGAAAAGACCTGGCCAACGAGTTACGGTGGGAAAGGAGGAAATTATGATTATGAAGGAACACGAAAAATCGCCTTTCCTAAAAATGGATTTATTTGGGATTATTGTAAAAGAAAAGGGATCAGTTATCGGACATATGGAGAATTTGCAGACGATTACAAACCAAATTATGAAACCATCGAGGGTCATTATTGTCCTGGATATTCTTCCTGGGATTTGAACTATCAGGATATTGCCAGACAGAAATTATGGGAAGCTGATTTTGATAGTTTATTGGCGATAAATCAAGTTCCGCAATTCAATACCATTCGTTTTGGAAATGACCACACTTCCGGAATGGCAAGGGGTGCTTATACCCCGCAAGCTGCTGTGGCAGATAATGATCTTGCTGTTGGAAGATTTGTGGATCACCTGTCCCATTCACCTATTTGGTCGGAAAGTGCTATTTTTATTATAGAGGATGATGCACAGAATGGTCCTGATCATGTGGATGCACACAGATCAATTGCATTTGTTGTGAGTCCATACACACGAAGAAAATTTGTGGATCATACGCACTATACCGGATCGTCTATGTTGCGCACCATGGAACTTATTTTAGGCTTGCCACCCATGAGTCAATATGATGCTTCTGCAATTCCCATGTATCGCAGTTTTACAAACATTCCTGACTTCCGTCCATTCAATTTTATTCAGAATTTAGTTTCCATTGATGAACGAAATGTCGTTACGAATGAGTTAAGTAAAAAATCAGAAACTTTTAATCTGGCAGAATTGGATGCAGTGCCGGAGAAGGAATTTAATGAAGTTTTGTGGAAAGGAATTAAAGGATTGGATGCGGAAATGCCGGCACCCAGAAGGAGCGCTTTTGTTTTTGAATTGGATAAAAAAGATTAATAATGTTCAGGCTATACCTTTTGATTATTTTTTTAATTGGCATTCAAAATATCTCTGCAGGACAATCTCAAAAATACTATTACGAGGTTCCGGGTCAGAACGAATTTTGTAAGATTAACTGCAATGGAAAATCAGTATTGCCAAGTGGCCGTTATGTAACACCTGCCGGAAAAACAACGCCAATAACCAAGGGCGCATTCGGCTTGGCTGTTTCACCGAATGATTCTTTAGTAATAACACTGCATAATAATGTACTCCATCTGATTCCAACATACGAACCTGAAGTAAATATTCGTATTCCAAGTTATGACAAAAAATACCCAGCCACATTTGATGGATCATCGTTCCTTGGGGTAGCCATTTCTGCAGATGGAAAAACTGCATACTTAAGCGGTGGAGATCAGGGAAACATAGTGGTATTTGATATTCCTGCTAAATTAAAAAAAGCTACTATTCATCTCAATGGAATGAGCAATGGCGTGGAATATTTTGATTCATTTACTTCAGATCTTTGTATCAGCAATAGTTTGCAACAATTACTGGTACTTGATCGGGGAAATAATCGATTGGTCCGAATTAATTTAAAGGATAATAAAATAATTTCCTCTGTGCCGATCGGACGGATACCTTTTGGGATTGCCTATGATGAACAAAGGAAAATGGTGCTTGTGGCACATGTGGGCTTATTCAATTATCCTTTGATACCCGGTGTTACACCCGATAACAAAGACAGTATGATGCTCCCTTTTCCTGCCTTTGCCACCTACAGTAAGGAGGCAAGAGAAGGCATATTACTGGAAGATGGAAGGAAGATTCCAGGTCTGGGTAGCGAACATTCAGATGAAAGCATGAGTGTATGGGGTATTGATCTGGTTACCAATCAAGTTAAATTCAAAATTAAAACAGGAAGAAAAATTGGCGAATTTATAGAAGACGCTGAAATAGTTGGGGGTTCTAGTCCAAATTCAATCGTTATAAATGGAAAACATGCATACGTTTCAAATGCTACCAATGACCTGATATCTGTAATTGATATAGAAGCGCAAAAACTGGTGGACGAAATTCCAATTCAAGTGCATCCGTTTTTAGATAAATTCCGAGGGATTATGCCTTTTGGTTTGGCTTTATCCAAAGATGGTCGAGATTTATATGTGGCATGTTTGGGATTAAATGCTGTGGCCATACTGGATACAAAAAGTAAAAAAGTCAAAGGTCTTATTCCAACCGGTTGGGGCCCTACAAAAGTGGCACTTCTCAATGATGACAAAAGATTATCCATTATATCCATACGTGGTTATGGTGCAGGTCCCAACGGAGGTAAAGACTTTGTCATGCCACCACAAGGAAATTATATAGGAGACATTCAGTTGAGTACCATTCAATTTTTAGATGTCCCCAATAAATCCGAACTCAAAAAATATACAAAAATTGTTCTATCAAACACTTTCACTAAACGAAAAATAAAAGATAGAATTGGCATTGAGAATTATTTTGCTCAGGAGGATAATCCAATTAAACATATAGTATATATCACAAAGGAAAACAGAACCTTTGATGAAGTTTTTAGTCAATTGGAAGGAGTCCATGGTGATTCCAGTCTGGCAAGATTTGGAGAAAGGGTGAATCTTATTGGACCTGATTCGGTGTTTCACAAGCAAGTTAATGTAAGTCCAAATCATTTAAAACTTGCACGCACTTATTCCGTTTATGATAATTTTTATTGTGACAGTGATGCCTCAATCCACGGTCATCATTGGATGATGGGCACTATTCCAAACGAATATGTCGAAGCGAATTCAAATACAAGTTCCAGAATTTTACCTTTCTCAAAAGCAATAGGAAGAAGATTCCCAAAAACAACCGGAGGAATAGATCCTGAAGATTATAATGAAATAGGAGGACTTTGGGAAAATTTGCAGCGACACAATATTAGTTATTACAATTTTGGTGAGTGTAACGAATTTGCAAATGCTTATGAAGAATGGAATAATATTTCATTTGGAGCAACCAATGCCATTGCATATTCCTTCCCAGCTTCTTTATGGAACAATACTTCCAGAAACTATGCTGGATACAACACCAATATTCCGGACCAATTTAGAGTAATTCAGTTTGAAGAGGAATTTACAAAAATGTGGTTGAATGGTAAAGATAAAATGCCACAGTTTTTGGGAATTCAATTACCGAATGATCATGGTGCCGGGGTGAGACCTGAAGATGGTTATACCCACACTGAATCTTTTATGGCAGACAATGACCTTGCTCTTGGTCGGATGATTTCTTTCTTAAGTAAAACCCCCTATTGGAAAAATATGTTGGTCATCATTACAGAGGATGACCCACAAGGAGGAGTCGACCATTTAGATGCGCACCGTTCTATACTTTTAATGGTAGGGCCCTATGTCAAGAAAAATTATGTTTCCCATAAGCACGTAAACTTTGGGTCAATTCTTAAACTAATATATCATCAGTTTAATTTACCGTATGTAAACCAATACGATGCTACGGCAAGTCCACTGGTTGATTTTTTTACAGATAAACCTGATTTTTCAGAATACAAAACTATGCCTTGCGATTCACATATTTTTAATCCTGACAAGGCCCTGCATAAGTATGGTAAATATTTTGATTGGCGATCTGTAAAATCCGAAACACAAATGGATCACGAGGTTGAGCAGAGGAAATCTTTTTACAAAAATAAGTGATTTGATTTTTTATTTTTTTATGGCTGCTGTTTTTGAAAATTTTATTCTTGTCCTTGTTCAGTTCTTATTCGGTGATCGGTATAGCAATCGTCTTTTCTATTTGATTTGTTATGTTATGCAATTATTATCAGAGCATTAAATGTGTATTTCATAATTGTTAAGTTAATTTTGAATTAATGTTTTGATAAAAATTTGATAGCACCCAACTTACATGATGCTTGTTTCAAAATAGTTCTCTTTGCATAACTATTTATTAATTTAATTACTACATCATGAAGCTTAACAAAATTTATTTATGTCTATGTATGATTCTATTCATGGGCATTCAGGTATTTTCTCAAAAATTAACTGGTACCGTAATTTCAAGTGATGATAAAAGTCCGGTTATTGGAGCCTCTGTAATTTTAAAAGGTACTACATCAGGTACAGTTACGGATGATCATGGCTTTTTTGAATTGATGGTTGACAAAGGACAAACCATTGTCATTTCATACATTGGTTACGCCACACAAGAATTACTGGTAAGCGATTTAAGAAATATTAATGTTGTTTTGGAAGTAAATTCCATCACCTTAAATGAAAGCGTAATTACTGCATTAGGTTTTAAAAGAGAAGCGGCATCTGTAGGATATGCCATGCAGGAAGTGAAAGGAGAAACGTTGATCCGTGCAAGAGAGCCAAATCCGGTAAGTTCACTCACTGGTAAAGTTTCTGGCTTAACGGTTGGAATTTCACCTGAATTACTTGGTGCTCCTGCAGTTTTATTGCGTGGAAAAACACCTCTGTATGTAGTGGATGGCGTGCCGATCAATTCAGACACATGGAACATCAGCCCGGATGATATTGAAAGAATTTCTGTGCTGAAAGGTCCGACTGCATCTGCATTGTATGGTTCCAGAGGTCAATTTGGAGCGATTCAAATTACGACTAAAAGAGGAACCACTGATAAACGTGGATTTTCAGTGGAATTTAACAGTTCCACTATGATAGATAATGGATTTGTTGCAATACCTAAAGTACAGGATGAATACGGTCCTGGTGATCATGGAAAATATTCATTTGTGGATGGTAAAGGCGGAGGTATCAATGATGGTGATTATGATGTTTGGGGTCCAAGATTTGAAGGACAATTGATAGCTCAATTTGATAGTCCGATTGATCCTGTAACCGGAGAAAGAATTCCTACACCATGGTTAGCTAGAGGAAAAGATAACTTGTCTAGATTCATCAGGCCAGGTGTATTGCAGAATACCAATATCGCAATTTCCGCACAGGGAGAAAAAAGTGATATAAGAGTTTCGGGTTCTCATGGATACCAGCAAGGACTTGTTCCAAATACATGGTTAAATACACTTAATTTAAATACCACCGCAGGTTATAATCTTACTGAGAAGCTAAGGTTTGAAACAAATGTAAATTACAACAGACAGTTTACAGATAATTTTCCTGATGTCACATACGGTCCAAACTCATTAATTTACAATGTGGCAACCTGGACAGGAGCCGATTATGACATTGAAGCTTTTAATCCTAAAGCCGGAGGTTCATATTGGCAAAAAGGAAAAGAAGGAGTACAACAAATTTATGCGGAATATCAGAGATACAACAACCCTTATTTTTCAGCTTATGAATGGCTTCGCGGACATTATAAAACAGATATTTATGGGTACGCATTAGCTAAATATTCTTTAACTGATTATCTCAACATCCAACTTAGATCTCAGTTATCCTCATACGATTTACTAAGAAATGAAAAAATGCCTTACTCTGCAGGTGCTTACAGTAGAGATGAAAGAAAAGGTGACTATAGAGAAGATAAAAGAGCTTTAATAGAAAACAATACAGACCTTTTAATCACACTTGATAAAGACTTAACGGAGGATATCAGTATCAGAACCTCTTTGGGAGGAAATATGAGAAATTTGTTTTACAATTCGAGTTATACCACCACGGATTATTTAAATGTACCTGGTTTATATACTTTTAGTAATTCACTCAATCCATTAAGATCTGCAAATTACAGTGCAAAAATGGCAGTAAACTCTGCATATGGATTAGTTGATTTAGGGTATAAAACATGGGCTTATTTATCCTTAACAGGACGATACGATAAAAGCTCTGCTTTGTTGTCCAACAACAACGGATTCTTTTATCCATCCGTGGCATTAAGTTTCCTTCCATCAGAATTGGTGAATTTGGGCCCAATAAATTCGCTTAAAATCAGAACCTCTTATGCAAACGTTGGTAGCTCTTTTACCCAGTCCACAATAGGACCTGCTGCTAGCTTTCTAAGTTATGGCGCAAGCTATAACACGCCTTATGATGGCCCAATTTACTTGCAGCCGACTTATAATGTTTTAAATCCATTGGTAGGTTCTCAGTCCGGCGCAAGTTATACTCGTGTGATTGTGGATCAGGATTTGAAACCAAGCTTTTCTTCTTCTTATGAAATTGGTGCAGATGTCAGATTCCTGAAAAACAGATTAGGACTAGATTTTACATTTTTTAATTCAATTGATGGCCCAGGGATTTTTGACCTGCCAATCTCTGAGGCAACTGGTTCTTCTGTATTCAGAACGAATGGTATTAAAACAGAAAGAAGAGGTATTGAGTTGAGTTTGAATGGTACACCATATAAAAATGTAAATTTTGAATGGAATGTTTTGGCCAATTATGGTCAGTTTAAAGAATATCTGAAAGAAATTTATCCTGATGACGCAAATATTACTAGCATCAACAGATTTATTAAAGTTGGAGATAGATCAGATGGTTATTATGGATCTGCTTTCGCAAGAGATCCACAAGGTAATGTCATTTATGGGTCTGATGGATTGCCATTACGTTCCAGTCAACCTCAATTCTTAGGATATAAAAATCCAGATTGGACTTGGGGTCTTTACAATAGTCTGCGATATAAAAATTTTACACTTGGATTCCAATTTGATGGTCGTGTAGGAGGTAAAATTTGGAATTATATCATGCGACAAACCTTCAGGGGTGGTCGTCACATAGAAACCGTGGAAGGCGCTATGGCTGAAGCCAGATTAAACGATACGAAAGGAATAAAGTCGTGGGCAGGAGAAGGCGTAAAAATATCCAACGGTGTTGCGCCAATATTTGATGCAAATGGTCAAATTACAAATTATGCAGAAATGCAATTTTCCACCAATGATAATAAAACTTTCTTGCAGGATTGGATCAGCCGATACTATGGGACGGATGAAGGTGTAATGGTAAGCCGGACTTTTGTAAAATTGAGAGAAGTAAGTCTTACCTATCAGCTACCAGAAAATTGGTTTAAGAAAGGTTTTGTTCAGGGTGCGTCTGTTTCATTAACTGGTAGAAACTTGCTCTATTTTGCAGATAAGAAGGATATAGATTTAGATCAATATGCAGGTGAACCAAGTTACACTACCGGATCACTAACTACTGGTGCACAATCCGGATTTCAAACGCCAACCATGAGAAGGTATGGTGTAAATATTAATGTACGTTTCTAAAAAAGATCAAATAAATTATCATGAAAAATATTTTAAAATATTCTCTTCTAATATTGACTTGTATAGGGTTCAATTCCTGTCAGAATTTTGATGAACTTTCGGAGAATCCAAATAATCCAGTTCAGGTTCCCGCCTCCCTTGTTTTTACAAAAGTGTGTTCCGATTTGAATGAAAATCCCTGGAGTGGTGCGCATCAATATGCACAATATTGGTGTATCAATTATGAATACTATGGAAATCAAAATTACAATTGGACTTCTACTGGTTTGAATTACGGAACACTTAACGACATTTTAAAAATGGAAGAAGAAGCCGTAAGAGGTGGAGCTGATGCTAAATTAAATCCATACGCAGCTTTAGGTAAATTTTTTAGAGCATATTTCTACGTAAATATGTCACAAAGAGTTGGTGATCTGCCATTATCCGAAGCTTTTAAAATCGATCAAAAAATTCTGAATCCAAAGTATGATACACAAAAGGAAATTTATGTTCAAGCTTTAAAGTGGCTTGAAGAGTCAAACAATGATCTTGCAGCATTGATCTCCTCAGGGGACCGTACATTGTCCGGGGATATTTATTTCACCAACGACTTGAGCAAATGGCAAAAGGCAGTGAATGCGTATAGACTTAGAATTTTGATTTCTTTGAGTAAAAGAGAGTCAGAAGTGGACATCAAATCACAATTTGTCCAAATTCTAGGTAATTCAACAAAGTATCCACTTTTTACCGGAAACGGAGATAATCTTGCATTCACTTACAATAATGTAGTAAACAAGTATCCCACGAATCCAGATAATTTTGGTTTCAACGCTACACGGTATAACATGGCTGAGACTTACATTAAGACACTTACTGATCTGAAAGATCCAAGAGTTTTTCTGGCAGCAGAACCGGCAGATAGTATGCTTAGGACTGGGTTAAAACCATCTGATTTTGGTGCATACTTGGGTGCTCCATCGGGAGAGAGTCTTGCAGATATGTCCTATAAAGCAACACTTGATCTTTATTCTTATATTAACAGAAGCCGATATTATTCAAATTATACTGCTGAGAAAAATATCATGATTGGTTATATCGAACAATGTTTCAATATTGCTGAAGGACTCAACCGTGGTTGGGCTTCAGGTGATGCAGCAGATTACTATCAAAAAGGCATTAAAGCTTCTATGGAATTTTATGATCTTAAAAGTGGGTTGAACACATTTTATTATTTGCCAAGAGGAAAGAAATTAGGTGAATATGCATCTTTTCAAGTAGATGTGAATGTTGATAATTATTTGAATCAGGCATCTGTAAAATACAAAGGAAATAACTCAGACGGGCTAAATCAAATACTTATTCAGAAGTATATCGGATTTTTCCAAAACTCCGGATGGGAAGCATTCTATAATAACAGAAGAACAGGTGTTCCAGTTTTTAATGTTGGCCCCGGAAATACAAATGGGCAAAAAATTCCACAAAGATGGCAATATCCGAATAGCGAGCGAACAGTGAACACTAAGAATTGGGAAGAGGCCTTGGTGAAGCAATTTGGAAATAAAAACGATGATATAAATTCTGCACTCTGGATAGTTAAATAGTACTATGATGTTTTATTGTTTAAGATCTTTTCATAATAGGTTAGTAATTTAGTTAACAAGATCAAAAGACGGAGCCATTTTATTGCTCCGTCTTTTGAAATTAAAATTATCGTCATGCAAAGTACAGCTACTGTGTTAGATGAACTATTTGAACTATACCTCACCAAAGGGCAGTCAAATTACTTTGGAGAGCAAGTTACGCAATTGGAACACGCAAGCCAAACTGCGGAATTGGCTATAAGCAATGGTGCAGATGAAGAGCAAATCATTGCTGCTTTTTTTCATGATATTGGTCATATTTGCGCAACCGAACATTCTGAAAAAATAGAAATCTATGGTGTCAAAAATCATGAAGATTTAGGCGGAGAGTATATGAAGAAAATTGGATTTGCTAATAGAATTGTCTATTTAATTAAGAATCATGTGCAAGCAAAGAGATATTTGACTTATTCAGATCCGGTTTACCTTAAAACTCTTTCCCACGCCAGTCTTATGACGTTAAAAGCCCAGGGCGGACCGATGACCGAGCTTGAAGCTGTTTATTTTGAGTTGCAACCGGATTTTAATTATGTTATTGCCTTGCGCAGATGGGATGAAGAAGCCAAAATTCCAGGAAAACCGATTATGGATCTAAACATGCTTAGAGAAATATGTGAACAAAATTTGAACCAAAAATTTGTACCAAAACAATAGCGCAACCGTATTAGAATTTTCTTCAGCAATATATTTTTTAAGATCAAGGACTATTTTAGCCTTGATCTTTTTTATTAAATTAAAGAGCCTCAATTCATGGACTTATTCTTCAAATTGTAAAAATTAGATTGTTTTCTTGATGAATGCAATTTAGTTGATACAAAAAATGGAGTCTTAGCCCTTTTTATATACCAGCAGACCACGCATGAGGGATTTGCTTTAAAGTTAAACACAAAAGCATTTAAGTCCCAAGTCTTGAGTTCTTGCACAAATGCGACCAGGTTATAAAAAATTTAGGTATAAAATATTATGTCTAAATTGAATTGCAGTTATAAATATTGAAAAAGATATAAAAATAGGTTTAAAAAATTGCATTTGGTATATTTAGCATTATATTTGCCTACTTAAAATTTAAATTTATGCTTATCAAACAACTGCCTTCGTTTTTCAAAACTCTTTTTATTATCTTAGCGGTTGTCTCCTCCTGTAAGCAGGATGTCACCGACAATTATTCAGCCCCACTCTTGACTCCTCCTGGTAAAACGATTAAAGACCAATACATCATCCTTTTCAAGGATCAAATAGTGGATCTTGGAAAATTTAATTCAGATAAGGTCTCCAGAGACCAGAGACCTGAAATGGCGGAAACCCGCAAACAAATAGTAAAGGATAGGATTCTTGAGATTGTCTCACCGATGGGGATTAGACCAGATGCCATCATTGATGTTTATGCCGAATTGATGATTGGATTTTCAGCAGTTTTGGACAACAACCAGCTTACACAATTGAGAAACCATCCTAATGTAAAACAAATCGAACAGGACATGATCGTGAATCTCCCTGAAACCACGCTGGAATATCAGAATGTAGGGCTCAGAGCACAATCTACACCGTGCGGGATCACCAATGCAGGAGGATCTGCGGACGGTAGCGCTTCATCCAAATGGATTTGGATCGTGGACACAGGCATTGATCTCGATCATCCTGATCTGAATGTAGAGACTGGAAGCCAGTATGCAAAATCATTTGTAAAAGGAAGCAAAAGTGCCGATGACTGCCATGGACATGGTACACATTGTTCAGGGATTGCTGCCGCCAAGAACAATGACATTGGTGTAGTTGGGGTTTCAGCCGGAGCTCGGGTGGTGCCTGTCAGGGTTTTAAATTGTCAGGGTTCAGGAACCACCTCCGCCATATTATCAGGACTTAATCATGTTGCTGCAAATGACGAACCAGGTGATGTGGTAAATTTAAGTCTTGGAGGATACTGGGGTGCAAATTGTGATGCAAATTCTTCCTATTCTGCTGCTCTAAAAAATATGAGTGCTGCGGGTACCCGTATAGCAATAGCTTCAGGAAATTCTGCTGCAAATGCCGCTTTGTACACCCCAGCTTGTGCAAATGCCACAAATATTCATACCACTGCATCCATGACCTGTGCAAAAGCCTGGTCTTCATTTTCTAACTATGGCGTACCACCGGTGGATTGGATTGCAACCGGCTCCAGTGTATATTCTACTTACAAGGATGGCACTTATGCTACCTTAAGTGGGACTTCTATGGCAGCACCACATGTTGCAGGAATTATGCACAACATACAGGCTAGTCCTAACCAAAATGGAACGGTAACTTACAACAACATAGCCTATAAAATTGCCGTGAGGTGATTTTAAAATTATAACCTTACCTGAATTAAGCTCCGGTCCTTGGTCGGGGCTTTTTTCTTTTTAAAATCTGATTATCGCAAAAGTGGTTATTTCGAGCCTCCAGGCTTAAAATTTACGAATTTTTTTATTGGTACTACTTTTAATCAACGTAATGTTTGACGCTGGGAAATATGACTGAACGATCTCTGCTTCAGCAGAGTATCGTGCGACAGCACGATAAGTGAGGAAACCCTGCCTGACTGCGTCTGCAGGCAGGCGCGAAAGCGGCTTTACGTACATTATAATTGGTACTGAATTTAATTACCGTAATGTTTGACGCTTGGAAGCATCAAACAACCCTGGTTATTTCGAGCCTCCCGGCTTGAAATTTTCGAAAATTTTTATAGGTACTACTTTTAATCAAAGGGGTAATGAAAATATCAAATAAGCAGTTCGCATTTAAAATCCTAAAGTCGTATCGCATTGCAGTTTTAATCTGTGACGAACTGAGATCAAACAAAAAAAAAGGGAAGACCATGTAAGCCTTCCCTTTTTAAAATTTTTAATAATAAATACTATTGAATGCTTCCGGTTCCGTCTTTAAAATTAAGTGTAATCGTGTGACTTCCGGCAGCAAGATTAACTCTTGTCTGGTCATTTCCGGTGCCTCGGAACTCAATCTTTCCGTTTAGTACCATTAACTCTGATTGCCACCAATCGCATTTTAAAGTAGGGGATGCAACATGAATACGCAAGTCTCCTGCGCTTAAAGCTTTGGTAATGCTTACATCTGTTCCGGAAGTAAATTTATTTTCCGGTTTTGCAGCATCGTATCCACCAACGCAATCGCCGATCAGGTAAACTGCAGCGTCGATAACTTCAATGGTTTCATCTTTAAGGTTCACTACCACAAGGTAATTTCCTGGTGCAGTTGGAGCAGAAACGTTGTCAGTTCCTTTACCGTAAACACCATTTGTTGCGGTTCCTTTAACGCCAAAGTCACCTTTCCACTCTCTGCCTGGCGCAAACTTGAATCCACCGGTTCCTTCCATTCTTACAATTTTCCAGAATAATTCCGGATGGCTGTGTACCGGAACCATAGGAAGGTCAATGGTTGCCCAATCCCATCCACCAACTGCATCACCGATCATGTATAGTTTTTCAGGATATTCAGCAAGTGGAGGTCCGTCACCGGTTTTGGTTTGCGTAGCGGTAAAACCTTTACCCACTTCATAAGTTAAAGTGAATTTGTATAAGCCGTAAACAGTATTTGCAATATTGGCACCACCTGCGGTAAGTGCTGCAACAGTTCCACCCAGATTTGAATTTGCCTTAATACCTTTCTTACCGCCACCAAGATCAAACTCAGTATCGATATTGATTTTCCATCCATTTGAATAACGGAATTTCCAGTCATTTTTTAACATGAGCACATCAGTTGCCTCAAATTCCATTTTAGTCAAATTGAAAGTAGTATTCATTGGTGTATTGGTACTCCATCCACCTGGTGTTGCGCCGCCTATCAAACCATATTTTACTCTGGCGATGGCTACTTTATTTACACCTAAATCCACAATAACATGATATAAACCATCTTCCGGAACAGTAAATGGGGTAGTAGATTCTACCAAATTACCTTTCCAAAGTCCATCTTTTGGTTCATCCACATCCAATGCTGCAGTTTCTACAATTTTGAAATCTGCACCCGGTCCATAGGTTTTACGTGTAGTTCCGGAGACACTAACGATGTTAAAACCATCTGCACCTGCTTTAACTGGAATATATAACTCCAACAAATTGGTTCTGTCTTCTTGCAGAACTTCATTTTTAGTAACTTTAAATAAAGCTTTGGTACTGAAATCCGCAAATCCGGTACCTGCACCTTTTACATAAAGCCCATCTTCTACTACTGTTCCACCACCGCCGGTATCGTCGTCATCTGAGCATCCGGTCATCCAGAAGCTCAAAGAAGCGACCATCGTCAACAGAAGGTACTTAGAGCAAAAGTTTAAAAAATTTTCCTTAGACATTTTTAAAGATTTATAGTTAATGAATAAAATTTTACAAACCTAAATTTGGATTGGCATCAATGGCCCATTGAGGAATTGGAAATAAATTCCTTTCCGGAGTACTTGCCGGTTTTGCCCACCAGGCATTATTGAATTTCTTAAAACGAATGAGATCTTGTCTTCTGTGCCCCTCAGCAAACATTTCCCTCCCTCTCTCAGCAAGGATCATGTCTAAAGTAGTACCTGTCCATGCAGATACACCGGCTCTTTGGCGAACCTGATTGACCAGATTGTCTCCATTTTTTCCTTGTCTGATTTTTGCTTCTGCACCCATTAAAAGGATGTCTGCATATCTAAAAAGCGGAAAGTCGTTGTCCAGATTTTCATCTGTACCTGCTGCAATTTCAAATTTACCTATTCTGGCACCTGACATTCTGATTTGTTCGAATGTATAAGAACCATCCATGATCAATGCGGGAATTTTAGGATTGATGACCAAAGGTTTTCCAGCTGTTTCATCAAACAATGGCTGACCTGTAGAAGTAAATTGTGGTCCAACAATAAATCCTTGTTTTCTAAGGTCGTCATTCGTAAAAGTATTGTAATGATCTTCCACTGCAGCACATCCGTTCCATGGTCCAACCAACATGTCAAAGGTTTGATTCATCAAGTAATGAAGTGTCCTCATGTGCAAACGGAATCCTTTCAAACTTTTTGAATCGAATGGAATGGTGAATATGTTTTCAATGGAATTTTCATTATTTTTTACAAATGGAAGCAAGGGTTTAGCTTCCAGATTATAGATTCCTAATTGTATGATACTGTCGCAATATGATTCAGCCTCTGCCCATTTTTGAGTGCCAGTATAAATTTCCGCATTCAAATAAAGTTTAGCCATAATGGCATAAGCAAGTCCTTTGGAAACTGCAAATTTTTTAGTGTTCACTTGGAGATAAGGAAGGCTTTCTTTTAAATCTTTGATCAGGAAATCAAAAATTTCAGCTCGTTTATTTTTCTTTGGTTGTGGATCGGCCGTAAAAAATGAGGTAACCAAAGGTACATCCCCATAATTGTCCATCAACAAATACAAATAAAAAGCCCTCAGGGTTTTCAATTTTGCAATGTTTACTTTCGCTGCTTCAGCGGCCTGAAACGGGATGAGTTCATCAATGGCTTTATTTGCTTCAAACACTCCATCATACATCTGTGACCACATAGAATTTACAGCATCCACATTGTTGTTCCATTCATGGGTATGCAATACTCTCCATTTACCTCCATCTTCCCAATCTGTAAGCCTCACGGGAAATACAATTTCATCACTGGTCACCTCTTGTGCCCAAAACCACCATCCCGCATCATCTATGAGGTCCGCAAGTTCCCTATAGGTTGGAATAATATTTAATGCAGCCTGCTCTTCGTTTTCAGGAAACTCGCTTTCCGGAATTTTGTCAAATATCTTTTCATCCAGTTTGGTACAGGAAAGTGAGAATATTAAAGCAGAAAGAAAATATATTTTTTTCATGTTTTTACTTTTTGTGAATCAGATTTGAAGATTTAAAAACTTGCGTTAATTCCAAATGCTATACTTCTGGCTTTAGGATAAACATCGTATTGGTCCCTTCCGAATTCAATACCACCATAACTTAATTCTGGATCTAAACCACTGTATCCGGTTATGGTCAATAAATTCGTACCCGCCACATACACTCTTAAATTCTTAAGGTATTTTGAATTTCCGGTGTTGAAATTGTAACCGATATTGACATTATCCAGCTTGAGAAATGTACCATCTTCCAGATAATAATCACTGACAATCGGCGAACTCGTAAGACCTTTGTCATACTCTGTTAATGCTTCCTCCAATACATTCAGTGTAGGAAGATCTGCAGGATTGCTGAATACCATCCTCGTGACATTAAGCACATCAAATCCCACTACAGCTCGGACTGAAAAACTTGCATCAAAAGATTTACCTAATTTAAAATAATTGGACCACCCTATGGTAAAATCAGGTTGCGCATTTCCGACTACTCTTCTCTCCGCTCTTGCCGGATCTCTGGTCACTCCACCTGCAGCAGTGTAAAAAAGAAATTTTCCGTCTTCGGTTAGACCAGCATATTCAGGAAGGTAAAAAGTGCCCAGTTCTAAACCGGGTTTAATAATTTGTGTATAGTTTTCACCACCAACCAGTCCGCGTCCGGAAACATATAGAGTTTTAATTTCGTTGAGATCATATTTATCATTTGCAAGCTCGGTGGTTTTTTGTTCGTTGGCACTGAACACCAGATTGGATCTCCAATCAAAATTTTTCATATCTACCACAAAGGTTTGGATGCTTGCTTCAATACCATTGTTTTTAATCTTACCGGCGTTTGCAAATATGTATCTGTTTTTATTTGGAGGAACTGGTAGTTCGTAGTTGTAGATCAGATCTTGCGTGGTCTTTTGATATACTTCGATGGAACCGCTGATTCTGTTTTTCAGGATACCAAAATCCAAACCGATGTTTAATTCCGCATTCTCTTCCCATTTTAAATCCGGATTTGGATTTACACCGCCAAGATTTTGAAAAGAAATTACTTTATTTCCATTTTCAGGATTAATGGCTGTGCCGGCAGGAATAAAAAATATCTGATCCACATTGGTAGGAATATTTTGATTCCCTGCAATGCCATATCCTATCCGTAATTTCAGTTCCTCAAAAAATCGGACGTCACTAAGGAATGATTCACGGATTAGATTCCAACCCACAGAGGCCGAAGGAAACCAGCCCCACTCATTGTTTTTACCAAACTTCGAAGAACCATCTCTTCTAATCGTCGCAGTAACAAAATATTTTTTGTCAAAATCATAAACTGCACGACCAAAAAAAGATGCGAGTAAAAATTCGTTCTTGTAAGAAGAAATACTTCCAGGTTCCAGATTCAACAACGCTCCAAGATTATAGGATTTTAAATAATCTGAAAGTGCTTCTTTTCCCTGGGCAGTAAATCCATCGTAACCATCTTTTTGGTAAGAATGTCCGCCCAACAATTGAAGTTGGTGTTTTTGTGAAATATTGGTGGAATAATTTAATGTGGTTTCAATAATTTTTGACTGATAATTATTGTAAGATCTCTTGCCAAATCCTTTGGTGAAATTGGATGCAGCATAACTTGGTTCGTAATAAAAACTTTCATCGTCATCACGAATGTAAGCAAGGTTCACTGCAGCAGAAAGTCCCTTGAATATCTCTAAATCGGCCCTAAAATTTCCAAAAATCCTTTTTGCTTCACGTTCATTTTGAGTTTCCTTAATGATGGCCACAGGATTAAAATACTGGAAGGATCTGTCTGTCTCAAAATAACTGCCATCCGCATTGTATACCGGGTCTGTTGGGCTTCTTCTAAAAGCCTGATAAATTATATTGGTAGGTGAAATTCCTCCCCCGTAATTAACATAATTATTGTTCTCTACCGTTCCGGAAAGTCTTGCCTGAACAGTAAGTTTGTCCTGAAGACCTTTCTGGGTAAAATTCAATCGGCCTATACTTCTTTGCTTGGCAGATCCAAGAAGCAATCCATCAATATTTAAATGCGAAATGGATGCTCTATAATTTGAATTTGCATCTGAGCTGGAGAAGGACAGCGTCTGGTCATGCAGCAAACCTGTGCGGTATATTTCGTCCAACCAATCCACGTTTGCACCATTATCAATGAAGGTTCTGCCGGTCTTTGCTGCAAAATCTCTGATTTGATCCCCAGTAAGAAAATCCAGTCTTCTTGCAGTCTGGTCCACGGATACCTGGCCATTATATTCTATTTGGTTGATGCGATCTTTCGATTTGGAAAGTCCTGCATTTTTGGTGGTGATGATGATGACACCATTGGAACCTCTTGCCCCATATATGGCTGTGGAAGAGGCATCCTTTAAGACGTTATAGGATTCAATGTCATTTGGGGAAATGGTGGTAGGGTCAACACCCGGAACTCCATCCACTACAAACAACGGGCCTGTTCCACTGGTAAAACCGGAGGCGCCCCTGATGTTTACAGAAAAACCACCATTAGGGTCTCCGCCTTGTTTGGAAATGGTAACACCTGCTGCCTTTCCCTGTAAAGCTTGCACAGGATCCTGAAGACTACCAACATTGAGCTCATCCGCCTTAACCATAGAAACCGCCCCAGTCTTGTCCGTTTTCTTCTGAGTACCATAACCGATAAGAATTACCTCATCCAATAATAATCCTGGTTTTAACTGAATGAGATAGTTGTTTTCTACCCCAATGCTTTGAATCAAAGTGGTATATCCTGTAAAAGTGATGACAAGGTTTTGCGCACCATCCGATAGACTAATGCTGAAATTGCCATCTGCATCTGTTACGGTACCAATGGTCGTATTTTGCAATTGAACTGCCGCCCCAATAATTGGTTCTGAGGTAGTGGCATCCTGGACCTTTCCGGTGATGATCCTTTGTGAAAATAGACTTGCCCCTCCAATCAGGGTAAAAACCAGTAACAAAGTAATCTTAAAGTATCGCTTATTCATGGATGAGTTGAAATTAGGTTTTGTTTGAACTGGCAAACTTAATATCTTATTAACAATTCAACCGGATTTTGTTTATTCTGCCATTATTATTTTTTCTGATATAGTATATTTTATAAAGATTTTCTATGTGATGGCCAAAAAAACTGGCAATTACTTTTATAAGGCATGATTCAAGATTATGGAAAATCTTTAAAAATAGCCGCGTTAAAGTAAGAAATCAATGCACAAGCATTAATATATCGGTGTTCAACATTGTTTGAAAGTGCATATTCTGTATATCGACCAACAGAAATGACAAAAAGAAGATGCCAATGTCTTTTATTTCAAATTTATTGTATGTGACATATATTTTGAAATTCAATAAATTTTCAAAATATATGTTGGTTTGGTATAAAGTTATTTTAGAGTGACTATAGTTAGTGTATTCTTGAATACTTAAACATTGTCATCATTTTGGACATTTAAAAAGCCCCCCAAAAATATGGGAGGCTTTTTAGACTATCTGAATAGAGCATGAGAATAAACAAATTAACCATCAGGATTTCATCGTGTCAAAAACAATACACATTTTAAAGATCGAATGGGTAAACAATTATTAAAGTTTAATCAGTTTAATTATTTTCGAGTGGCCTATACCATTTCTAAAGTCAAGTATGTAAACTCCTTGTTTGAGATCAGCTACTTCAATTTTTTGTTCGAGGTTAGGTGGAATGTTTATTGTCCTGATCAATTGTCCGTTCAAGTTTAAAATGTTTAATCTGGTTTGATCATTGGTCCATTTTTCGTAAATTTGGATGAATAATTCATCGTTTACTGGATTAGGTCTGATTCTTATTTCCATTTCTGAATTTATTGGATCAATTCCTCTGTTGATACAACCCCAGTTGTTTACAAATCCCTCTCCTGCGGAAATTAGTTCACATGTTTTGGTTCCACATGAATCATAAGATGCAAGCGCTCTTACCAATTGATTTAAATGAGCGGTACTGTTCCAATCCAGAGAATCCCATTCTGCAACCCCGGACATCGTCTTCATTCCTGCTTCCGTAAAATTTCCGGCTACATAAAGTTTTTGATCATAGTCTCTCAGATCATAAATTCCATCGGTGCTTTTGTTGAAATCACCACCATTGAGTGCAGACCAATTTGTGCCATTCCATTGGGCGATGTGTTTAGTATTGTTGATGCCATTCGCATTTTCAAATCTACCACCAACCAATAATTTACCGTTAAACTCTTTTAATGCAGTCACGCCCTGTCCTTTGTTTAGGGGATCAAGATTCACCCCATTCAAAAGATTGCTCCAGTTAGTACCATTCCACAAGGAAATATTATTGTTGGGGATGTTGAAAACACCACCTGCGTAAAGTTGATTTTGAAAGAATTCAAGTGTGTTTACAGGACCATTAAAACTTGCTGAAAATGGGGCTTCCCAATTTAGACCATTCCATCGGGCGATATTTTTAGTATTAATTTTTATTGAGTTTCCGGCTTCACTAAATAACCCGCCAACAATCAATCCTAATGGATGACTGAGCAAAGCATTTACGGATACCAAACTGCTTGAATCCATCACGCCATTATCTAATTTATTCCAGGAATTTCCATTCCATACAGCAATATGGTTGGCATTCGTCAGTCCACCAGCTTCGGTGAATTTTCCTCCGGCATAGAGTAGTCCGTTGTGCACAGTTAGCGCATTCACAGTGCCATTAGTGCCGGATCCTACGCTACTCCATAAATGGCCATCCCAGACGGCAATATTATTTGCATTCGTGGACCCGATTTGGCTAAAGCTACCTGCCACATAAAGTTTGCATTGATAGATACACATGTCCTTGATCTGTCCGGTCTGTCCCAGCAAATTCCAGGATTTTTGTGCCGGAGGACAAGCTGAGGTTGTGCAGGCGGTATCCACTCCGGGTGGTTGGACACAATTAAAGCTTTGCTGATGAGTACAACTGTCCACCTTTCCTCCGGAACTATAGTAATAAGATAAGGAGATTGTATAGTTACCGGACCCTTTTACACAAAAATTAACAGGTACTGATGGGCCGGATGGAAAATATCCGGATTGGTGACTCAGGGTAAAACTTTTGTCATTTACCAGAATGTTCCAGCCAGGACCTGTGGTTAACTGTTCAAAAGTTCCGCTGCTGATTTTTAATTTAAGTGATAGGAAACAATTTGCCTGGGGAATTTGCTGACTTAGTTTATAACAGCAAGTTCCTGAAGAATCCTGCAGTGGGATAATTTGATGTTGCAGAGAATCGCAGCTACAAACCAAAGGAGGTTGGGGACAATTGATGTTGTCATGGTATACACAACTGTCTAGCTTGCCTTGTTTGCTGTAGTAATAGGTTCTTGTAATCACATATTGTGAAGCATTTTCTACACAAAAGCTAACAGGTAAAGAAGGTCCTGCAGGTAAAAATCCGGATATATGGGTTAATAAAATCTGACTTGCATTACCGCTGTATTTTAAATTAATGTCCGGCACCACTTTTATAAATTTTCCGTTGCTAAGATTTATTTTAAGCGAGGTAAAACAATCAGGACCAGGTATGAAATGATCCACAACAAAACAGCATACACCCTTATCGTTTGAAAGTGGTTGGAGTTTTGTTTTTAAAGAGTCGCAACTGCAGAATTTAGGTGGCTGAGTACAGCCAAATTGTTGTGCATATTGGCAACTGTCTTTGATGCCATTTTTATAAAAGAAATATTTAACCGTTATGGTATAAAGTGCTGCATCTATAACACAAAAAGATACCGGCAAGTTATTTCCCTCAGGGATAAAGCCGGATTGGTGTGTGACATCGAATTTCTGATCAGTGCCAATTACATCATAATTTGGATCGGGTACTACTTTAGTAAATTTACCATTACTCAAGCTAATCTGTATGGAACTAAAACAATCAGCTCCCTTTATTTGGGTAGAGAGCGTGTAACAACATTCTCCATTAGAACCTGAACTTTGAATGATTTTTGTTTTGATCGAATCACATTTGCAAACTTTTGGCGGAGGGGTACAACTTTTTATAAATGTTTTTCGGCAGGCATCCAGTATTTTTCCTGCAGGGTCAAAGAAGTCCACAGTAACTGTAAATGGATTTACTGCACTATTTACGCAGAAGGAACCAGGGAGAATATTTCCGGTGGGAATAATGCCACCATTCGGTATAAAGCAAAAACCATCTGGTAGATTCTGCACGGACCATAGAGGATTTGGGGTAATCTGGCTAAAATTACCTGAGCTGGTTTTAAAACATATTTTTGAAAAACAAGCTGATTTGGAATTAGAGGCAGAAAAATTAAAGCAGCAATTACCTGCCGGTCCATTGCTTAACAATTGAACATTTTTTAAAGAATCACAACAAGTATTTGGGATGGGAATCCCAGGACATCCTACCAAAAATTCAAATGAGCAGGAATCTTTTCCTTGTGGAGTGGTAAAATGATATCTGAGGAATACCTGTGCTGGGTTTTGATTGGTGTTGATGCAAAAAGATCCAGGCTTTATGGATCCGGAAGGAATAAATCCGGAGTTGTGATTAAGAAAAAATCTATTGGTAGCAGACGGTGTAAGAAAAAATCCGGCGCCTAAATTGGCATTTCTGGAAGAGAATGTTCCACCATTAATAATCACTTCAATTTTGGTAAATAAATTTGAATTAGGATTTTCTGCCTTTATATCAAAGCAGCAGGATGTCGGGAGCGTATATTGTTTTTCTAAAAAACAGCTGAATGCGGTATCACATTTTACACTTTGAGGATTTGCTGGGCAGTCTTGAACATATTGATAAATGCAGCTATCTGTTTTACCTCCGCTTGTGGAAATATAATGTACTGTAATGCTGTATTGCCCGGCACCCTGGACACAAAAATCAGCTGCGTTGAATTTACCTGGAGGAAGAAAACCGCCGTTGTGGTTTAGATAGAAGGTTTTTGAATTTACATTTGCAAATGACCACCCGGATGCACCATTGGGATTGATGTTTGAAAAGGTCCCGTCACTTACGGTGACCAGGATATTGTTGTAACAATGATAGGAACTTATTTTACCGCTGAGGTTAAAACAACAACCATTTGGCAGTACAGATATTTTTTTGAGGACATTAGTGTTAAACGTATCGCATTTACAGGGTTTTGAAATTACACAAATAGTTCCTGTGCAATTTTCTTCGCAGTTTCCATCCTTTACATTTAGTCGTATCTGATAGCAGCCGGGCACAAAATATGGAACACGAATGCTGTCTCCAGTAAAGGTCTGGCTTCCAGGTCCGCCGGGTATATCCAGAGTCCATCGCAGTTGTTTGTTATTGGATCCATTGCCTGTGTAAAAAATCAATGCGGTGTCACCGACCGTAATGGTATCCTGAAAATCAAATGAGCAAGTTAAATTGCATTGAACGGTAGTGCAGACCGTATCCATGCACGTTCCATTATCAATTATTACACAGTAGCATCCTGCCTGGGGAGGACGAAAGCATTGGGATTTGGAATATACAATGGGTTGACTGCAGGAAATCCAGGTGTAATCCAAGCCGGAAGGAAACGCACACAGGCTGTCAGGGCCTTGAACAATGGAACCAATCAATGCAGGTAAAACCTTTATGCTAACTGAAGCCGAAGGCATTCCATTGGTGCAATTCTGATCTTTTATTTCTACTAATTCATACACATTGGTAGTAGTTGGGCAGACGTTTAATTGGTATCCATTGGAGAAGCTGGTATAACCATTTATTCCAGAATTGTCTTTGATGGTAAATCGGAAAGGAGGTGTTCCTGTGAAGCGCAAGTTAATCAATTTGCAATCACCCAGACACAAGCTGTCGTCAGGGCTGAATTGGCCAAGTGGAATTGGGTGTACCAAAACTTGGACAGTGCATGTTTCCGGCATTTGACCCGGTTCCTGAGTAATTAATCGGATGCTGCATAATCCGGATTTGAGGAAGCATGCATCGTGCGGGTTTTGCAGGGTGGGATTCGTGATGGTTCCACAATCGATGGACCAATCATAGCTTGCATTAATGGAATTCATGCCTATGTAGCTTACAGGAAGGCAATCACCTAAACAGGCTGTAGGGGCCACCTGGATGCAGTTACTTTGCGCAAAAACAATGTAATTGCAAAAAAAGAAAAACAGAACTAACGACTGTGCAATTTTATTAAAAAATGAGTCATTACTAATCATAATAGAGGAGTATTAAATGATTAAATAAAAAAATAAAACTCAGTGAAGTGAATATCTCTGAGGGGATGAAAAAAGGTGTGGTTTATCCCGAGATAATCTCAAAGATACAAAATCTTCTGTGGTTTATGGTAAAAAAATTTTTTCAAGATTAAATTTTGGTCCCCAAGGACCAGGTTAATATCTCTGGTTAGGATAAAGCCAGGTACAATAAAATATTTGGATTCGATAATTGGGGGGTTGTGCATGTTTTAAATTCTGCTTACCTTTACCTGCCCGTCATTTAGGAACACTTAATTTATTATTTAATTTGACAAAATGCTTCAACCAAGGAAGCCTTCTTTCTTTTCTCTTGTTCTGATCATTTGCTTCCAGTGGTCAACTTTGCAGGCATTGGATAAGCCCAAACTATTCCAAGCAGTTAGAATTTATCAACCCATTAGTATTGATGGTAGACTGGATGAAAAAGAATGGTCTTTTTCGGATACCGCTGAAGGATTTTTTCAAACTGAGCCATTGGTAGGAAAACCGGCAAGTTTTGAAACGAAAGTATATTGTCTTTATGATGATTATGCCGTTTATTTCGGAGCAAGACTTTTTGATCCTGAACCCGATAAAATACTTAAAGAGTTGTGCCTGAGAGACAATTCCAGTAATTCAGATTTGTTTAAAGTATTTATAGATTCCTACAGAAGTGGGTTAAACGGTTTTCTCTTTGCAGTGAATGCTGCTGGCGTTCAGGCAGACTATATTGTATCCAACAATGATGAAGATTCGGAATGGGACGTAATATGGGATTCTGAGATCCAGATTGACCAGAACGGCTGGACCATAGAAATTAAAATACCCTATTCGTCCCTTCGCTTTCCCAAGTCATCCATACAAGAATGGAATGTTCAGTTTGGCAGAGAAATACGCAGATTCAGAGAGACCTCCTACTGGAATCCAATTGATCCTTTAATCAGCGGATGGGTACAGCAAAGTGGCGTATTGAACCACCTGGATGGTATTAAATCTCCGGTAAGGTTATCCATCACCCCTTATTTATCGGCTTATTTGAACTCAGATTACCAGCCTGAAGCAGCATCAGAAAGATTTGTTCTGGACCCTGCATACAGTATGGGTGCAGATCTTAAATATGGGATAAATGACGCTTTTACTTTGGATATGACTTTGGTACCGGATTTTGGGCAGGTAATTGCAGATCGTCGTGTTTTGAATTTATCTCCGTTTGAAATTTTTTTTAATGAGAATAGACAATTTTTTACCGAAGGAACAGAATTGTTTAACAAAGAAAGTCTATTCTATTCAAGACGGGTTGGTGGCCAACCATTTAATTATTTCAAAGTTTATGATGAATTGTCACCAACCGATGTATTGGTAAGAAATCCAAGTATCTCCCAACTGTATAATGCCACAAAAATTTCCGGCAGGACAAAAAAGGGAATGGGTATTGGTTTTTTTAATGCGGTAGAATCGGAAGAATATGCGATTATAAAAAATGAACGGGGGGAAGAAAGAAAATTTCTGACAAACCCACTCACTAATTACAATGTTTTTGTTTTGGATCACAACCTAAAAAACAATTCTGTGGTGAGTGTGACGAACACAAATGTTCTGCGTAATGGATCAGAATACGATGCCAACGTCACAGGAGGATCCTTCGAACTAAAAACAAAAAATCAAAAATATTCTGCAAAAGGACGAGGGGTATTGTCTCAAAAATATTTCACCGATTCCATAGACCTTGGATTCAGCAGCTCTTATGAATTTTCTAAAATAAGTGGTAATTGGACTTATTCTTTGGGTCAGGTTATTGAGTCTGCAAATTACGATCCAAATGATTTGGGATTTTTATTTAGCCCAAATGAAAATTCTATATTAGCTTCTATTGATCACACGCAATATAAAACTGCTGAAAGTAAATTGCAACAAGTTAATGTAAGTGGCAGTTCCCGATATACCAGTTTATACGAACCCTTTGTGTTCAGTGATTTCTATCTTGATCTCAGTACTTTTATTCTGTGGAAAAGCAGAAATGCCATAGGGGCAAACATCAGATTAGAACCCATCGTTACCAGAGATTATTTTGAACCAAGAACTGCAGACTTTAGCAAATATCTTGCGTGGCCGGTTAATTATACATTTGGCGGCTTTTTTTCTTCAGATTATCGCAAGGCTTTTGCACTCGATGTGAATGGTTCATTTAGATTTTTTGATACTCAGGGTCGCTCAAATTATGATTTTAACTTTTCACCCAGAATGAGGTTCAACGATCATTTTTCCTTATTTGCAGATTGGGGTGTGAATAGAAATCATAAAGAACTGGGATACGTAAATAAGAATTTTGCAGATCAGCCTGTTCCGGAAATCCAAACAGAAGATATTTTAATGGGTTACAGAAATCGTTGGATTGTGGATAATTCTTTGGGCTCCAGATATATTTTTAACAACAAGATGGGAATTAATCTGAGTATCAGACATTATTGGGATCAGGTGATTTACCATAATTTTGGAATACTTAAAGAGGACGGAAATGTTCAGATCATTGGTTACCAGGGATTGGATAAAACCAATAAACCAATCTTTGATCAAAATGTAAATATATTTAATATTGATCTTCAATACACCTGGCGATTTGCACCGGGAAGTGACATCATCATAGTCTGGAAAAATCAGATTTTCAAACAAGACGATGCATTTAATTACAAATATTTCAGAAATGTTTTTAATTTGATCGATGCTCCTCAATCCAATAGCTTATCTGTAAGGATAATTTATTTTATGGATTATCTAAAAATGTTTACACAAAGGACAAAAACAAATACTTTTAAAACTGAAATAAATTAAACCGAGAGCCAACGCAAGGCTTTAAAAAAAAACGGATCACAAAGGTCATTCACTTCTAAGTCTTGAAAATTCAAAAGATTAATTCTTCCCGAATATCCATGGACCAAAGAAAAATAAACATGGGCTATTAACCCTTGATCATTCTGGAATGAGCATTAAAAGCAGAAACTTAAACCCTTTCTAATGTAAGAATAAGTTAAATCTTACCCAAGGCTTTGTCCAGGTCCACTTTGGATTGTATAAGATTGTATTGCGCTTCCAGCACATTAGCTTGTGCAGTATAAAGGTCTCTTTCTGCCTGGGTAATTTCCAGGGATGACCCTACTCCTTCTTTAAATTTTGTTTTTGTGGTTTGGTAAATACGATCTGCCAGATCCAAAGATTTCTTTCTGGATTCAAGTGTAGCCAACGCATTTATATATTGCGTCTTTGCATTCTGAAATTCAAGATCCACTCCTCTTTCAAATTCTGCAAATTGCATTTTGGTTTTTTCGTTTTGTGTTTTAGCTCTGTTGATTTTTGCTTTTCGGTCCAAACCATCAAAAATTGGAATATTGAGATTAAGTCCTGCAATAGTGGTAGGGAACCATGAATTTTCATTATTGTCAAACAAATTATTGCGTTGTAAAACTTCTTGATGACTGACAAAACCGCTCAGACTCGGTAAGTAGGACGCCTTTAGCCTCTTGATGTTGATTTCCGTAAGCTCCAATCCTTTTGCGATCACCGGATATTCAGGTCTTAATTGGGTGTTCAGTTTGAAAGAAGGATCCATTATTTCCAGATAAGATTTATCCAGAATTTGTTTAAAGGATTCTGTTTGCACCAATTCTTTATCCAGCGGAAAATTCATTTGGAATTTCAAAACGTTTTGTGTGATCCCATCGAGTCTGGCAAGTTTTTCCCGTTCTGTCCTAAGTGTCTGAAGGGAGAGCTCAATTCGATCCACATCCAATTTTTCCGAAAAACCAACCTTGTAAATTTCATTGACTTCTTTATATACCTTTTCAAGATTTGCAATGTTCTTATCCAGGATGATCAAATTCTCTTTGATGGATAGAGCACCCATATAAGCTTTGGTAACTCTGTATCTAAGGTCCGCTTCAGTCTGGTTAACCTGCAATTGTATTAAATCTGAATAAAGTTTCTGCGCTTTAAGTCCTACAATAAAACTGCCATCAAAGATCAATGTACTTAATTGGACACCTGCCGTCAGGTTATTTTTTAATCCAAATTGCGCAGGAAACCCAGAGCCATAATTGATGTCTCGTCTTGGCAATACATTTTCATCAAAAAGCACGTTATACACTGCCGGAGAAATAAAGTCAGGCAGAATACTGGTAGGGATGTTGATGAAATGATTGTAACCAATGGATGCATTTAATTTAGGAATACCAATGGACTTGTATTCCAATATTTGATCTTTTGCATCCCGAATCTCCAATTTTTGAATATTTAGCGAATTGCTGTTTTGCCTGGCATAATTAATGGCTTGTTCCAGGTTGAATTCATTGGCATTTTGTCCAAAAAGTCCAAAACAAGAGAGCAGAGATAAAAGAAGGAAGGTATTTTTTTTCATAAAAAGAGAATAAGTACAAAGATCTAAGGTTCGTTTAAAGTCAAGCTATCCTAAAAGACCATTAAATGCAATTTAACAAATTATCTTCGTTAAAGTTCTCTGTTTTCAGAGATTGGCAGAATAATTATCAGTTTAAAAATGAGAGGAATAGAGTGTTGACTTTGCTTATTGGCATGTGTTATAAACCTTAAGAATTCTTCGGGTGTTTATGGAAAGCTTCTTAGATTCGCCTGTTTTTTAAGAAATTATGCCTAAATACTTTGTTTACATTTTTAGTCTGTTCTTTTCTGCCTCCTGTAATTCAGGGAGTAGAGATCAGGATGGCTCAATGACCGGAAAGCAAATTTTTAAATCCAATTGTGTAAGTTGTCATGGGATAAAGGGTGATTTGATGACCAATGGGGCCAGAAATCTAAAGGAATCTAACCTTAGTTTGGAGGAGAGGATTTTGATCATCCGTGATGGCAGGAATATCATGACTTCCTTTCGGGAAAAATTAAGCAAGGAACAAATTCGTAAGGTGGCTGAACACACCATGACATTAAGAGATTCGATCCCACCAGATGGAAAATAAAGGCATTTTACTGACAGGGGCTACCGGTTTTTTGGGATCTTATGTTTACCAAGCTTTAAACAAAGATGTGGATCAGCCGCTGTGGCTTTGTCACCACGAAGCCCCACCGAAAACTGAATCTGACCGCTGGTTAGGAATAGACTTTTTGAAACCATCAGAAGCAGAAGAGATTCTGCCAAAAATTGATACTATAATTCATCTGGCAGGAAAGATCAGTTACCAAAAAAAGGACAGGGATGCCTTACGGAAGTCCAATGTGTGGATGACCAGAGAGCTAATCAACAGTGCTCTGGCTTTTGGTGTAAAGAATTTTATTTTCATGAGTTCCGCCTCCACGATGGCTAAAGCAATTCAGCCATTGGTCTTTACGGATAAACAGTCTTCCTCTCCGGTATTTCACAGCTACTATGCCCGCACAAAGTTTGAAGCAGAGCTGGAAGTGAGGAGGGGGGAAGCTGAAGGGATGCAGATTGCCATTCTGAATCCATCTTTGATCCTTGGTCCAGGTGATTGGAACAAGGGTTCTTCATCCATCATTACAAAGGTAGCATCCGGGCTTCCTGCCTATCCTGCGGGTAGCCTTGGGCTCGTAGGAGCTGAGGATGTAGCAAAAGTGGTTGTGAAAGTAATCCGGGAAGGATTGTGGGGACAGCAACTTATGATTAATGCAGAAACATGGACCTACCAAAAATTTATTTACACCATTTGTGAATTATTAAATGTTAAACCACCGCAATTTCAGTCTAATGCACTATTTGCGAATCTTGCAATCTGGAAAGATATGATATCAAGTATGTTGCATAACAAGCAAAATATCATTACTAAGGAAACAGCGTTTATGAGCGCACAATCGTTCACTTATGAGAGCAATTTGTCAGATCAAGTGGTGAATTTCAAATATCATCCAGTGGAGGAGGTTTTGAAGCAGATGATAAACGAATATATCAATTAATAGATATTTATAAATTATTAACAATTAATATTTTACAAATTATTAATATTAAAATATCTAATTTTTTCTTACCGACATATCAAATATGCTTAACTTTATTCCTTAATAATAAAACAATTTTAATATGAAAAGAATTTTACTTTTTGCTTTTTTACTCACTATGGTTGCCGGACTATCTGCCCAGAAGGTAGTTTGTCTGGTTAACTCACCGGCAAGTATTGCAGGGGACAAAGTCTTCGTACCAGCCGGGTTTGGTGCTGACCTAAGTACTGGTACTTGGACAGCTGATGCTGTACTGGCTGAGCCGCTTCTTGCTTGCAGTGCCTTAACAAACGCTGCAGCTATGGCTGGAAAAATTGCCCTTATTGAAAGGGGAACTTGTAATTTTGATCAAAAATGTCTGAATGCCCAAAACGCAGGGGCAATTGGAGTAGTGGTAATGAACCACAATGTAACTTCAAATCGCGGAGGGGCTCCTTATGTAATGGGGGTTGCTACTGCCAGTATTGCCAGTCAGGTTACCATTCCTTGCGTAATGGTTGGTTATGATAATAATGTAGCCTTAAAGGCAGCTGTTGCTGCAGGTGTAGTAAACATCACCTTAGGTGTTGTAAACAAACAAGAAAATGATCTTGCCATGTACACCAAGGTAACTACTAATTATACTGAGCCTTATATCTTTAATTCATCCTGGGGTGCTATTCCTGTAGGATTGCTTCGCTCAGATGATGATTTTCCATTCCAACCTGGTGGTTTTTTTACAAACATCGGATCTAAAGATCAAACCAATGTGAACCTTAAAGCAAACATAACTAAAGGTGCTGCTTCAGTGTTTACCCACACCACGGCAGACAACATTACCGTTGAAGTAGATTCTACAAGAGGTTTGTTGAATGACGTATTTGTCTTAAATAAAGTGAGCGGCAACAGAGTTGGATCTTATCAGTGTACTTATAATGTTTTTTCAGGTGGAACTGAATTGTTAAGTTCTGATAACGTTTTAACCAGTTCATTTGATGTGACCAACAATCTATTGTGCAAAAGCCGCGTCAACACTGCTGCAAAAGCTCCATTGGCTAACCAATATTGGGGTGGAGGAACAGGATTCAGAGAATTGTTGTCCCCTTTCTTGTTGAAATATGGAAAGGGTGTTCAAATTGACAGTATCTTCTCAGAAGTTGCTTCTAATGAGCCTTTGGCCGGTCTTTATATAGAAGGAAGACTTTATCGCTGGAATGACTTAAACGCAGATAACGACATCCAAAATGACGAAATGGAAACTGTAGCCATCGGCTCTTATACTTTCCCTGGTACTGCTTCCGGAAACTTCGGAACTATCAGAGTTGGTTTGGAAGACCTGAATACAGGAGATCCTTTCCATACTGTTACAGAAGATGGAAGACTTTATTTTGCTGCAATTACTTACCAGGGTGGTGCAAATTCATTGTTCAATGCATACGATGCATTCAATGGTCAAAGACAATATTTTAACCTAAAAGACGGTCTTCAGGAATTAGGATACCAGGATTGGCCTTACATCTCTGTAAGATCACAGGATGCTGTAACTGGTGGTCCTAATATGGATGAGGCAGGTTTGTTCTACATTGATGACAATGGTGACCAAACTGCACAGGATGAAGAAGTTTGCTTTTTTGCACCTTCTATTGCTGTTCAGATGACTATTGTGGTAAACAATAAAGACATCAGCAATGAAATCGATGTAAACATCAAATTGACTCCTAATCCGGTTAAAGATCAGTTGATCGCTGAAATTAAATTACCAGAAGCAACTGTAGTGAATTATCAGATCATTGATGCGCAAGGTCACCTTGTGTTCAACAAAGACGAAAAAAATGCTGCAAAGGAAATCAATACTACCTTCAACCTTTCCGGGTTGAGCTCAGGTCAGTACTTCCTTAAAGTAAATACACCAAACGGTTTTGTGAAAAAAGCCTTTACAAAAGTGAATTAATAAGTAATCTTATTAAACATATAGAAAGCCATTCCCATTTATTGGGAATGGCTTTTTTATTTATTTAATTTTGATGCCAAATGAAAAATCAGGAGATCGGGATTTTCGGAATTCGCCATCATGGTGCGGGATCTGCCCGTAGATTGATTCAGGCATTGGAAGAATATAAGCCTGATGCCATTTGTATTGAGCTGCCCGCAGAATCGGAACCCATGTTTGGTTTGCTGGGGGATGATGACATAGAGTCTCCTGTGGCCTTTTTGTGTTATCAGGTGACTAACGCCAACCGATTTTTTTATTTGCCGATGGCTGAATTTTCACCTGAATTTCAGGCTATCCAATATGGCTTAAAAAATAAGATTGTATTGAGAGCAATGGATCTACCTGCCGCTCAGGCCCTGATCCCTGAGAATTTCAAGCTGAAGACCGAAGCCTCTTTAAGTCCACATGAATTGAACATAACCAGGGATCCTCTGGGGTATTTGGCCAGACGTCAGGGTTATAAAGACACAGAGCGATGGTGGAACAGTTACTTTGAGCATTGGACTGATCACCGTCAGTTGTTTGGCGTCATTCAGGATCTGATGGTTGAATTGAGAAAAATGAGCAAGGGACTGGATGATGAAGAAACCCTTATTCGTGAACAGCACATGAGGACAGTAATCAGGGATACCTTGCGTTTGGATGTTAAAAAAGTAGCAGTGGTATGTGGGGCCTGGCATGGTCCTGTGCTTACCCTAGACATGCTTCAGAAAAAGCAAACAGAAAAAATTAAAAAATTAAAATCCGTCAACACAAAATGCACGCTTATTCCATGGTCTTATGAACGCCTTATTTTAAATCGTGCTTACACAGCCGGAATTGAATCTCCTGTTTGGTCTGAAGCTTTATTCAAAAATCCGGATACTGCCATAGCTTATTGGATGAGTAAAGCAGCACAGCTTTTGCGTCATTACGAATTCAATGTCAGCACTGCAGAAGTGATCGATGCACAACGCCTGGCAGATCAATTGGCAGGAATGAGGGATTTGCCTTTACCCGGAATTGAAGAATTAATGGATGCAGCCACAACCGTTTTTGGTCAGGGACGTTCGAACAAATTAGAGATCATCAGTCAGAAGTTAATCGTTGGGCATAAAACAGGTTCTGTTCCACTTACCCAGGAAGCTTTGCCACTTGTACTTGAGTTCAAAGAGAAACTCCAAAAACACAAGCTTATATCTTATTGGGTGGCCAATCCTAAAGAACATCTTGATCTGGACTTACGTAAAGAAAGGCATCTTGAAATCAGCAGATTTTTATATCAATCCAAGTTGTTAGGTGTGCATTGGGCACTTGAAAGAATGGTGGAGAGTAAATCTTTTGGAAATTTTCATGAATACTGGACTTTCCAATGGTCTCCGGAGTCAGAAATGGAATTGATCAGATCGGCTTTGTTTGGAAACAGTATAGAAGACTGCATCACCAAGCTTTTAACGGAGCATTTGGAAAAGGAAAGTGACTTGGGCATACTCGCAAATTTTTTGGAATACAGTCTTAAATCCGGTCTGCATTCCTTTTGGCCGACATTGTCCAATAGACTTCTAACATTGAGTATCGATCAGCAGGATGTTGAAATTCTGGCAAAACTTGTAAAGCCACTGATTGGAAGCCTTTCCTATGGAAGTATTTATCAAATCAAACTCGATATACTTCAGGAACTTCTCTCCACTTTGATCACTAAGATCATTTTGCATTTTGGTGAGCAATCCCAACAGATTAATGACGAGAAAGCGCAAAGAATGTTAAATGTCTTTATTCTCTTGCACAGTTATTTTTACCATGACTCCATTAAAGATAATCTCCAATTATGGAAAGACGAATTGCATAAAATATCCGGGGATGAATTGTTACATCCCTTGATAAGTGGCAAGAGTTGGTTTACTTTAATTGATGAGAAATGGGTGGATGAAGCAGCTTATTTATTGCAGTTGGAATATCAGTGCAACCATGTTGTGGATCCACATCATACGGCCAAGTGGATTGAGGGATTTTTACACAGTGCCAATGGTTTTTATTTTCTTAAAGATGAGGTGTTGCGAATATTAGATCAATGGTTACGTCAATTGCCGCAAGAGGAATTTAAAACCGTATTGCCATTGTTGCGCAGATCGTTTAGTAAATTGACAGATTCAGAAATTATTCGAATACGAAGTAGAATTTTGAATCCTCGACCGGGTGCGAAAGATCGACTCCTTGTAATGCTATTCGATGAGGAAAGAAGAAAAAAAGTGGATCAGTTTTACTCGCTGATTTCCGATATATCTTCTGCATCAGAATCCTGATCTTCATCCGAAATATTTTCAGAAATGATATGATCTTCTTCATGATTTTCTTCCAACCAAAATTGATTAGGTCCTTCACCCTTAATAATTTTAAGTTGCTGAAGATTGATCAGTTCCAGCATGGCCAGAAAAGTAACTATGGCATGAATTCTGTTTTCACAAGTTTCAAATACTTCGACAAAATCAATTCGTCCTTTTGTTTTTAGGCTGGCAAAAATTCTGTCCTGCTGATCCGATATCTGGTATTCGTAATTAAAGATTTTGTGTATTACAGATGTTGGTTTATTGAATCTTTCTACAACTTTCTGGAATACTTTTAATAGGTTAAACAGACTTAGCGTTTCCCATTCTGCATCCACTAATGCCTTCTGTGAAAGAAGCTCAAATTCCTTTTGAATATTTCCCCGTGGTAATTTAAGGGACTGGGTATCTTCCATATTCGAAAGTTCCGATATAACATCCTTGACAGCCTTGTATTCGAGAAGCTTCTGAATCAGTTCAGACCTAGGATCGATTTCAACATTGTTTTCATCCAGCTCCTTGCGAGGAATCAGCATTTTGGCTTTGATTCTGATTAAGGTAGCGGCTACAAGGATAAATTCGCTGGCCAAATCCAGATTTAGCGTTTGGCAATGACGGATGAAGTCCAAAAAATCTTCCGTGATTTTTGCAATAGGGATATCGTGGATGTCGAGCTCGTCCCTTTCAATAAAAAACAGCAAGAGGTCAAATGGACCTTCAAACTGCTCTAATTTAATGGTATAGCTCATCTTTTTCAGAATTGGACTGCGAAGATAGTCAATCTCGTAAAACCCTTGATGCAAATGGGCAACTATGTGATAGCTTTGCAGGAACAAATTCCTCATTATGCATAAAGCTTGTCTCCATTTGATCCCATTTCCCCTGACTGGGGCACCAATCAGCCAAATGTCCCAGGAGGCAATCGAAGCTGCCAAATTGCTGGATTGTTTCCTGGCAGAACGCACCAAAACTGCCAGACATTTTATAAAAGCCCTGGGACACCCTTTGCCACAGTCAGCCATCGAAGTAGTCGAGATAGGTGAGAAGGATCTTGTAAATAATTTCAACTGGCTTCTTGAAAAAATAAATTCAGGCCATTCTGTCGGTGTAGTGTCCGAGGCAGGAATGCCCTGCATTGCAGACCCCGGAACAGAGTTGGTAAAATTTGCACACAAGCATGGGATAAAGGTTGTCCCACATGCAGGACCAAATAGTATGATGATGGCCCTGATGTCCTCCGGATTCTCAGGTCAACAGTATCAATTTCATGGCTACCTTCCGGCCAAGAAAGAGTTGTTGAGGGAAAGTCTGATCAAATTAGGGCAAACAGCCCTTAATTCACCCATCAGTCATATATTTATGGAAACGCCCTACCGCAATAAACAGATGTTCCAGATCGCTTTTTCTGTCTTGCCACAGAGCCTGGACCTTTGTATTGCAACGGGTTTGGGAAGTTCTGATGAAATAATAAAAACCATGAATGTCAAATTGTGGAAGACAGAAAATCTTGATGCGTATATCGATAAGCCTTCCATTTTTATTCTGTCAAAAGCTTAGAATTTTTCTCAAAAAGTCCGTTAAATCTAAGAATATTAATTTCCAGACCGATTAGTAGTTAATTCCTGAATTTTTTCAAAAACATTTTTTGCAGTTTGCGCCCAGGAGAATTTTTGGCGATGTATTCGGCCTAGACGGATGCGCTCAGAGTGATCTGATTCATGGTATAATTTCATCATTGCCTGTCCTATGGATTGGGGATCATCCGGATTGAAAAGTAATCCACCGGGTCCGGCTACCTCGGGTAAAGAAAATCTATCCGAAATCAGTACAGGGACATCACAAAACAACGATTCCAAAACGGGTACACCAAAACCTTCCAAATAAGAAGGAGCCGCGGCCGCCCAGGCAGATCCGGTTACCATAACAAGTTTCTCTTTGTTCAGATAGGGCAGAAAAATAATATCTGACTGATGTGGGGAGTTCGTATAGGCCTGTTCTATTTCTTTTGTCAGCCATGCCTTTCGACCCACCAGAACCAATTTATAATCTGAGGAAGTATTTTCCTTGAACCAGTCAAAACCCATGATGAGGTGATGTACATTTTTGCGAGGATGCATGGCACCAACAAAAAGTATGTATGGTTTTCCCATACTGATTTCATTGCGGGTAAGATTTATTTGTTCCACAGTCAGAGGTTTGAATTCTTCCCTGCAACCATTATAGGCTATGGAAATTTTAGAAGGGAGCGTCTTATATTGTTCTGTGATGTCTTTTTTTGTGGCATTCGAAACGGCGAAAACATGAATAGCCTTCTTGATGTAACGGGGCACAAAATGTGTGTAAAATAACCTAACCAATAGAGGTACTTGCTTTGGAAAATGGCAAAAGGCAAGATCGTGCGTAATCATAACTTGCGGAATGGAAGTGGTCAAACTGCAATAACCGTCAGGGCTTAGAAAAATATCCGGTTTGATTTTTTTAAGTAAAAGAGGGAGCGAAAATTCAAACCATATCCACCAAAGCAATGGATGTCTGGCAGGTGGATTAAGCACATATCCCCGGACATTTTTATCAAAAATAAAATCGGACGAAAAAGGTCTATCAAAAATCAAATGGAACTCATGTTCGGGGTGTTGATGGACCAAATTACGGATCAGTTCATGACTGTACCAGCCGATCCCCTCCATTTTGCCCTGGATCAAAAATCTTGCATTTATAGCGATTCTCATGGATTTAATAAAGCCTTTCAGCGCTTGGATTTAATTGTTTG
>Ga0075163_10000747_pt1 | contig 43009 bp, 43 predicted proteins | sample JI1023141ADNA_FD_71478 | JGI IMG/M metagenome (GOLD analysis project Ga0075163, IMG submission 71478) | Wastewater effluent complex algal communities from Wisconsin, to seasonally profile nutrient transformation and Carbon sequestration -... | ecosystem: Engineered > WWTP > Effluent > Algae...
GAACTTATCAGCTTACGCGATTCGCTGCAAGAGCAAGCCAACAAAACCAATAACCTGGATGCATTGCTGAAAGAAGCATCAACACGAGTTGATAAAACTGGTAAACAACTTAATCACGATGCAACAGCATTAAGTCAAAGTCGGCAAAAAACTTTTGCCACGCTTACCAAACGATTGGTGAAGCTGCTGAAAGAACTTGGTATTCCTGATGCAGCCTTGTCAATCGATCATCAGATTGTTGAACCCGGTGCGCGCGGCATTGATGCCATCGAAATTCTTTTTAGTGCCAACAAAGGCATGGCCCCTAAACCTTTGGCACAAGTGGCATCGGGTGGCGAGTTTTCGCGGGTTATGTTCAGTATTAAATATGTAATGGCTGGCCGCACCGCATTACCCACATTAATTCTGGATGAAATTGACAGTGGTATTTCGGGTGAGATCGCGATACAGATGGGAAATCGCATGAAAGAAATGTCGGCCCGCCACCAGGTAATTGCCATCAGTCATTTACCACAAATCGCGGCCAAAGCAGATTCGCATTTGTTTGTGTATAAAGAAACAAAAGGAGCCCGCACGGTTACGGCAATTAAAAATCTTACTCCACAGGAGCGCATAACCGAGATCGCCAAAATGATTGGTGGTGCTTCACCATCGGCTCTCGCAATAGAAAATGCACGGGAATTAATCGGCTAATAATACCTATCAGGTCTTATTACCAGCGCAAAAAGACCTGACAGGTCTTTAAAATCGGTTTGAAAAATTCAGATTAATTTCTATTTTGGTCATGGATGAAGCGACCAGCAATGGTTTTCTTCGTTTAAATCAACATTTCACTACTTAACTATTGCTGTATTATGAACATTTTCGTTGCTCGTTTAAATTTTAAGACTCGCTCGGAAGAACTTCAGTCGGCCTTTGCCAAGTTTGGTGAGGTAACTTCAGCCAAGATTGTTAAAGACCGAGAAACCGGCCGATCAAAAGGTTTCGGCTTTGTAGAAATGCCCAACGATGAAGAAGCCAAACAGGCCATAGCTGCGCTTAATGAAACTGAATTGGATGGCAGAACCATTGTAGTTAAGCCTGCCAACCCGAAAGCTCCGGCCGAATAACGCATCCACTCACATAACTTCAATATTAAATAGCGGGTTTAGCCCGCTATTTTTATTTTATTGCATCTTATGGACGAAAGCAGCAATCATCCCATCGTAAAGCAAATTGGTTTCATTGCCGGACCACTTGCTTTCATATTAATCACCACCCTTGTTGGCCCGGATTTTATTTCGCCCACCGCGGGCAAGGTACTGGCTGTTGCCGTGTGGATGATTATCTGGTGGATTGCAGAAGCGGCTCCTGTTCCGGTAACGGCATTGTTACCACTTATACTGTTTCCGTTTCTGGGCATCATGAAAATGAGCGAGGCCGCTGCACCTTATGCTAACCCCATCATCTTTTTATTTATGGGTGGTTTTATGATTGCATTGGCTTTAGAGAAACACCGGCTGCACGAACGCATTGCACTTAATCTTGTACGCATAACCGGAACTTCCGGCAACGGAATTATTTTAGGTTTTACTATTGCCACCGGCTTCATCAGTATGTGGATCAGCAACACAGCTACGGCTATGATGATGTTGCCCATTGCAGTATCGGTTATTAACCTGCTGCGCAGAAGTACAGAAGAAACACAAACCATGGGTGAACGTAATTTCGGAGTTGCACTGATGTTGGTAATTGCCTATGCTGCGAACATTGGTGGCATTGCTACCATTATCGGCACGCCTCCTAATGTGGTATTTGTTGGTTTACTCGATCAGTTTGCACACGAAAAAATTTCGTTTGGAAAATGGATGCTGGTCGGATTACCACTTAGCGTAACCATTATGGGTTTAGGCTATTTTGCGCTTACACGATTTATTTTTCCGAACCGGTTACCGCAAATTTCAGGTGCAGATGCGTTGATCAAAAATCGGCTTATTGACCTTGGCCCCATGCGTAAAGAAGAAAAACTGGTGCTCACTATTTTTACCTCAACGTCTTTGTTATGGATTTTTCAACAGCCTTTGAATATAATGTTAGGCAGCGAACTCTTGAACGATACCAATATTGGTATGGCAGGTGGTTCGCTCATGTTTCTGGTACCGGCCAGTTTAAAGCAGTTTAAATTTTTGTTGGTATGGAAGGACACTGAAAAACTATCGTGGGGAATATTGATTCTGTTTGGTGGCGGACTTTGCCTGGCACAAGGTTTATCGAGTGCCGGAATAATTCAGGCAGTAGGAAGTTACATTGCACAACAAAGCCAGTCGGTTAACTGGCTTTTGTTTGGATTGATAGCAGCATCTATTTTCATTACCGAACTAATGAGTAATGTAGCGTTGGTTCAGATTTTTATTCCCGTTGTTTTTGGTATTGCCACCAACCTGGGTATCGATCCCATTTTACTCGGTATGCCCGTAGCGCTTGGTGCCAGCATGGCGTTTATGTTTCCGGTAGCAACACCGCCCAACGCCATTGTTTTTTCCAGCGGCCACATGAAAATAAAAGATATGATGCGGGCCGGGTTGGTGATGAACATTATTGCCCTTGCGCTAATTTATGCCGGAGCCAAGTTTCTGATTCCATTAATACTATAAGCTTAAGCCGCCTTGTTTTTCTTTTCTTCAATAATATAAGCAAGACCTAAGCCCGCACCTCCGAAAATAAATAACATAGAGAAGTAAGCCACTTCGCGCATGTTAAATACTTCGTCAAGCCAATAGCCCATCAGCAAACCAAAGCCGCCACCCATTAAAAGTAATGCTGCCCGCAATGCTCCGGAAGTAGATCGTTCTTTTTTAAACAGATCGGGCGCCAGACCTTTCTCAATTATCGCCATGCGCTCTATGTTTTCGAACTTGCGTACGTAAACAATCATGATAAAGGCACCCAGCGTAATAATAATAGGAAGCATGATGCCTAATACCGGAATGATGATTTCTTCTTCGTTCATACAGATTATGTTTTAATTTTTGCCCCTTTGACGCAAACCGTTATGGGCCAGGTTACACACCACGCAAAATTTTATTCCATATATACAAGCCGATTTTATTATTAAGACATCCTAAGGTACTTTCCGGATTACGTTACATTTCTACCCTTTGGCTCCAAAGGAGCCGCCTGTTTATAGAGAAAGGCCATATAGATGAACATCGTTTGGCTCCGGAGGAGCCTCCTGAATAATAATTAAAATTTTAGGTGGCTCCGCTGGAGCCATAATCGTAAATGAACATTTTTTCTATAAACAGGCCGCTCTTCCAAAGCGAGGTTAGTCCTTTCGAATGTGAAATGAATAGTTTTTTAAGATCCTCAACAAATAACCTGTAACTTCAATTCCTAAACCTGCGTCCAAAAGGCCGTGATCACTCAGGAAGAAGAAAATAAACTGCTCGACCGGATTTTGGCCGGAGACCGACAAGCTTATGCGCTTTTGGTAGATAAGTACAAAAGTTTTGCCTTTACCATTGCGCTGAAAGTTTTGGATAATCGCGGGGAAGCGGAGGAAGCCGCTCAGGATGCATTTATAAAAGCATTTCAATACCTGAAGAACTTTAACCGGCAAGCCCGGTTTAGCACGTGGCTTTACCGGATTACGTTTAACACGGCCATCAGCTACAAACGGAAACATAAACCGGTTTTTCAATCAGCAGAAAAAACGATTATACCGCAAGCGGGTTTGGCCGAACATGAACTTGAACAGCATGATAAACTGCAATTTGTACATAAAGCCATGCAAGCACTAAACGAAGCTGACCGATTAGCGCTGCAACTGTTTTACCTGAACGAATTATCGTTAGATGAAGTAGCGGCTGTTACCGCACAAAATGCCAATACCGTAAAAGTGCGCGTGCATCGTGCGCGACAACGATTGGCCGAAGAATTGAAACGGATTTTAAAAGAAGAAGCTTTAACTTTATAACGCTATGAAGTTACCCATAACTGACGAATACCTGCTGCGCTACCTCAATAGTGAGTTAGATGCAAATGAAGTGGCAGCCCTCAAAGCACAACTTGCCGAAATGCCTGCCTTAACGCAGCGTTTAGATGAACTGCGTTCCATTCAAACTTACCTGAAACAAACTTCCATTCTGGAGAAACCAAGTTCAAATTTTACTACGGTTGTTATGCAAGGTTTGGATCGCGTAAAAACTCAAAGCATTTCCGCAAAGCGAGGTTTGATTTTATTGATTGGTTCTATGGTAGCCTCCGGTATTGTATTAGGCTTGCTTACGCTGGGTGCCTTTGATACCTCCACCTCGTTGCTGATTGAATCACCCGTGCAAAATCAATTACTTGAATTACCGAAAATCAATATTCCCTTTAATACCAAAGTGTTGATTAACGGCATTATTTTTTTAAACCTCGGTTTGTTGTTTGTGCTGTTAGACCGCACGATTTTAAAGCCGTTGTTTCAGAATAGGGCAACTGCCGGGTAGTTCAAGGCCGTTCTAAAAAAAACTAACCAAGTGCAAGCGGTGCGCTAGTGCTTCAATAAATCAATTCATTTCTATGATGGCACAAGCGGGACGCTTACGCCAGAAGTGGATAGTTGGATTTAGTAACGAAGCATAAGGTGGCAAGGCTACCAGCTTAGTTTCAATTTGATACTAGTTTTGTAAGTACTTATTATATTCTTCCAAAAAAATAGTTGAAAGTGATTTGAGGTCAGCAGAGTGCTTTTTCTTCAAATCAAAATCTATATATTTTTCTGTTTCAAACATTCGAATTGACTTAACTTCCTTATTTTTTAACATTTCGACTTGCTCTACAGCACTATGGTACTCGAACTGGTATGAGGAGACAACACCAGATCCTTGAATTATATCGGTTTTACTTGATTGAATACCTTTTGAAATAATTTCTGTCGTAGAATCATCAGTAAAAAGAATTATAATTTTTGAAGTACTACCAACTACATAATTACCACCGCCACCAATCATAAATAAAACATTATTGCCTATTGAACGATAACCACATGCTGCCGCATTGTAAATCCCTCCTTTGATTAAAACCATTGATGTTTCTATTCGATGAATTTTTTGAAATTTATCATATTCAGATATTTTTATTTTTTGCGCATAGCATTCGCTGCAAAGTATTCCAATCGTAAATAGTAGCAGCGTAACAATGGTGATTCTTAGTTTCATAGTAGTTATTTAAAGTTTCTTGTTCTTTCTAGATTGATTTCTAAGTTGTTTTAGCTGTCCAAAAAAAATGATTGCCAAAGTTTGTGTTTACGCATTTATTAACTCAATTTATTCTAGGGACAATTTCATTCATCGTGTACCTTACAAATTGCTGCCCCAATTCCGTTAGTTCATAACCTTCTCCATCATCAAACGCTGACTTCATAGTTCTTGAAAGTGCAGTTGATTTCTTTGACGGTTTTTTCAAAAATTGTCCGTAGTAATCGGTTTGTCTATGCTGTCGGATTACACTACCTGTACTTAAGTCCCTAATTAATAATTTGAACAAGTCGGCTTCCAAAGAATCCTCTCTAACCGATTTCCCATTTAATTCTTTCCAAATCTCAAATCTAGTTACGCCAGGCTTGCTATATATGACTTTTATAACCGCAAAATGTATCTCATGGTATAAATCAATCCAATCAAGGAACAATCTAATTAAGTCGTCAGGAACAGTGCTGTAGGCTCCTGAATTTGTTAGGAGTTTCCTCACCAATTCTCTTTTCTCTTGAGTGTCAGATTTATCCCAACTCCTAAAGGACTTCCGAACAATCTGCATGTACTCTTCACTCTCAAGTCTTTCGTTTACTTCTTCCGAAAATTCATCAAGCCTCTTCATAACGAGAAGCAAAGTCTCAGCAAGAGCTTGCATTTTAGTCTTGTGTTCTTCAAGCCACTGCTGATAAAGTTCATTATTTTTAACTTGAACTTCATCTGCTTTTAAGTCATTCATTGCACTCAAAAATCCTCCGACCCATGGGACACTACCCAAAGCGGCACCAAATATTTTTGAGAATATTCTTTTCCGTTTTGAGTCAAATGATTTTATCAGTTCTTCTTTTATTTTTTCCTCAACAGACCTGTCGGCTAGTTTTTTTATTTCGTCTGAGTCCATTGTCGGTTAGTTTGGTTTGTGGGAGACTCTTAATAAAAAAATTACCCACAACTGGTATCTATAAGCCATTAATGTTTCATAGCCTTCTTAAAGATAAAAGAAACCCCATCAACAAAAAAGTCGTGACCACGGCCACGACTTTTTTCAATTAGACTAAAATTTAACTTACGAAGCCCAGGTTTTTCCGTTGCCGGCTTCGCTTAACGGAATACAACCTTTGTATGAACCGGGTACTGCTTCGTATTGCAATACTTGCGTAGCCCCTGGTTCGCTGGTAAAGAATCCCAACAGGGTAAGTTCTTTAGCCGTAAGAATAAATGGTCGCGGCAAAGATGGATCGGCTTTAACTGCCGTTACCGCAGCTTCATTCTGTGCTTTTACAAATGCCAATTGTTTTTCAGCATCTAAGTAAATAAAGCTATCACCATGTGCAGCTTTGGCAGCTGCTTCAAACTCCGTAAGACCGGTTATAAATTTATCCTGATCTTCTTTCTTATAACACTCCTTCAAAATCTGATCGATAAATCCCGGCACACCGGCTTCTTTTGCACCGGGTGTATCGGTCTTTGGAATGATGGTTTGTGCCAGTTCGCTAACAATACGGGCCTGCTCTTCCGTAAAGAATGAAGGCACATACGTAAGTTCAGGGGTGGCTTTACAACCTTGCATAATTCCCGCAAGGGCTGTAGCCGATACAGCAGCGCCCATCAGCAAAGCTGTTTTGCGCAGGGCTTCTCTTCTATCCATAAGTTGGTTCATAATCTTTTCTTAAAGTGTGATTACAGATTTCCTTTTTTCAATTCGCTAACAGCAAAGTCGGCAGCGCGTGCCGTAAACGCCATATACGTAAGCGATGGGTTTACACAGTTGGCCGAGGTCATAAACGAGCCATCTGTTACAAACACATTCTTACACGCGTGTACCTGGTTGTTCTTATTCAACACCGAAGTTTTAGGATCCTTACCCATGCGGGCTGTACCCATTTCGTGAATACCCAGCCCTAATCCATGCTGACTTGGTCGATCAAACGAGCGTACATTTTTAAAACCTGCGGCCTCCAGCATTTCGGCTGCATCGTTGGCCATGTCTTTACGCATTTTGAATTCGTTCTCTTTTAATTCTGTATCGAATGTAAGCGTAGGCAAACCATGTTTGTCTGTCTTATCGCGATTGATTGTAACCTGATTATCCTGATAAGGCAACACTTCACCAAAACCACCCATACCCAGCGTCCACTTACCGGGAGTTGTTACTGCTTCTTTCAGTTCGGCACCAATACTCATTTCGGCAACAAGGCTCTGCCAACCTTGACGGCTTGCCCCACCTTGATACCCAAAACCACGGAGATAATCGCGCTTCTCTTTACCCATGTTCCGGAACCGTGGTATATAAAGTCCGTTAGCCCTGCGACCAAAATAATATTGATCTTCAAATCCTTCCCACTCGCCACTGGCACCAACGCCCAGATGGTGATCCATAATGTTGCGACCTAACTGATCGCTGTCATTACCTAATCCATTCGGAAAACGTTTTGAAATTGAATTGAGCATGATGTATGTGGAGCCCATGGTTGAAGCACACAAGAAAATTACTTTGGCTTTAAACTCTAATTGCTCTCCGGTTTCAGCATCCAGTACTTTTACTCCGGTAGCCTTGCCTTTTGCTTCATCATAAATCAATTCGTACGCAATTGAATTTGCGCGCAACGTCATGTTGCCGGTTTTAGCTGCTGCCGGTAATGTAGATGAGTTACTGCTGAAGTAAGCCCCATACGGACAACCACGACTACACAAGTTGCGATATTGACACTGCCCACGTTGCGCACTGTTGTTGTGCGATAGTGGTGACGTGATATGCGCTACCCGACCAATAGTTAGCAACCGGCCGAATTTATCTTTCATAGATGTTTTCAATTCTTTCTCCACACAGTTCAATTCCATGGGTGGAAGAAACTTGCTATCGGGCAGAAAATCCAAACCTTCGGCCTGGCCACTGATACCAGCAAACGTTTCTACATAATCGTACCACGGTGCAATTTCTTTATACCGAACTGGCCAGTCGATAGAGATACCTTCGCGCAGGTTGGCTTCAAAATCAAAATCGCCCCAGCGGTAACTCTGGCGACCCCACATAATAGAGCGACCACCAACATGATAACCCCGCATCCAATCGAAGCGTTTGCCTTCTTTTTCGGTGTAAGGATTTTCAAGATCGTTTACAAACCAATGTTTGGTTGATGGACGAACAGTGTAGCCGGTACGGTTTTGTACACCTTGTTTCTCAAGGTCTTCAGCCGTTGGCCGATCTGCATTTTCAAACTCCCAGATGTCTTTGGTAGCGGTGGGATAGTTAGGGTGTTCCACCATTCTACCGCGCTCCAGCACCAGGGTTTTCAGTCCTTTTTCGGTGAGTTCTTTCGCAGCCCAGCCTCCGCTGATACCCGTACCTACCACAATGGCATCGTAGGTAATTTCCTTTTCTGCATCGATGTTTAAGTTCATAAGAAGTGAAGTTCGGTGTGTGTTAAAATGAATAAGAAAATTAGAAATATTTCGATAACAATGGTACTACCGTTCGTCAATTTATTTGATTGATTATAAAAGTTAGGGCTGAAACTGGCTTGTAACTAAAAAGCACGCAATCAAGGTGTTGAATTGAGGAGTCATATTTTGCGCCAAAACTATCCAAACTCCGTAGGAGTTAAACATATTGTAACCATCGGCTGAAGCCCTGTTAGGAGATAAATTTCTGCTCCAGAGGAGCAGCCTGTCTATAGAAAAGAATAATTCAATTTATGATTTCGGCTCTGGAAGAGCCTCCTATAAATGCAAATCCATTAATAAAAATTAACAACGATGCTAATATCATTAAAAAGGTGGCTCCTCCAGAGCCAAATATTCAAACTGACTTCAATTCTACAAACAGGCTGCTCCTCTGGAGCAGAAATGCAATTATAATATGTTCTAACAGGGCTTCAGCCGGTGGAAAATACAACCTGTATGATGGGTGTCGCTTACAAATGGCTTGTGAAATAAGAATCTATGAGCGACACCTATCGCTACAATTAATCGAACCCTCTTAATTCGTACCCTGAGTTGCGCCAAAAACTATAGCATTTCATAGTTGGATTTTTACGTGGCGCAGGGTTAACATATTAGTCTTTCCCCGACCTAAAGGTCGGGGTTAAATGATATCACCTGTAGAATAGAAACTACGCTAAGCTAAAGAAAGAGGCAAACATCAATAACCATCGGCTTTAGCCGGTAGGAAAATACAACCAGTATAATGGGTGTCGCCTACAAACGGATTGTGAAAAGATAAATCTATGAGCGACACCCTTCGCTACACGCAATCGAACCTTCTTAATTTATACCGTGAGTTGCGCCAAAAAACTATAGCATTTCATAGTTGCCTGTTTACGTGGCGCAGGGCTACGGTATTCTCTGCTCCCCGTCCTGAAGGACAGGGTTATATAAATGCATCGACCTATATGACTATAGAAAAACCAGATATGACAAGTGGATCGCCTGTAAATCCAATTGGCTAAGAGTCTACCGAGAAACAACTCTGTACAACCTGTATGATGGATGTCGCCTACAATCGGATTGTAAAAAGATAAATCTATGAGCGACACCAGCAGGTAAACGCAATCTAACTTCTACCGCTCCATCACTCCTACTCCAAACAGTGCGAAATCATACAACACCGGATCGGCCGCATTCAGCTTGCGCAGATTGGTGGTTAACTCCATTGCCGTTTGCCAATCCATTCCTTTACGGGAAATCAGTTTAAGTTTTCGGGCTATACGTTCCACATGTACATCGCACGGACAAATCAACTGCGAAGGCGAAATCTGTTTCCAGATTCCGAAATCAACACCGCAGGCATCTTGTCTAACCATCCAGCGCAAAAACATGTTTAATCTTTTACAAGCTGACTTACGGGCCGGAGTGCTTACATGTTTACGCGTACGTTGTGGTACATCGGGTAAACTGAAAAACACATTATTAAATTGAATCAACGCTTGCTCAATCAGAAAGACATCGGCCGCAGCCGGTTGAGTGAGATCAAGATTTTGTACAAACGCTACTTCTAACGAAGTGTGTGTTTTGTAGAATACTGAAAGCGATTCAATGAAATAAAGGGTATCGGTAGCATTAAAGGTGCGATGCTTAAATTTTAAAAAAGGCTTAAGATCATTTGATTGATGATTCAATAAAAAATCATAAGGTCGGTTATCCATCATCTTCAACAACTCGTTGCATTTGTTAATGATGGTAACGCGCTGGCCCCAGGCTAAAGTAGCTGCGAAGAATGCGGCTATTTCAATATCCTGTTTTAAACTAAACCGGTGGGGAATAGAAATAGGATCGGATTCAATAAAGTTTTTGTTATTGTACTGCCACGCTTTCTCATTCAGAAAATCACGAAGCTGATCGAGTTGTAATTTTTTGCGCATCAGTTAAGAAAACGCAACTCTACCCTGCGGTTGGTAGCGCGCGAAGTTTCGTCTGTGCCTTTTACCAAAGGCGTTTGTTTGCCGAAGCCCATTGTTTTAATGCGAGTCGGTTCTATACCGGCATCAATCAGGTAATCGGCCACACTTCCCGCTCGCAAAATAGAAAGTTCATTATTAAATGTATCGGAGCCAATATCATCGGTATGACCGCTTACTACCACCTTCCAGGTTTTGTGGTAGCGTAAAACTTCCACTAACTTTTTTAACTCCGGAAAAGATTGATCGAGCAAAGCGAAATCGTTGTACTTAAACTGAATGTTTTTCAAAACATACGTTTCATCCGTTTTAAGTTCGGGGTAACCGGTAAGCACCGGTGGCGCACCACCACCCACTTTAATCACTTTTACTTCATCAATAAAAAAATATGCAGCGCGTGCCAGCATGGGTTCGGTTGACTGCGAATTAGTGATGTACTGACTCCGCGTTTTACTACTGTTGGAAAAGTTTCCGATGGTAAGATATTTCTCGCCACCTTTTGCCACGTGTGTATATCCAAAGCGAGTCCATAACCCAGTTGCTTTGGAATAGATGGTGCGATTGATGCGCTCGTAAGTTGCCGGCACCCGAAACATACCATCGCCAGCCATTAAGTAGTTGGAATCGGAAAGTAAAAACCCGATGCGATCGATACTGTATTTTGAATTGGATGAAAGTTTAAAATAAAATTCTACCAGGTATTCGCCACCGGGCTCCAATGGCGAAGTGAGTTCAGTCTGCAAATACTCGCGGTACTCTTTGTCGGTGCGAAGCAAGTAGCAATAAATACCGGCATAGCCTGAACCAATGTATGCTTTTGAATAACCGGCCCAGTTAGTTGGCACACCGGCTTCGCCTGTGCTGCACATGTGAAACATATCGGGTGTACCTGTGCTGGGCGATGTCCATCCCGGAGCAATTTCGCCAGTAGAATTATTGGTGAATGAACCGGGGCATTTATAATACTGTTCAAACCCTCCGTTTACTACCAGATTTTGTGCGAAGCTTGCATGGCAAATGAAGAGTAAGCAAACAAGCCCGCGCATTATTATTTATAGTATGTAACCTCTACGCGAAAGCGTGGATCAATGGCCCCTAATCTATCGTAAGCCGATTTTGAAATTTTTATAACCACATTGGTGTTGGCACCTACGTTGGGCAACGAACCTGCCACGCGCACAAACACTTCGCGGTTGTTTAATTCATTGCGCACTTTTAATATCGTGCCCACTTTAGCGGTGCGATGTAACGCCAGGTATTTGCGATTACCATCGGTACCTTCAATCAATTCGGCAAGGCCACCTTCTTTTACTTCATCCGATCCGGTAACGGCTTCTGAAATGCGAATGGTTGTTTCTTTTACTTCGGGATTAGTTTTTATCTCGGGTTGCGTTTTTACTTCAGGTTTTACCACCGTTACTACCGGAGTTTCTTTTACTTCCGGTTTAATCACCACTTCTGGCTGTGTTTTTATTTCGTCCGGTTTCTGATACATCGGCTGTGCTACAAAAAGTGTTTGTCCGATTTTCACTTCATCCGCGGTAAGCGAATTCCACTCGCGCAATTGCTGCACCGAGATATTATACTGCCGCGCAATGGAATATAAAGTTTCTTTAGCCGCTACCGTATGCGCACCTTTAATAGATTGCATAGCGGGTAATGTAGTAGTCGTTAGCGCTGTCGATTTCTTTTTAATCACCAACTCCTGTCCTAAATTCAGCGCATTATCCTTTAAGTTATTCCAGCTTTTTATTTCATCTACCGAAACATCATACAACCTTGAAATAGAAAACAGTGTTTCTTTAGCGGCTACTTTATGAATCTTATCGCCACCGGTAACAACCGGTTTTGTTTTGGGTACATACGGTACTTTCAACAATTGACCAACAGCTAAGCCACCATCTGCCGTGGGGTTGTGTTCCAATATTGAAGTAATCGGCACACCATAACGCCTGGAGATAGCATAGAGCGTTTCTTTTTCGTCAATCTGGTGAATGATGAACTGCTTTCCACCAACGGTTTCCATCCGAAGCGAATCAACCGGGGTTGCATTTGCAGCGCCCGGAGTGCTCCACGTAACAAGAGTTAAAAAAATTACCTTTATCATAAGCTTAAACAATGCGAAAAGTTACCAATTCTGTCTTGTTCTTCACAAAAAACAACGTGTTGGTTGCAATAAAAAAAGTACCAACGCCCATTCCTTTCAAATTCGTGCCAATTTCCTCGGTAAAATGCAGCTTACCATCGCGCCCAAAGCATGCCAGCACATTCGTAAAAGCAGCGGGTTGCCCAATATAGTACGAGATAAAAATCTGACTTTCCGTTTCCAGATACTCAGCACCCAGAAATGCCACCTGCCGGAGTTGTTGTTGTAAAAATTTTTGCACGGTTTCAAATTCAGGTTCGCCTTGCACATACACAAACGGCCGTAGCGGCTGAATCGTATGTACGGACTCGGGTGCCATTTCGCTTACTTCACCAGTTGTTAAGCTTAAGGCTATCAATCGCACCGCATCGGGATTAGCCGTGCTTTCAAACAAGCGCAGCATTACTTGTGTGTTAGTAATGGCATTCAGATTTATCCACCACGATTCAGGCAGGTTAACTTTGCGCCACTGCAATTTACCTGTGAATGAAACGCAGGCGATAGCAACTTTACGGGTAGCATCGTTCCGTTCTTCTATCACCATGCATGCAGCTTTAGGCGCGGATATCAGATTCCAGATTACAAAGCCCGGAGGTGCCTGGTAAACAACACAGGTTTTTTCGATCAAGAGTTAGTATTTTAGTGCAAAATACAAACAACCATGCGAACGCTGTTGAGGATACTGAGTATTGTGCTGCTGGTACAAACTATTGGCTGGGCACAACCCGCCAAAAAGAAAGTAATGGTAATGGAAATCAAAGCCGAAATTGATCCGCGTATGGGTCGCTATGTAAAGCTTGCGCTTGAACATGCCGCTAAAACAAATGCCGACATTATTATTATAGATATGGACACGTTTGGCGGTGCGCTAAGCGATACCAAAGAAATTGTAGATCAGTTAATGGATGTAAAAATACCGGTATGGGTGTTCATCAACTCCGATGCAGCTTCGGCCGGTGCGTTAATTTCTATTGCCTGCGATAGTATTTACATGGCCCCCGGTGCTACCATTGGTGCTGCCACTGTGGTGGATGGCGATGGTGGAGCTGCACCCGATAAATATCAATCGTATATGCGTTCTATCATGCGTTCAACTGCCGAAGAAAACGGTCGCGACCCGCGCATTGCTGAAGGCATGGTAGATGAAAATGTAGTAATTGATAGTTTAAAACAAGCGGGTAAAGTAATTACGTTCACCACCAGCGAAGCAATGGAGAATGGTTACTGCGAAGCCAAAGTTGAATCCATTGAAGAGATTCTGAAACGCAACAACGTAACCGACTATGAAATTGAAACTTATAAACTGGGCGCTGCCGAAAAAATCATTGCCTTCTTTTTAAATCCGTTTATCAGCGGACTTTTAATACTAGTCATTATGGGTGGAATTTATTTTGAATTGCAAACCCCCGGTGTGGGCTTTCCGCTGATTGCCGCTACAATAGCCTTAGTACTTTACTTAGTGCCGTATTACCTGAACGGACTTGCTGCGTATTGGGAAATACTGGCGCTGTTTATCGGTGTGCTCCTGATTATAGCCGAAGTATTTTTTATACCGGGCTTTGGTGTGGCCGGTGTAAGTGGCATTACGCTTACCGTAGTTTCGCTGGTGCTGATTATGCTCAACAATGATTTTTTCAATTTTGAGTTTGTACCGCTGGGCGATATTATAATAGCCGCGTTTGCCACTCTGGGTGGATTAACCGGTGGTGTGGTACTGTTGTTTGTAGGTGGTGCACGCTTAACCAAAACAAAAGCATTTAATCGTATAGCACTAAGCGATACACAAGATGCTAAAAGTGGTTACACCGTTAGCAGTTTTCAAAAAGATTTGTTGGGCAAACAAGGTAAAGCCCAAACCATACTACGCCCAAGTGGCAAAGTGCTGATTGAAGGTGAAATTTACGATGCCTTTACGCGTGGCGATTTTATTGAAAAAGACGAAACGATTGAAGTGATTGGTACGGAGGGCGTGACGTTGCGAGTGAAGCGGGTGTGACAGCCTCACCCGCCTCGTACCTCGGCACCCTCTCCACAGGAGAGGGTTGGGAGATAGAATTTGATCTTGATTCATTCTAAGAATTTATCTTAAGTGCGGTGGCCGACTTAAAGAATTAAAAAAGTACCAACCACGTACCTAAAATTGAAGAGTAAAATAAAAAATGAAAGTCCTCGGAATTATACCTGCGCGCTACGCTTCCACTCGTTTCCCAGGCAAACCGCTTGCTCATATTGGTGGTATATCTATGATTCAGCGGGTATATGAACAGACACGAAAAAGCAACGTGTTACATCAAGTGGTAGTGGCCACCGATAACATCGAAATTTTTGACCATGTACAATCTTTTGGTCAGGCATGCATGACTGCCGATTCGCACGTAAGTGGTACCGACCGCTGTCACGAGGTATTAACAAAGCAAACTAAACAGTATGATTATGTGATTAACATACAAGGTGACGAACCCTTTATTGCACCAGAGCAAATAAACCTACTCGCCTCACTGTTAGATGGCCAAACGGAATTAGCCACCCTTGTAAAAAAAAATTACAGATCACGAACAACTACATAATCCCAATGTAGTTAAGGCTGTGCTCAATAAAAATGCTGAAGCACTATACTTTAGTCGCTCGCCTGTTCCATTCTTGCGCGGCTCAAGCACAGACTGGACAACCCAGCACACCTACTTCAAACACATTGGTATGTATGCATATCGCACTGATGTTTTGAAGAAGATTACGCAACTAGCTGTTTCTGCCTTAGAGAAGGCTGAATCGTTGGAGCAACTACGCTGGTTAGAAAATGGTTTTAAAATTAAAACAGCCGAAACGCAAATAGAGACGCTGGGCATTGATACACCCGAAGATTTGGAGAAGGCAAACTCCGTATTAAAAAGCTACTTGAAATTTAGTTCTGGGATTGGTTGACTAATCGATTAAACCTTAATGCTTTTTAATTACTTATTGTATGACCTGGTTTGATATTAAGAAATTAGAAAAAAATCTTAAAACTGATGCTGTTTCAGAAAAGGAGACGTTTAGGTACTTGTTCGTACTGATGCTAATTTCGACAATTTCGTCTTATGTGAATAATCCAGAAACCCCTTCGCAACTAACAAGCTGGATAGAACTTACTCTTGATGTTGTACTTACCGTGTTAACGCTTAAAACCACCTATGACATCAACACAAAGGGCGATAACCGAGATTATGTAAAAAGATTTATGGCTCTTACTATAGTCATCGTGATCAGACTTATTGTTTTTGCCGTACCGGTTGCTCTTGTTGGATTAACCATCATTAAAATTCTGGAGAGCACAAAACTAGTTACCGTATCAAGCCTGGACAATTTGTTTGACTTGGCAATGACTTTCGGTTTAGGTATAGCCTATTACTTTATGCTAACACAATCCTTTAAACGGATTAACTCAACTACTTAATCTTACTGCGACAGATTAGAAATGAACACCAGATACCACTATCTCCTATTCCTGCTGCTCCTACTTTGTATTGGATGCGTACCGCTGCAACAACAACTTGCTGAAAGCAATGCCGCCAAAATTGAAGGCTTTGTTGGAGCTTGGGAAATTGATGAAGAGAAATTTAATCAACAGGCAGCACTGGTGGTTTATGATCGGGCTACGATTAGCGATGACCTTCTTCCCGGCAATAAAAATATTACCTACGAAAGCACCTTTGGTGGCAAACTGGTTTACATCCGCAATTGCAAATGCCTCAACAATCTTTCCGTTATGGAGAACAAGCTGGTGGTTACACACACGTATGGCGGTGGTGCATCTAACCGCGAACTAACCGTATTGTTAAGCAATGGCAAGCCTTATCAAAATTCAAAAGGTGAGTATATTGTAGATGCAATACTCTATTCACCATTTGATAATCGTAAGGCCGTGCTTCAGGAAAGAAAAGTAATAGATCTTGAACCCGCGCAAATAAAGACCGTAAATTTTATCTGGATCAATTTATTGGGTTATGATGGGTTGATCCGGTATGATTATTAGGCAAAGATTAATACCTGATAATATCATTCAAGGTCTTCACAGCTTGCTCCAATTGAACAGCATTTATGCTACCCACTTTTTCTACCAGTCGGCTTTTAGAAACCGAACGCACATGGAACATCAACATCTCCGATTCTTTGGTAAGTCCGTTTGTTTTAGTTGGTGATAGTACCGGGTTGCCTTTGTAATTTTTTACTTGTGAGGTAAGCGGCACCACAATTACTACATTCAGAAATTCGTTGAGCAGATTGCCGCTGATAATAACAACCGGTCTGAACCCGGCTTGTTCACTTCCACGCACCGGATTTAAATCGGCATTCCAGATTTCACCTTGTTTCATTCTTTGATCTGGCGGAGGTACTCGGCCATTCCTTCTTCAGCTATCAGCATTACATCTTTATCGGCAGCAGCCCGCTTATACGATTTAATATACTCTGCTTTTTCAAGATGTTCGAGATATAAGCGCAACGCATTCTCAATCAACTTATTTTTTGGAACCGAAAGTGCATCGGCCTTCTCTGCAAGAAGTTGCAACAGGTTATCAGGAAGTGAACTGGTGAAGGTTGCCATACCATATAGAATTATCTGGCAACAAATTTACAAAAATGATATTTATCATCTATAAATATAAAAACAGCCAAATTATCCAGATTTCAAACAAAATACAGTATCACTCACTATGCTAAAGCTCACGCATTTTCCTTCTTCACCAACTCATTTAAAATCCGTTGCACCACAGGGCCAGGCTTACCATTTCCAATAACAGCATCATCCACCTGCACAATTGGAACTACGCGCTTGGTAGTGCTGGTTAAAAATACTTCGCTGGCCTGCAATACATCGGTTAACGTAACCGTGGTTGCTCTTACTTCCATCCCCGAAAGGGAAAGAATGTTTTTACGGGTAATACCTTCCAGCACATGAATAGCCGGAGTAACTACTTCGCCATTGGCTTTTATTACAAATAAATTACACCGCGGAAACTCGCTTACCTCGCCATTTAAGTGATAGAGCACATCGTAGGCGTTGGTTTCCTTTACTTTGCGCTGCAGCCACACCCCTGTAGTATAGTTAATTGATTTTACCAACGGCATTTCTCTTCTAAACTCATGCGTAATAATCTTTACACCTTGCTCCAGCATTTTTGCCGAAGGCATGGTTAACGCATGTTGGGTAATGATAAGATTTGGCGTAGCGATTTCATAACCATCGGGTGAATAACCACCGGTAAGCACCATTTTAATACCGGCATCGGCTACACCATTTTTTTGTAACAACTCGTACACTACATTTTTTAGTTCTTCCCGCGAAAGCGAAACCGGCAACTGCATAAATTCTGCCGAGCGATAAAAACGATTGAAGTAATCATCCAGAAAAGGAATTTTACCATTCACGGCTTTGAAAAAATCGAAGATGCCATAACCGCGTTGTACGGCAAGATCGCTCACATGTACAAACGTTTTTTCGGCTGGCAGAAATTGGTTGTTGAGGAAGGAGTACATAGTGGAATTTAATTTTCAGGCAAAGGCGCTAGTCCGCAAAGTAAATGGAAAAATTATAGTGGTCTAAAGCCATAGGCAGGATTACCTAATACTATTATATTGTTTCATAATCTTAATTACCTCATCGCGCGGAAGCGCCTGAACAGTGCGACCGTCTTTGCCGGTCATGGTTTCGGCAGCAAACAACGAATTAATAATGGCTTCTTCGGTTGCTTCGATAGCCGCCATAAACAAAGGCGATGTGGCATCGTTTATCAATTGTGTGGTAGCATAAGTCCGGTCGTCCGGATTATGTTTTACACGCACAGCCGTATTTGTAGAGAATGCAATTACATAATCGCCACTACCATTGGAGGCAATGCCACCGGTTTTTGCCAGTCCCATAAATGCACGCCTGGCTAAACGTTCTAAGTTGCGGGCATCCAATGGGGCATCGGTAGCTACTACCATCATACACGAACCATCGGCAGCATCTTGTAACAAATCGCTCATGAAATATTTTTTCATTACTTCGCCAACAGGCACACCATCTATTTGTAACACGCCACCAAAATTAGTTTGCACCAACACACCTACGGTATAACCACCTGCCTTTTGTGGCAGTACACGCGAGGCCGTTCCGATGCCGCCTTTAAAACCAAAACAAATTGTACCCGTACCGGCACCTACATTACCTTCGGCAACAGCGCCACTTTGTGCTTGTGCGATTGCATCTTTTACATGCTGCGCTTTAACATGCATGCCCCGAATGTCATTCAGATACCCATCATTAGTTTCACCCACTACCGCATTTACCGATTGTGCTTGTTCATTTCCCTTTAGCGCGAGCATGTATTGAACAACACCTTCTATACCTGCAGCTACACTCAACGTATTGGTAAGCACAATGGGTATTTCGAGATTACCTAACTCGATAATTTGTGTTGTACCGGCAAGTTTGCCAAACCCATTACCCACAAAAACAGCTGCGGGTACTTTATCCTGAAAAAGGTTGCCTTCGTGTGGTAAAATAACGGTAACACCGGTGCGAATGTTAGTGCCTTCTATTAAAGTTTTATGACCGACTTTTACTCCGGCTACATCGGTAATGGCATTTAATTTTCCGGTTGATAATACTCCGATTTTAATTCCATAGTCGCGGGCACGCTTTTGCGCTTGTGCGGAAAAAGCTAACAACAGAAATAGAGATAAGAGAAGCCATCTCAAAAATACTTTGTCATCGCTGACAGTGTTCCGCGATCCCAAAATCCGTGCGGAAAAATCGAGATGCCGGAATAAATCCGGCATGACAATCACTCCGGGGAGTATTTTTGAGATGGCTTCCTTTTTCATAACTCAATTTTCTTTAATCGTTCAACTATTTCCAATACAGCCGGGCACACCAATGTATTTTTAAAAGTAAGTTCTGTTATCTGAATCATCTTTTTGCGATCGGTGTGCGGATACTCGCGGCAGGCTTTCGGTCGGCTTTCATACACCTTGCAATAATTATCCGCATCCAGAAACGGACAGGGCGAAGATTTTAATACGTAGTCTTTATCTTCATCAATACGCAAATACGTTTCAATAAAATCACCCGGTTTCAGTCGCAAGGCTTTGGCTACACGCTCAATATCGGTCTGGTAAAAAATAGGACTGGTTGTTTTACAGCAGTTTGCACATTGCAGGCAATCTGTTTCTTCAAAAACTTCATTATGCAAATCATGAAAGGCATCATCCACCACTCGTGCATCTTTTTTCTTTAGCGATTGCAGAAACTTCCGGTTCTCTACCGATTTATTTTTCGATTTCTCGCGGAAGCGGTTTAAATCCATGTTTCAAAGTTAGGAGCATTATTGAGATTTTTTAACCTCACCCCTAACCCCTCTCCACAGGAGAGGGGAAGGGTATCAATTTTTTTTTGATCTTTGACACTGAAGATGGAAGCGCACAATCAGGAAATCCTGTTTCACATTCGTAAAAATATTAAGCCCACGCCCGAAGAGGAACGGTTTTTTATTTCGTTGCTTAATCCGGCTAAACTGAAGCAAGGCGAGTTTATTGAAAAGACAGGTGAAGTAACTTATAATTTTATTCATGTTACTTCTGGTTGCCTGATGACGTACTATACCGATAAGGAAGGTAACGATCAGGTAATTCAGTTTGCCACGGCCGGTTGGTGGACGGGCGATCTGCACAGTTTAACCACACAACAACCTTCTATTTATACTACGCGTGCCTTAGCCGACAGCGAAATTCTGCAATTGCCTAAGGTGCGGATGGAAGAGTTGCTGGATCGCTACCCGATTTTTGAACGGTACTTCCGCATCATGTTTCAAAACTCGTTAGTTACCCATCAGAAAAGAATTATAGAAGCCTTTTCGGTTACAGCCGAAGCGCGTTATCATAACTTTCAAAAGCGGTATCCGCACTTAGAACAATTTGTTCCCCTTAAATACATTGCTTCCTACCTCGGCATTACGCCTGAGTTTTTGAGTAAAATCAGAAGGAAAAAAACTGCCTAAAGGGTTGACAACCTTATTTGCTGCTAAAGAAAAGGTTGTCAACCTAACCAACAGTTTTTTCTTAACCTAGTTCAAGCCACTTCAACACGCTTCTTAATCTGGTTCAAGGGCCAGCGCAGCAAGGCCATGTACCTTTGCAGAGCAAATCGGCCAAAGAAGGTTGGTTAAACTAAAATTTAAAAATTATGGCAACTGCAACATTAACAGCAACCAAATGGGGTATCGACCCCACACACACCGAAGTACAATTTAAAGTAAAGCACCTGGTGATCAGCACCGTTACAGGTTTCTTCAAGAAATTCAGTGGCAGCGTAGAAAGCACCAACGATGATTTTGATGGCGCAAAAACTACGTTCAGCTTAGACGTGAACAGCATCGAAACGAATCAGGCCGATCGTGATGGTCATTTGAAGTCGGCTGATTTTTTTGCAGCCGATCAATATCCAACCTTAGATTTTGCTGGTGCATTAAAAAAAGTTTCGGGTAACGCATACAAATTAGAAGGCAACCTGACGATTCGGGGTACATCAAAAGCAGTAGCGTTTGATGCCGAGTTTGGTGGTATTATGGTTGACCCGTGGGGCAACACTAAAGCCGGCTTCGAAATCAATGGCAAAATTAACCGCAAAGATTATGGCTTGAACTGGAGCGCAGTAACTGAGGCGGGTGGATTAGTAGTAAGTGATGATGTGAAAATTCATATCAACGTAGAGTTGGCAAAAGGTTAATCCAATTAAAGTTGGAGTTTTGTGGGGTAGCCCTGTCTTCGAAAGAAGGCAGGGCTTTGTTATTAAACTTCTTCAAACACCAAAAAATTCCTACCTTAGCTTCATGACAACAAAACTAAAAACTAAGATTAGTAATCCTGAAAAAGAAAAACTAGAAATCATCAAATGGGTTACCAGCCTTTCTGATGATACAGCGCTGGAACGGCTTCGTCTCTTGAGAACGCATTCCAAAAAAATTGATTGGTGGGAACATATTTCAGAAGCAGAACAAGCATCTATTGAAAAAGGACTTGATGATATTAAAGCTGGAAGGGTAAAACCTCACAAAGAAGCTAAAAAGCTTTATGAAAAGTGGTTATAAGATACTTTGGTCTGAACAAGCATTAACAGACCTGCAAAACATACTTGATTATCTTACTGAGAATTGGACTCAACGTGAACTTAAAAATTTTTCTCAACGCCTAGATAAGCGAATTAATCTTATCAGACATTATCCCAATCTTTTCCCCTCATCATCTACAAAAAAATCAATAAGACGATCTGTTCTTACAAAGCATACAACCATCTACTATCAAGTCCAAACACAAACACTAAAAATAGTAACTCTTTTCGACACGAGACAAAATCCTAAAAAGCTAAAATTTAAGTGAAGTGATTCATCTCGTGCCTTGGTTCGTGTCCTCACGAACCACTAAAAGTCTTTCATTCCTCCGACAATCGAATAAATCACTATTAAAAATATTCAAAAGCATAAACTCGCCAAGATTCAAAATTGGTTCGTGAGGACACGAACCTTGGCTTCAGGGCTTTGTTATTAAGTAGTGAATTACTATTTTCAATTATGAAAAAATCAGTTCAACTTATTGGCTTTGCGACTGCCGCGTTCGCACTTATCTTGCAATTCTATCTGATGGTTACCAAAGCAGTAGCCGATCATCAAAGTATTTTAAGTGAAGTGTGGCGATTTTTCAGTTACATGACTATTTGGAGTAACATTCTGGTTACACTTTGTTTTGCTTCGCTTGTGTTTGTTGGTAGACTTTCTTTTTTCAAAAGACCAGCCGTGCAGGCCGGCACTTTTATTTATATCCTGGTGGTGGGTGTAGCCTATCATTTTTTGTTGGCCCATATCTGGTCGCCAACCGGGTTGCAATATGTAGCCGATGTTTTATTGCATTATGCTGTACCGATTATCTATTGCTTCTATTGGTTAGCGCTGGCGGATAAAACAAAACTCGCTTACTCGTACTCCATTACGTGGTTGATCTATCCGTTCGTGTATTTTGTTTATGCACTTTTGCGTGGATTGATCGTAAATACATACCCCTACCCTTTTATTGATGTAACTGCTTTGGGCTATTCAAAAGTATTGATCAACAGCTTCTTTTTATTGATTGTGTACGTGTTGCTTGGTCTGGGAACGGTAGCGCTTTCGCGGAAGTTTAAAAATGCTTGAGGAAATCAAACCACAACGCATGTGATTTAAATAAAACTCAATTCCGATAACAAATACTTTTATACGGACAGAATTTACACGCGGCCAGGTCCTGGGTTTGATCGAATGAAACTTCGGGATTAAAAATTTCTTCCAGCAATGCTGTTAAATGTGTACTGAATTCCGCCATCAGCGGAAGCACATTGTAAACCGGCTGCTTATTAAGGGTTAAACCAAACTCAGCGTTACCAAATAAAAACTCACGGTTCATAATTCCAGTAAGCATCTGATCATCCGCCTTAAGCGGAAAATTAGTTTGGTATAAAAATCCGTACAACAAAGTTTGAAACACCGCCTTCTCGCGCTTCTTATCGTTGCGGTCGAACAAAGAAGCTACGCTGGTAAACTCCAGTTTATCGCTACCGGTTTTATAATCTACAATACGCAATACATGCTCTTTACGATCAACGCGATCTATCTTACCACCCAACACCGCATAGCCCGGTGCATGACTGATTTTTACCCGATGCAAAAGTCCATCCGCTTCAACAGCTTCCATGCTAAACGGGGCCTGCTCTTTATCATGTTCCAGAATGCGGGCTGCAAAGTTTCGTACTAACTGTTGAATGATTACACTCTGGCCTTCATACTCTACTTTCTTTCCGGGCTCCATGTTGTACGTAGCGGTAAACACTTCATCCATTAATTTGTCAATTGCCGGAAGAGCGTCTGCAAAGTCGCCCGCATCTACCTGCTTGTTGCGTTTACGTTGTGCGAGATTTTTGTAAAACTTCTCCATCACCTTGTGCAGAAAGTTACCCAACTCTCTTGCTCCCAATTCATCTTCTACTTCATCGGGTTCTTTTACGCGCGCTACATGTTTAAAATAAAATCGTAATCTGCAATCCAGATAAGTTGTTAAAGCCGAAGGCGAAATACCCTTGAAGTATGTGTTGCCTTCATTTAGTTTCATAATCGCCTGCTGCACTTCGTCCGTTTTCTGAATGATGATGGGGTCAATCGCCAATGGCATAACCGGGTTGTGCAATACTTGTGATTCAAGCTTCAGCCCACTTTCAAAAATAAGTTGTTGCAGGTAACGGCTCTTCTCTCCTTGTCCTAACTGATCGGTTTCCGTATTGTAAAACAAAAACACATTCTCGGCCCGTTGCAACATGCGATAAAACAAATAGGCATACATCGCATCCTGATGTTCGGTAGTCGGTAATGCATACGCTTTGCGGATATTGAATGGCACATACGATCCTTTCCCGCCAAAAGAAGGAAATGCACCTTCGTTGAGCGAAAGAATAAATACATTTTTATAATCAAGGTTACGGGTTTCAAGCACGCCCATAATTTGTAATCCCTTTAAAGGCTCACCACTAAAAGGAATTTTTTCTGCCCGTGCTAATTGACGCAGTAACCTTAAAAACGATCGCAACGATTTTACAAACTCTTTTCTATCGGTAGCATCTGGTGTTTGAACTCCCGTTATATCCTGCACACGATTTAATAACTTGATGAATTGAAATGCAAACTCACGATCCAGATCCAGAATAGATTCGAGCGAACCTACTTCGCGCAATACACTTTGCAGATAAGGCAACAGTCCTTCGGCCATGTCACCAAAAATAGTGCGATGCAATGGCGAAGCACTGGCCAGGTAACTCTGTGGTATCTGTACCCAATTACCTTTCTGAATTTCTTTACGTCTGGTATTGGCCAAACCGGCATCGGCTGCAATTACATACGGATGCGCCAAAAGCGATAACACCTGCCGATGATTATAATATTCTTTACGCTTACCAATGCGCAACTCTACCAATAACTCCAGCAAATTAAAAAACGAAGTATTGCCCAGCGAGTAACCCATTGTTACATTCAGCTTTTCGATACCCGTGGGTAAACCATACAACACCGGCATTAACAACTTTTCATCGGGCAACACGATTAAGGTATCCTCCGGAATCAAGCCTTTGTTTAATTCTTCTTGCAGAATTTGTCCCATCAACTTGGCTTGCCCAATGGGTTGCGCGGCACCTAAAACTCTTATCGACTTTTTACTTCTGAAGTTAGAGGGAAAGCTATCTGTAAAAGTCTGCTTTAAAATTTCATGCTGCTGGTACTCACGAAAAAATTCACCGGCCTCTTGTGCTTTGTTGTTTACATAATATTCATCTCCATCCCAAATCATCTGGCTGCCCTGCGCTACAAAATGTGCGAGAATTTTTTCTTCTGCTTTGGTTAATGCATTGAATCCGACAAAGCGTAATTGTGCAGACACATATTTATTTGCCGATAAAGCAGTAATGTTTTCTGCTACCTCGCGATGCGCCAGGCCTTCGTAAGCAAGTTGGTCTTGCTGTAAATGTTCGCGATAACTTGTATATAGGATAAACAACTTTCCCCACATCGCAATAAACTGTTTCTTGTTATCGGTAATGTGGTCATCAAACTCGTTCCAGAAGTCGAGCAGGAATTTCTTTTGGGCCTCGGTCAGGTAATCAAAACTAGCGTCCAGTTCTTTCTGGTTGCGTAAATCGCGAAAAAGTTGCTCGGCATTAACCAGGTATTTATCTATCTCATTAAAATCGCGCAGCAGCATTTCACCCCAGAAATAAAACTGATCGAACGGTTCAGTTTGTGAACCAACCACCCGATTGTACACACCATGCAACCGATGCACCAACTCCAGTTTATCGGGTATCTGATAGGTGGAGAAAGACGCAATAAAATCTTCGATGGTAAGCAAGCTTGGCGAAAAGACAGGCTTAGTAATTACTTCCGATAAATGTTTTCGAAAATAAAGAGCCGCCCTGCGGTTAGGAAAAATAAAAGTCAACTGCTCGAACTGCGGTTCGGCATTTACTTTTCGTGCAAGCTCTTTTAAAAATGATTCCATTCTAAAAATCTAAACCCAATTGACTTTTGTTTTGCTTCGTTGTTTTTGTTGACTTGCCCGATGGCACCTGAACTACTTCACCCGTTCTGATGTACAGCAAATAGCCACTTACTTCCTGAAAATTCATTTTGCGCAGCGTTTCCAGATAACCATTTACTTGTTGTATATCAGTTTTGGTTGAGTTGCCCGTTTTAAAATCGACTACAACAGCTTGTTTATCTTTAATCATTAACCGATCGATGCGACTTTCTTCACCACCCGGTAACAGCACGGGCACTTCCGTGCGCACCGCCCATGTTTTATCGAACCAGGCCGCAATTGTTTCGTTAGCTAAAAGTTCATCTACCAACTCGCGGATAACCGGTTTTTCTTGTTCATTAATAATACCGCTGTGTTGCAAGGCTGCAAATGTTTCGTCTAACTCATCGCGGTAACGAATGCGCGAGAAGATAGTATGCAAATGAATACCGTATTTGATTCGGGTGGTAGTTTCACTTTCCTGTTCTTTAAAATGCCCTGAAGCATGGTGGCGTATAATCAATTTACTGCGCCAGGAACCCGCTGCATATTTATTCAGCGAAAGCGAAGCTACCGGTGGCAAATGTTGTTCTTCATAGTTTGTCCACGCACCGGCTTTCCACACTTTATCTTTTTCGTTCCAACTTGCCGCAAAGTCTGGTTGTCGTGCCACATGGTACAACAGATTGCCAACCGTACCCAATTTTTTCGGATCTTTTGAAAATGGGCCGGTAACGATCAGTCCATGTTCAGCCCGCGTAAGTGCTACGTAGAGTAAATTCAGATTATCGAGGTAACACCTGGTGCGCTCATCGCGATAATAATTTGCAAAGTAAGATTCATCCAGACGACTGGAATAATTTACGGGCAAGAACCCGGCCTTATCATAGGGAACTTTGTCTGACTTCACCCACATCATTGGACTCTTCCAGCCATGATCCAACTCCCATGAACAAAACGGAATGATCACATACTTAAACTGCAAGCCTTTCGATTTGTGTACGGTAATAATCTGGGCCGCATCGACATCGCCCGAAACCTGAATCGACTTTCTGCGCCCGATGTCGTCCCACCATTCCAGAAAAGCACCAATGTCATTTCGTTCGCGATTTGAAAACGTGAGCACTTCGTTTTGAAACGTTTGCAGGTATTCTAATTCGCCCGGCACGTTACCCAAACTAAAAAGTTCAATCAATGTTTCGGTAAGCTCGAAGAGTGGTAGTTTTTTTAAGCCGGACTTTTGTCTTGTAAAACTATCTGGCAGATTACTTTCGAAAGTAGCCTGATTGCTAACCATAAACACCTGATGTAAATCGGATGTAGATTTAGTTAACCGCGCATATTCAAATGCAAGTTGGGCGCGCGCAATAGCATTATCAGGATTTTGTAAATACTGCAAGGCGCCTATTAGGAAGTTAACGGAACCGGCTCCATCTAACTGCAACGATTCATTCGAAACTACATCGTACTTAAAACCATCTTTGGCCTGGCCGGAATGTTTGTACTCCAGCAAATGATTAACAATGCGCCGGCCATCATAATTTGCCCGCACCAGAATAGCAATATCTTTTAACCGAATACCGAGGCTTTGTAATTTTTCGAGATAACCCGGCACACGTTGCAAGGCAAGTTCATCCCAGCGCTCACCATCTTCACTTGCCAGAAACGAAAGTTCTACAAAACCCGCAGCCGTTTTTTTAATGCCTTGCGCTACATCACCATATACTTCGGTGGTGATGGCGGCTCCCGTTTCTTTCGCCACCAGTTGTGCGGCAGATTGAAACACGGCATTATTAAAATCAACAATCTGTTTGCTGCTTCGGTAGTTTTTGTCGAGTGTAAAAGAATCAGCACGATGTTCGCCAATCTCTTTACCTACATCTTTTTGAAGCAAAAATAAATCACCAGAGCGCCACCGGTAAACAGCCTGCTTTACATCGCCCACAATTATACTGGTGTACCCTGAGTCAAGGCTATTGATAATAAGTGGCTTAAAGTTTTTCCATTGCAGGCCCGAGGTGTCCTGAAACTCATCGATCAGAAAGTTTTTATAAAACGAACCTACCTTTTCGTACACAAAGGGCGTATCGCTTTCGCCAATTACTGAGTTTAAGAAATACGGAGCATCGGAAAGCAACATCATGTTGTTCTCTTGCTTGTATTCTTTCAGCTTACGCGAGATGTCGGCAATTAAACCAAAGGCGTAGAAGTTAGTAAGTACTGCTTCGGCACTTAGTGCTTGTTCGCTGTTTCTTTTATAGAACTCGTTAATCTCCTTTAGGATGGGTACAAGTTTTTGTTCGGCCAAAGCCAGCACATCATTTCTGCGTAATGATTTTTCGTTTACCACACCTTTGGGTACTGTAAAATCATTTTCGGCTCTGCTGCTTATCGGATAATCCCTTACACTTTTTAATACACTTAATTTTGAGAAGTGTGTGTATACGCTTCCGCTGGTTCCATATTTAAAGTCTGTAACCTTCAATCCTTGTTCATGAATGGACTGCATGGCTTCACGCGCCCGCGGTCGCACAAAATTCAAAAACTGATTTCGTTGCTTGGATAAATCCTGCTTCAGGTTGGCAAAGAAGTCAGGCTTTTTAGTAACCTCATCAACTTCGTTCTCAATCAGCCTGAATTCTTCTTTAAAGATTTCTTTGGCAAACTCGCGCAAGCCGGGCCGCACGTCCCACGCTTTATCATCTTCCAGGTTTTTAGTGGCAAAATCAATAACCCATTGCGTAAGTTGATTGTTAGAACCCAACTCTTCCATCAGGTTGCTGATCACTTCGTCCACCACTTCATCGTGCTCAACCTCCAGCCTGTAATCTCCGGAAAGGCCAGCTTCGCGTGTAAACGCCCGGATAACGCGCTGAAAAAATGCATCGATCGTACTAATCGAAAACTGCGAATACTTGTGCAGGATCTCGCTGCGAACTTCCTGTGCATACAACTTGAAAGTGGGCTCGTCTAACTCCAGTTCTTTTTGAAGTTCCTGTGCCAGGTCTTGCGAGCGGTTGTTTGAAAAATCATCCAGATAGGCCAGGATGCGATCTTTCATTTCCTGGGTGGACTTGTTGGTGAACGTTACCGCCAGAATGTGTTTGAAGTAATCTGCCCGAAAGCGCAACGCCAGTTTAAGGTATTGTTTAGCCAGCGTTCGGGTTTTGCCCGAACCTGCCGAGGAGCGATAAATGGAAAATGGTTTACTCAAAAAGCCAATACAGTTTACGGTCTCTATTTACACAATTTGTAGGATTGAACATAGCTTTTGCAGATGAAGCAAATTTCATAACTTGAACAATTATCCCGCATGCGCAATCTTTACTTTTTTCTACCTAAGCTCTACTACTCCTTTCCGGTACAGTTGCTTCTCAATAATTTCAGGCGTAACCATGTGCTGATTTTATGTTGGATCATCTTGTTTGCCATGATTACCGGAAACTTTGGTAAATACCTGGGCATTCCATACCTGTTTCTAGACCCTGAGTATCTGAACAAAGTAAGCTTTACCAGTTTTTTTATGATGGGCCTGCTTACCGCAGGATTCAGCATGGCGTTTCATATTACCGGTTATATTTCAGATGGCCACCGGTTTTCTTTTATTGGCTCGTTGCCCAATCCATTCAAGAAGTTTACCATCAATAACTCGATCATACCGGTTATCTTTTTGATTACCTACGTCTATCAGATCATTGGCTTTCAAATCAATAACGAATTCAGCAGCCCGTATGGGTTAGTAAAAAATCTGGGCGGGCTTTTTACAGGCTACGCTACCATGACGGCCCTTTTCTCTTTGTACTTCAGACTCACTAATAAAGACATTTTTAAATATGTGGTTTGTCGGATTGACGAAAAGATTAAACAAAATGTAAAAGTAACACGAGCCAGCGCTATGAAGAAGCTGGACATTGTGCGTAAAAAACAAGAGCGCGTTGACTATTACCTGAATGGGCGCCTACAGGTAAAACCGGTTGAGCCGAGTTCGTTCTATGATAAAGCAACCATATTACAAGTGTTCGATCAGAATCACTTTAACCTGGTGGTGATTGAGCTTTTTATTTTTGCAATGGTGCTGGTGCTTGGAATCTTTAAAGACTATCCGGCCTTTCAGATTCCGGCTGCCTGTAGCTTCATGATCTTCTTAACGATTTTTGTAATGCTGTCGGGCGCATTCTCGTATTGGTTTGGCGGTTGGTCGGCCACCACCAGTCTTGTTTTGTTTCTGATTATAAACCATATGGTAGGCGAAGATTTTTTCACCAAAAAGTACGAAGCCTTTGGGCTTGATTACGGCACGCCACCTGTAGAATATTCTGTAAACACCTTACAACTTCAGTTAGATAGTGCCAACATGGAAGCCGACCGGCAAACGGTACTAACGCAATTAACAAACTGGCGTAAAAAATTTGGAGACGAAAAACCAAAAATGGTTTTTCTATGCACCAGTGGTGGCGGTAAGCGAGCCTCGCTCTGGACGTTGAATGCGCTGCAAACTATGGACAGCCTGAGCAACGGCAAACTGATGGAAAGCAGTGTGCTGATAACGGGTGCATCGGGTGGGTTAATCGGGGCGAGTTACTTTCGGGAACTGAAGTTGCGCGAAAAAACTGGCGAAGCCATTCAACCGTACGGCAACTTGCATCGTCAAAAAATTTCGAGCGATAATTTGAATCCGCTCATCTTTAGTTTGCTGGCCAACGATTTGTTTGTGGGCTTTACCAAATTTGAATACGCGGGCAAACTATACCAACGCGACCGGGCTTTTACATTTGAAGATCAGTTAAATCAGATTACAGAAGGCTTAATGGACCGACCCATTACCGCCTATGCACAACCGGAAATGGATGGCATTGTACCGATGGTAATTCTTACGCCTACGGTGGTGAATGATGGCCGTAAAATTTATATCGCTTCGCGGCCGGTTTCATTTATGAATGCTGAACTCATTCACATGCCTGATTATCCGCATAGAAAAGTTAGCGGTGTAGATTTTCATCGTTTCTTTAAAGAACAAGATGCCGAAGACTTACGGTTTCTATCTGCCTTGCGGATGAGTGCTACGTTTCCATACATCACACCCAATACCACCCTACCTACCGAACCACCTATTCAAATTATGGATGCCGGTATTTCCGATAACTTTGGGATGTCTGATGCCGTTCGGTTTTTATATTCGTTTAACGAGTGGGTTTCAGAAAACACCAGCGGAGTAATCTTTATTTCCATTCGCGATTCACCTAAATTAGGAACTATCTCTGCACGTAAAGGCCAAACTATTATTGATGACGTAACGCAGCCCATCAGCAGCGTGTATAACAATTTTGAAAATTTTCAGGACATAACCAGCGATTTGTTGATTGGCCAGGCGCACGATTGGATGAAGGTGCCCATTCATCGCGTTGATATTCAATACCAAGCCGAAAACTATTTACCCATTTTACAAAAGATGGACAGCATCCGGCAGAACAGTGCACGGGCATCCTTAAGCTGGCGCTTAACCACCCGCGAGAAAGATGGTATTGTACGCAACATCTATTCGCGACAAAATACGAGTGAGATCAATAAATTACTTGAACTTCTCCAGTGAAAAAAAATACATCAATAGTTACCGGTCTCTTACTCTGGCTTTCCGTAGCTACGTTTGCGCAGCCCTTTAATCAACAAAAGGCAGATAGCTTAACGCAACAATTAGATCGCGTTGGGTACACACCCGAACGGGTTGATATCTTCAACCAACTTGCGCGAGTTTATTACGATAAGGATATTAAGAAATCTTTAACCTATGGCGATAGCGCCCATTTGCTTGCCTTCCGACTTAAATATGACGATGGAATAAAAGCTTCACAAAATATTTTGCAACGTGTTAACCAGCGCATGGGTATTTACTCTACTGCTTTTGAATACACGTTAAACAACCTCATCCGCACCGAGCACGACATGGATACCACTGAAATGCTGGACTCGTACATCACGCTGGGTAACATTAATTCCAACATGGAGAATTATGGCGAGGCCCAGCTTTACTTTCACAAAGCTTTGGTGCTTGCACAAAAATCAAAATCCTCGCAGCAAGCCAACATCATGAATTACATTGGGCGGGCGCATGGAAAACTGATGCGTTTTGATAGTGCCGAGCATTGGATTAAGCAAGCCCTGGAAAAAGAGTTGGCCAATCCACAACCGGGAGCTACTATGGCTTACATCTATAACAATCTGGGTGAAATCTACTATTATCAAAAAAATTATAAGCAAGCGTTGCAATTCTATAATCAAGCGGCAGTTTTGGATTCCACTAAAACCAATGAGTACGGCCGAACCTATACGCTAAATGGATTGGCCCATGTCTATCATGCTACGGGTAAAGAAACCGATGCTATTGCCGCACTGGAAAAAAGTTTAACAATTTCTGTAAAAAATCTGTATCGCGACAAAACCCGCGAAGCCTATGGCTTGCTTTATCAGATATATGAAGCCCGCGGAGAATTTAAAAGAGCTTTTGATTATTACCGGCAGTTTGTAACCTATCGCGACAGTGTGTTTAATGCCAGCCTTACACAATACATCGAAAACCAAAACATTTCGCTGGAGAATGAAAGCCTGCGCAGAGAAACAGAACTGAAAGATGCAGCTTTAAAACAACAAAGACTCTTCTTATGGATGGTGGCACTGGCGGCTATTCTTACTGTTCCGCTGGTATTCTCGTTACTTTATGCATACCGGGTACGCACCCGATCCAACAACCTGTTGCGTAACTTTAACAAAGATCTCACTATAAAAGTAAACGAACGCACTCAGGAACTTACTAAAACCAATATTGAACTTGCCCGTCATAACAATCAATTGGAAGAATACCAGTTTATAACCGCGCACAATTTACGCGGGCCGGTAGCCCGCATTCTTGGATTGCTGAACATTGTTAACAGCGATTCATTTCAATGGCCGCGCGATAAAAATGTGATCGAGAAACTTACCCAGGCAAGCGTTGATCTGGATAACATTGTCCACGATTTAAGTCATGTGTTGCGTGTGAAACGAGTGGGTAACAGCACATACGAGCAGGTATTTCTGAGTAAGCGAATGCTGCGTATAAAGAGTACGCTGAAAGATTTAATTCTGGAGTCGGGAATAACTTTTCAGGAAGACTACTCGCAGGCTGATTCGATCTCCACTATTCCCACTTATATCGAAAGTATTTTATACAATCTGATTGCCAATTCCATTAAGTTTCGTTCGCCCGATAGAAAGCCGGTAGTTACAATTAAAACTTTCTCCAGCGAAAATCAGATTGCAATTCACGTAAGTGATAACGGCTTAGGAATTGACCTAACAATGGTGCGCGATAAACTTTATGGTTTGTACCAACGCTTTCACACGCATGTGGAAGGTCGCGGCCTTGGGTTATACTTAGTAAAGGCGCAAGTGGATGCATTTAACGGAAGTATCGAAATTGAAAGCAGTCCAGATATGGGCACCACTTTTCGTATCCGGTTTCCTAGAAACTAATCATTGCCGTTTTAATACCTGGCCGCTGCGAACTCCGGTATGTTTACCGGAATCTACCACCACTTCACCATTCACCAACACAAACCTGAAACCTGTTGAGTAAGCATGGGGATTAACAAACGTTGCGGCATCACCAACTGTAGTTTCATCAAACACCACAATATCGGCAGCCATACCTTCGCGCAACAAACCGCGATCGCGTAAGTTAAATTTCTGCGCAGGTAAGGATGTCATTCTTCTAATGGCTTCTTCCAAACGAATCACATTTTGTTCGCGCACATATTTGCCTAGCACACGGGCATTGGTTCCATAGGCACGCGGGTGCGGCATACCCGAACCGAAGCGGGCAATGCCAGCATCGGAAGCAATCATATTAAACGGATATTGCATAATGCGTTTCAAGTCATCTTCATTCATGCTGAAGTAAACCATTTGCGTGCGGTTGATGGCACCAATCATTTCCAGAATTGTTTCTGCCTCATCCATCGGTTTGGCTTTGCGACCTTTTAATAAATTAATCTCGCTGATATTCTTTCCATTGAAAGTAGTATCAGGAGCATAACGCGCTACCTGTGCATAGCTATAACTTTTCAGTTGCTTTTTCTTTAACGTAGCCACCATTTCATTTTTGATTTTGATGCGCGTAGCCGGATCGTTTATTCGCAGCTTCATTGAATCGCGGCCACCGGCAAATACCCACGAGGGCACAGTAGTATCTAATGTGGTACTGCTGGCTACGTAAGGATATTGATCGATGGTTACATCCAAACCTTCTTTGCGCGCGTCTTCTACCAGCTTAATAGTTTCCACCGACCGGCCCCAGTTAGGTTTGTAGGTAACTTTAAAGTGCGAAATCTCTACCGGGATTTTCGCAAGCCGGCCAATGTTAATGGCTTCATTCACGGCATCGGTTACTTTATCACCTTCATCGCGAATGTGCGAAGCATAAACACCACCTTGTTGCGCAGCCATCCGCGCAAGCGCCACCACTTCTTCTGTTTTGGAATATGTGCCCGGTATGTAAATCAATCCGGTGGATAGCCCAACGGCACCGGCATTCATCGCATCTGTTACCAATGCTTCCATCTTTTTTAATTCATCGCTGGTAGGATCGCGCTGTGCATCGCCCATCGCAGCCCTGCGCACGGTGTTATGGCCAATAAGCGTGGCGATGTTGATAGAAGTTTTTACAGAATCAATTCGCTTGAAATAATCGCTGATGTTCAGATTAGAACCACCACAGTTTCCGGTTACAACCGAAGTAACACCATCGTGGATAAAATTATCGGCAGTAGGTGTTGTTGTTTCGCCACCTTCAATATGGGCGTGTACATCTATAAAGCCGGGCGCCACAATCAACCCAGTTGCATCCATTACCTTCTTTGAGTTTGCATCTTTCAGATTTCCAACGCGAACAACTTTTCCATTTTGGATTGCAACATCGGCATAATACCACGGGTTGCCACTGCCATCTACTACTTTACCATTTAATATAATAAGGTCGTAAGTCTGTGCCTGAATAGTACAGCAAATGATGGTCAGACAAAAAGTAAAGAGAAATTTCATACTTATAAGATTTATGAGGTACAATTTACGAGGGACGATTTTTTGGAGACAACTATTTATACTGGAAAGTAAACAAATAGACAGACTCAGAAAAACTATTTTACAGAGTTGGAGAGAATAGCTTGTTAGTGTATGTTTAAACCATGACGCTGGCCGATAACATTCTGCACTTCTTACAAAACCTAAAAATTGAAGCTCCGATTCCGCGAGGTGTTGAGGTGTTAAATCCCTATCAACAACCGGAAGTGTTGGATTTGTGTACGCAGTTTTACAGAAAATACTACAACGATTCAGAAACCCGGAGTCTGATTATTGGTATCAATCCCGGTCGTTTTGGTGGTGGCCTTACGGGGATTCCCTTTACGGATCCGATCCGTTTACAACAGGTTTGTGGCATTGAAAATACCTTGCATAAGAAGTCAGAACTCTCTTCAGAATTTATTTATAAAATAATTGCTGCTTTTGGTGGCCCCGAAAAATTTTACAGCAAGTTTTATTTTACATCGGTATCGCCCTTAGGGTTTACGAAAGAAAATAAAAACCTGAATTATTACGATCTGCCTGCGCTGCAAAAAAGATTAAAGCCGTTTATGCAATCCTGCATGCGTACCCAATTGGACTGGGGATTAAACACCCAAGTAGCGTATTGCCTGGGTGAAGGTGATAATTACAAATTTCTCACAGCCTGGAATGCAGAAGAAAAATTCTTTAGGGAGGTTATTCCGTTGCCACACCCCCGATTTATTATGCAGTATAAACGGAAGCAATTAGATCAGTACATCAACTTCTATACGGATAAATTGAAAGCATTTTAAGTTCACTTCTTTACAGATAAGCTGTTCCGGTTTACAATATCCAATTGAGAAACGGCTTCTAAACCTGCTTCAGTTTCAGCTCCCAGCATCAATAATCTTTTAAAAACTAAAGCGCTGTTTCTTCGTGCTGTGGAGTCAACTACAGTATAGGCCAATGCCTTTACATATACGCCCTCATGTTTAGTAGTGGCCCATTTTTTATAACCGGCCTCTACTTTACTAAACTCTGCCAGGTTGGCAACATGATAACGTTTAGCTGTATTTCGTTCGTAAAAATCCACCGAATCGCCATCAAATGTTATGTAGCCCTCTACAGTAAAAAGTTCGGACCTGCGGTGCAACGTATATCGCTTATCGGTAGTTAACGGTTTAAAGTTGGGATCGCACGGAAGTAATTCGTTTTGACCGCGCGTAATAAAAAACATTTCTTCGGGCAGGTCGGCACTTTTGCTATACCTGAAAAATGGATTGGCCGAAAACTTACTTAAATTATGGAGCACAATGCCCATTGAATTATTTGAACCACCGCCAAAATAAGTGCTGTAGTTAGAGTGACTTGAACTTCCTCTCGCCCAATTCTCCTTTAGTACACTTTCACTCAACTTATATTGCGCTTCCAAACCTTGAGCACCTGTTTTTAAAGCCAACCGCATAATCACCACACCAGCATCCATAGTCCACTGCCCTTCATAATGTGTCCACTCTTCATCGCCTGTGGTTACAATTACAAAATCCTGATGGGGTTTCGTTTTACACGCACCGCAGATCAACAAAAAAATGAATGCAGTGTATTTCATGCAAATTTTATTTTAGTTCCCATAAACTACTCCGGCAAATAATCACCTAACAGATTCCAGTCCATACCATTACCCCACCCCGCGCCATGGTCGCTGGTATTTTTGGATTTATGGGCATCGCTAATTTTATAATCGCCATAACTCAGCAAGGCGAGGATTGAACCCGGCCTTAAATGTTCGCTGGCCCAGGTTAAGGGCGAACTACCATGTGCATCTTCTATTGTTTTGTCAGCACCATGTTCCAACAGAAATGCGATGATTCGTTCATCGCCATACGCGGCCGCCCTATGCAGTGGTGTTTCGCCTTTGGAACGCACATCGCGCATAAACGCACCGGTTTCAATACCGGCTATTGTTCTTGCATTTACATCGGCACCTTTCTCCACCAGTAACTTCACCACATAATAATAATATGGGCGACCCGCTTTGGATACTGCGGCATGCAACGGTGTTTCGTGGGTTTGAGGCACCAAAGCATTTACATTAGCACCTTGATTAATTAAAAAATCGCACACCTTCCAATGGCCAAAAAAAGCCGCGTTGCCCAGTTCTTCATCCAAATTAATGCTCTTCAAATCGCCACCTGCTTCCAATACTGCGCGCAAACCCGTTACATCATTATAATATATCAGCCATTGTAAAGGCTTAATGGCACCGCTATTGAGACCCGCCTTCCAATCAGGTTGCTTAAGTAACCCGATAATAAAATCAGTACGCCCGCGACTGATCAGCTCTATAGTTTTTTCAATGTTTTTATTTTCCATGAGCTTGTATAATAACGTTTGGATTCTCAATCGACACTCAGAAAATTAGGTGGCAGTGAGAAGCTTCAGGTTAGAAATTACGATGGTAACTTGCGGAAGTTAGCGTAATAATCATTCAAAAAAAAACAGTTGATGAGCAAACCCACCAACTGTCTTAGTTACTAAAAAGCAGTTTTACTTTGCGATATAATACCGGAATCCAATAGAAGGACTGAAGGTGTCGAAACCGAATGACAAAGAAGTTTGGTTGTTGTCATCAACGTCTTTGTTAGGATCGTATGAGCTAAATGATAAAAGATCCAGCTGAAAATCCAAGCCCCACTTATCGGAAATAAAATAAGTAAAACCGGGAGCAATGGTAACTCCAACACTGCCGGTTTTTGTTTCATTATCCAAAAATGTTGTTTTACCTGAACCAAACGAAACTCCTACCTGACCGGTAAATGCAAAACGCTCGTTTGATGTAAACTTATAATACCGCGCATAAGGACCGGCTGAAAGAGACGAAGTTTTGGTAGGATCAACACCATCGTAACCCGACTCACCAGATGTAACACCTACTTGCAAACCTACTTCCAGATTGTCCGCAACAAAAAATCCGCCCATTGGCCTGAATTGAAATGATGAAGATGAGTAATCGGTATTACCATAGGCATTCTCGTTTTTGCTTGAGTTAATGCCAAAACCTCCGCCCAAGGCAATACTTCCTTTTGTAGTTTGTGCCCATAAAACCGGTGCGAACATGATCATTGTAAATGATAAGATTAAGATTTTTTTCATACAAATTGGTTTTAAGTTTAATTTGACTCAACAATAATTATACCACTCGATTAACTGTGATCGTAGATCGAAAGGTAGGAAATAGATTATGTTCCGGTCAAATTTTTATGTGCCGATTTATCCCATCATATTTGGGATTGCATGACCTCGCACCAACATCTTCAACACATATTAGAACTGATTAAACTGGAACGCGCAGCCGATCTGGAACAATATCGTCAGAAAGTTTTGTTGCGCTCACTAACCCAACGCGTAAAAGAAGGGGTAACGTGGTACCCTGTAAGATTGCTGCGCGATTATGTAGGCACCGGTGAGCGCATTATTATTGAGTTAGAACGCCTTCATCCTTCCGATAAACCACATAGTTTTCAAAGTGGTAAATCTGTAAACGTTTTTTGTAATGCATCGGGCAAACCCGAAAAGCAACACACTCAAGGTGTAATCAATTACGTGCAAGACAATACGCTGGTAATTACAATCAATCCAGAAGAACCACCCGATTGGATGGACAATGGCAACCTGGGGGTGGATGTAATGTTTGATGAGATGACGTACAAAGAAATGGAGTACGCATTAAAGGCGGTGATGAAAGCTGAAGATAACCGCGCGGCCGAGTTACGGGAAATGTTTCTCGGCAATATCATTCCGGCACGTGGAAACGATGTTGAGTTATTGCCCACACCGCAGTTAAACCAAAGTCAGCAGCAGGCATTGCAAAAAGTTTTATATGCTCAAGATGTTGCTTTTATACACGGGCCGCCTGGCACCGGTAAAACTACTACGTTGGTGCAAGCCATCGTGCAAACGCAACGCACGGAAGGACAAGTATTGGTCTCCGCACCCAGCAATGCCGCCATTGATCTGCTGGTTGAAAAACTTTCGGAGCAAGGATTAAATACCGTTCGCATTGGCCACCCGGCACGGGTAACTGAGCAAACATTAAGTAAAACATTAGATGCACGCATTGCTGCACATGCGCATTACGATGAGTTGCGGGCATTACGCAAACGCATAGAGAATGTGCGCAAAGAAGCCGGCAAGTTTAAGCGCACCTTCGGCCATCACGAGCGAGAACATCGCAGGCTATTAAAAGAAGAAGCTAAACTGTTAAAGTCTGATGCAGACATGCTGGAGTTTTACATTGTAAATGATGTATTGCAAAACGCGCAAGCTATTTGTTGTACGCTGGTTGGTGCTTCGCATCCGGTACTGCGCGGACGAAAATTTAAAACTGTGTTTATTGATGAAGCTGCACAAGCATTGGAAGCTGCCTGTTGGATACCGATGTTGCGGGCGCAGCGTGTAATCCTGGCGGGCGATCATTGTCAGTTGCCGCCTACTATAAAATCGAACGAAGCTGCCAAAGCCGGATTAGCCATTACCTTGTTTGAACGCGGCATTGAAAAACATACGCAAATGGCTACACTGCTACAAGTGCAGTATCGCATGCATGAAGCGATTATGAAATTTTCATCGCATTGGTTTTACAACGATAAGTTAATTGCTCATTCATCAGTAAAAGCAGAACTATTGCGACCGCATCATCAACCAGTTGAGTTTATTGACACCGCTGGTTGTGGATATACCGAAAAGCAAGACCCCGAAACGTTGAGCCGTTTTAATGAAGAAGAAGCTGCATTGGTAATTAAAGAAACTGAAAAACTGGTGGAAGATTATGGTGTGGATGCCTGGCTGGAACAAAAAATTACGGTAGGCATTATTACGCCTTATCGTGCGCAGGTTGATTACCTGAACAAATTAGCAGCAGCTTCACCGATTTTGGAATCGCTACACAAGTTGATTACCATCCATACGGTAGATGCTTTTCAGGGACAGGAGCGCGATGCGATTGTAATCAGTTTTGTGCGTAGCAATGCTAAAGCAGAAGTTGGTTTTCTGGCCGACATCCGCAGGACCAATGTGGCCATGACCCGTGCGCGTAAAAAACTTCTGATGGTTGGCGATAGCGCTACACTGGCCGCACATCCGTTTTACGAAGCGTTAATCAACTTTGTGCAGCAGGAAGGTTTTTATAAAAGTGCGTTTGAGGTTTGAAACTGGATAACCTAAAAATTCAGTATTGCTTGCAACTCACCATTAATAGGAGTCGAAGTATGTTGGTGAATTACTTTCCAGTCGCTGCCCGGTTTATGAAAACCAATAGTTATTCTGTTCTTCATACTTCTTAGTATAGTATTGTCGGTTGAAATTGCCTGGTATGTAATTACCGCATTTGCAAATCCTACATTACCACTTTCATGAATAGCAACCATTTCAAAGATCACATTAACATTCTCCTCGCCTAAAGAGCTTAGCCAGTCATGTATTTCTTTGGCCCATTCGGTAATACCAATCTGATAACCCTTAGTCCACATGTCATAAATCACCACATTGCCGTCATACAACCTGGTCATGCCTTCAATGTCTTTATTCCAGGCGGCTTGTTTGTAAAGTATAAAGTAGTCTTGAATTTGTTTCATTTAGAATTCGTTTTAGTGATGTTGATTTCAAAAAATAATTAACGTCAGACCACTACGTCTGGCTATTAAGCGTTACTTTTATCCTTAAAAAATAATTAATCAAAAGTAATGCTTTTATAGCCGTTGCTGTCGGCTGGCACCTACTTCCTTTTTCTCAAGTCTATTATTTCAGTTTTCAAGTCGGATAGTGCCTTCTCTTTAATTGTCAGAATTTTTGTAAGCAAATCAAGATGTATGTCAGTTGATTTCATTTCACTTAAATCCTTTGGTGGCAGTGGATATGTATAATCACTTATCATTACATATTGAGGATCAGAAAAGGAACGAGACATCCCACAGGAACTAAATTCAATAGTATCTCCGTCAAACGACTCCGCATAAATAATCCACCGTCCTAAGCCAGGAAACCCAGAACAGCTTGTCATTGCTGTCCCCTTAACAATCTTGGCTTTTGATTTTCCTTTTAAAATTTCAACTATCTCAATTTTGTAATTTCCAGTTGTTGTATCAATTTCGACTACATCTCCAATAAAAATTAATTGAGCGTAGTTGTAACTTAAATCTTGATTCTCCTTCAAGCTTTTGATTTTACAATCACATGCCCAAGTGCTTATCGTAAGAAGAGTCAGAAGTATTGTTAAGTGTGTCCTCATTTTTTTTGTGCTTGCCCACAACGTTTATGTATGAAACGTGGCTGGGCTTTCGAAGCGCATCACTGTCCCACGGCACCAAACGTTTTTTGAAAAACTAAACTACAAATTTACACTGAACCCCGCCATTGATTATGCACTTTGTTGTGCGTCCGTAGTTTTTATTCTCAAGTGTTCGATGAATAATTTCTCAAGTCGTTTTATGTCAACGTTGTCAAAATCTCCTGCGGGTTTATAGGGTCGTTCGTCTCCGTCTGTCAAATTCTCTAACGAAACATAAAAATCATTCTCTCCGTACGATGAAATGTAAATCAAATATTTCTCTTCGTTGTCAGTTAGTCCAATTGCAGTTAAGTCTGCGTCCCAGTGGTCTTTTAGTTTGAAGCTTGTTTCTCCGAATTTGTCCACGAGATGATTTACAACAAATTTAATTCTCTCGTCTTTATTTATGTCTTTATAATTCATACTACTCTGTCCAAAAACTATGGCGCACAACATCTGTATATAAGCCACGCTATGGCTTATATACCTATATACTTATTATTAAAAATAATTTCACTATAATACCTCCGCATTAAACGTATCGCCCTGATTTAAATCGCCAGTAACAAAACCTTTTTTAAACCAACGTTGCCGTTGTTCGGATGTTCCATGTGTAAACGAATCGGGTACTACATAACCGCGGGCTTGTTTTTGTAAACGATCATCGCCAATGGCACTGGCTGCATTCATTGCTTCTTCAAAGTCGCCCTGTTCTAAAATCTGTTTGGTGTTTTGTGCATGGTGCGCCCATACACCGGCCAGAAAATCGGCTTGTAGTTCCAGTTTTACCGAAAGTTTGTTGTACTCTTCTTCACTAACCTGGCCTTTCATAGCATGCACTTTATCGGTAATACCTTTTAGATGTTGAATGTGATGCCCCACTTCGTGCGCGATAACATAAGCTTGTGCAAAATCGCCCGGAGCGCCAAACCGCGAACGCAGTTCGTCATAAAAAGAAAGGTCTATATAGATGCGATCATCGGCACTACAATAAAAAGGGCCCACCGATGCATCGGCTGTACCACAACCAGATTGAACGGTTCCGGTAAACAACTTCAGTGAAGGTTCGCGGTAATCGGGTAATAATTCGTTCCACACATCTTCGGTATCGGCCAGCACCACTTTAACAAATTGAGCCAGCTCTTCTTCTTCGGCTGTAGCCTGATACGGCTCGGTTTGCGAAATGGAAGGACCGCTATCCATTGGCATTTGTTGCAAAAGTGATAACGGATTTTTTCCGGTTATCAACCCGATGATGACTACGATCACAACCAGGCCGAGTCCGCCTTTAATGGGCAGGCCGCCACGGCCACCTCCGCCCGCACCTCGTTGATCATCTACATTACTACTTTGTCGTCTGCCGCGCCATTGCATAAGTTTAAGAGTTTAGAACAGGAAGGTACAAAGGGTTTAGTAAAGTGCAATAATGATTTTGAGTACTTATTCAGAAATGGTTAATGGTTGTGAGGACATAAACCATGGCAAGAGAAACCAAACCATCACGAAAAATAGTGTGGAGCAATTCTGAGCGGGCCAGATTGCGCATTAAGTTCATGGCTCCAACCAACGAAAAGGAGATGAACTGATTAGACGGAAACCTGAGCGAAGAATTTCCTAATGATTAGGAGATCCTTCGCGCAAACTAATTGCGAGCTATGATTATTAAATGTCGGTGGCGCTCAGGATTTCTATGGCCAGAGGATTAGCTATGGGTTTGTGAGTACCCAAATCATTACGAAAAATATTG